>Ga0247823_10001509_pt1 | contig 19399 bp, 21 predicted proteins | sample 13C_PalmiticAcid_2_FD_192426 | JGI IMG/M metagenome (GOLD analysis project Ga0247823, IMG submission 192426) | Soil microbial communities from agricultural site in Penn Yan, New York, United States - 13C_PalmiticAcid_Day30 | ecosystem: Environmental > Terrestrial > Soil > Agricultural land... | reverse complement strand
GCGTTGGCGATCTCACCGGGCGAAGCCTGTGCGCCGGTCGATTCGAAACCGCCGCGGATCGCGCCGATTCCGGCCGAACGGCCACCCGCGGAGGCGATGGCGATCACCACCGTGCTGGCGCGCGCGCCGATACCGGTAATGCCGCCGAGCCCCGCGGCGCGCCCGCCCGCCGAAGCGATCGCGATAACCACGGTCGATGCGCGCGTGCCTGCGCCGGTGAGCGAGCCTCGGTCTCCGGCCGAAGCGATGGCGATAACGACGGTGGACGCTCTGGTGCCTGCGCCCGTCAGCGAACCGCGGTCACCGGCGGAGGCGATGGCGATCACGACCGTGGAGGCGCGCGTGCCTGCGCCGGTGAGCGAACCGCGATCCCCCGCGGAGGCGATGGCGATGACAACCGTAGAGGCGCGGGTTCCGGCCCCCGTCAGCGAACCGCGATCCCCGGCCGAAGCGATGGCGATGACCACGGTGGATGCCCGGGTTCCGGCACCGGTGAGCGATCCGCGTTCGCCGATCACCGCCTGACTGATGGTGTAGGCCTGGGTACCGCGCCCGCCGATGCCGCGTTGCCCCGCGGAGGCGATGGCGACGACCACAGTCGATGCCTTGAGCGTACCCATGAAGGATTGCGCGTCGGCGATGTTGGCACCGAGCAGCGCATTATAGTTTTCCTGCGTCGCGCCGTTGCCGCCGCCATCCTCCATCGTCTCCAGAGCCTGAGCGAGCACGCGGGCGCGGGCTGCAGGGCTGTCGAGCAGTTGTTGCTCGAGATCGGACCTCGTGTCGGTCATGGTAAACCTCCATCGCTGTGGGAAAGGGGATTCAGGTCGTAAGCACCTCGTGGATGAGCCTGTCGGCGACGGCGTCGCCCTGTTGCGTCCGAACCGCTTTCAGGAGCGCGCGGACGCGGTCGCGCTCTTCCTGCGCAAACAGCGCATGGACATCGCGGGCGAGCGTGGCGTCGCCCATCAGCAAGTGGCAGAGATGGCAAGGGCCGATCGCCTTGGTGCGGTCGGGCAGGCGCTTCGCCAGCGCCGGATCGCGATCCTCCACGAACAGATAGAGGCCGTCGAAGCCGCCCTGCTTGATCTGCTTGAGGAACAGCGAACCCGAGACCCGGTCCCAGATCGCGGCCAGCGGTTCGTCATAGGCGTTGCCATAACTGATGCCGGGCGTGGAGCGGTTGTAGACCGAGCAGCACGGATAGACCTCGCCATCCCAGAAGACGGTGACATCGTGGTAGAAGCGCTTGTAGCAGGTGCCGCCGGGCGAGGTGTCGGTGTTGGCGTAGTAGCTTGGCGGGATCTCGCGCTTTTCCGAACGCCCCACCTTCGGCAGCACAACACGGGTGACGAGGCTGACCTCCGGATTGTTCGCATAGGCCGGGAACATGTCGTGAAGGTTGGTCTTGTCGTCGTAAAAGCTGCCGCAGAGCACGCCGCGGACGCCGCGCGAGAGGACATAATCGATCGCGCGCTCGACATTCGCCCGCGGCACGAAGCGTTCATGGCTGGGGTCATAGCTCGCGGTAAACACCGACATGCCGCGGTCGATCAGCGGCTGGAGCTTGGCGGCGGCTGCCGCGTCGTCAGTCGCCCAGTCGCAGGCTGAGATCATCGAGAAGGGGAGGCCATAGCCCGCCATCCGCGTGGTGAGTGCGATGATGTCGTCAAAATAGACGAGCGGCTCTCCGCCGGTGAAGCCGCATTCGGCGAAGACGCCGAGCGCTGCAGCCTGATCGACGAGATTCAGCGCAAACTGCAGATCCATCGTTTCGCTGCGTTTCGGGCCGCATTTGTAGCAGCAATAGTCGCAGGCAAGCGGACAGGTCATCGTATAGTTCAGGATGAGAATGTTGAACGGATCGCTTTCGACATACTCGTTCAGGTTGAATGCGCGGGTCGATTCGACATCTTGAACAGCTGTCACCCGCTGAACGGGTACGGGAAATGTGGGTGCTGACCGTATCGGCAGCGAACGGCGTGAAATATCGATCACGCCGAGCTTTCCTCGCGTGTTGCTCATGTAGTCGATCTCCAAAGAATGTCGGAGTCAGCGTGTTCAGCGGCTACGCAAACAATGGATCGAGCCTGACGATCCAAATGCGAGTCGAACTATAGTTAACGGATTACTTCATGAGAGGCGGATGACTTAGTGAAGTCGTAGCCGAAGTGGTTCTATTCAGCGTCGGGAAAGGGGCCAGTTGATCCATGATGGTGTCAACGGGCGCAGTCGCGGAGATTGCTGGCTGTACCTAGGCCTTGCGACTCAGCTCGCGCATCGCATCGTCGAGTCCTGCCAGCGTCAGCGGGTACATGCGCTCGTTCATCAGCTCGCGCAGGATGCGGACCGACTGCGAATAGCCCCATTGCTCTTCGGGGATCGGGTTGAGCCAGACCGCAGCGGGATAGGTGCTGGTGACCCGCTGCATCCACGCGGCGCCGGCTTCCTCGTTGAAATGCTCGACCGAGCCGCCGGGGTGGCTGATCTCATAGGGCGACATCGACGCGTCGCCGACGAAGATCACCTTATAGTCGTGGCCATATTTGTGGAGCACGTCCCAGGTCGGGGTGCGCTCGGTGAAGCGGCGGCGATTGTCCTTCCACACGCCTTCGTAGAGGCAATTGTGGAAGTAGAAGAATTCGAGGTTCTTGAACTCGGAGGTCGCGGCGCTGAACAGCTCCTCGCAGAGCTTGACCCACGGGTCCATCGACCCGCCAACGTCGAGGAAGAGGAGGAGCTTCACCGCATTGTGCCGCTCGGGGCGCATGTGGATGTCGAGCCAGCCCTGACGCGCGGTGCCGTCGATCGTGGCATCGATGTCGAGCTCGTCCGCCGCGCCTTCGCGCGCGAAGCGGCGCAGGCGTCGCATCGCGACCTTGATGTTGCGGGTGCCGAGCTCGCGGGTAGCATCGAGATTCTTGAACTCGCGCTGGTCCCACACTTTCAGCGCGCGCTTGTGCTTGCTTTCCCCGCCAATGCGGACACCCTCCGGATTGTAGCCGGAATTGCCGTAGGGTGAGGTACCGCCGGTTCCGATCCATTTGCTGCCGCCCTGATGGCGGGCGTGCTGTTCCTCGAGCCGTTGCCTGAGCGTCTCCATGATCTCGTCCCACGAGCCGAGCGCCTTGATCGCCGCCATTTCCTCAGGGGTGAGGTATTTCTCCGCAACCGCCTTGAGCCAGTCCTCGGGGATGTCGGCGGTGGTGTTGCCGAAGGTGGTCGAGATGCCGCGGAAGACCTTGGCGAAGACCTGATCGAACCGGTCGAGCAGCCCCTCGTCCTTCACGAAGGTGGCGCGGGCGAGATAATAGAAGGCCTCGGGCGTGGAATCGATCACGTCGCGATCGAGCGCTTCGAGGAGCACAAGGTGCTCTTTCATGCTGGCAGAGATGCCCGCGGCGCGGAGCTGATCGACGAAGGAGAAGAACATCCGCTGAGTTTGGCGGAGGCGGGCTGGCGCGTCCAGCCTCCTCACCGTCATCCCGGCCTTGTGCCGGGATCCACCGGGCGTCAGGCGGTGAAGCAGGAGGCTCTACGATATTGCTTGCCGCGCCGTGGACCCCGGCACGAGGCCGGGGTGACGGTCTGGTTTGGGGAGGGCGATGTGCCTAACGCGCGTAGGCGTCGATCAGAGAGCCGACAAAGTCGGGGCGGTCCCCGGTGAGTTCCGGGGCAGGGCGGGCAGCCGCGACCTTCGCGCCGCTGGCCGGGCGGCCATAGATGAAGCCATGGACCGGATAGATGGTCGAACCGAGGCCACGAGTGTCGCGATACCAGACCTTGACCTCGCTCCAGTCGCCCGCAGGTGAGACGTCGAACAAGGTGACGTCCTGCTCGACCTGACCGCGCTTGCCGTCGAAGCGCGACCAGTTGGCGTGGGTCACCATGATGACGCGCGGTTCGATGATCCGGCTGACGACCGAGACATGGCCGAGGCGCAGAGCGTTCGATTTGGCGAAAGCAACGACGGAGCCGACCTCGGGCGTCTCACCGCGCTGGTATTTGCCCTGCGCCTGTCCCCACCAGGTCCAGGCATCGCCCCAGATCTGGATGCCTGAGGCCTGACGCGCAAAGGGCACGCATTCGCCAACATAATCGAGGATCGATGCCGAAGCCGGCGCCGCGAGGAGGGAAGCGGCGCCGAGCATCGACAAGACGATCCGGCGGGGGGTCCGGTTCGACTTCATCCGCCGGGAGATACGCTTGTCCGCGCTTCGGAAGGGTTTGCGATTATGGTTAACGCGGCATCGGCCATAAGCTGCGCGCCGGTGCCTTTACACTCCGCCTGCACCTGCCTATCGACCCGCCATGACACAGCCGGGCGAATCCATCCTTATCGTCGATTTCGGCAGCCAGGTGACCCAGCTCATCGCGCGCCGCGTGCGCGAAGCGGGCGTCTACAGCGAAATCGCTCCTTTCAACGCCGCCGCAGAGGCCTTTGAGCGGATGAAACCGGGCGGGGTGATCCTGTCGGGCTCGCCTGCATCGGTGCTCGACGAAGGATCGCCGCGGGTTCCCGATGCGATCTTCGACTCCGGGCTGCCGGTGCTGGGCATCTGTTATGGCCAGCAGGTGATGATGCAGCAGCTGGGCGGCGACGTGCAGCTGGGCGACAGCGGCGAATTCGGCCGCGCCTTTATCGAGATCGCCGACAGCTGCGTGCTGTTCGACGGCCTGTGGGCCGAAGGCGAGACGCATCAGGTGTGGATGAGCCATGGCGACAAGGTGACGAGCCTTGCCCCCGGCTTCCGCCCGGTCGCGGCAAGCTCCGGCGCACCGTTCGCGGTGATCGCCGACGACACGCGCCGTTACTACGCGATGCAGTTCCATCCAGAGGTGGTGCACACACCGGATGGCGCCAAGCTGCTCGCGAACTTCGTGCGGCATGTGTGCGGGCTCAAGGGCGACTGGACGATGGCGGAATTCCGTCAGGCCAAGATCGATGAGATCCGCAAGCAGGTCGGCAAGGGTAAGGTGATTTGCGGGCTTTCGGGCGGCGTTGATAGCGCGGTCGCGGCGGTCCTGATCCATGAGGCGATCGGCGAGCAGCTGACCTGCGTGTTCGTCGACCATGGGCTGATGCGCAGCGGCGAGGCCGATCAGGTCGTGTCGCTGTTCCGCGGCCACTATAATATTCCGCTCGTCCATGTGAACGCCGAGACGCTGTTCCTGAACGGGCTGGCCGGGGTCACCGACCCCGAGGCCAAGCGCAAGTTCATCGGCAAGACTTTCATCGACGTGTTCGAGGAAGAGGCGAAGAAGATCGGCGGGGCGGAGTTTCTGGCGCAGGGCACGCTTTATCCCGACGTGATCGAGAGCGTGTCCTTCACCGGCGGACCGTCGGTGACGATCAAGAGCCACCACAATGTCGGCGGCTTGCCCGACCGCATGAACATGAAGCTGGTCGAGCCGCTGCGCGAGCTGTTCAAGGATGAGGTCCGCGCGCTCGGCCGCGAGCTGGGCCTGCCCGACATCTTCGTCGGGCGTCATCCGTTCCCGGGACCGGGCCTCGCGATCCGTATTCCGGGCGAGGTGACCAAGGAGCGCTGCGATATCCTGCGTAAGGCGGATGCGGTGTATCTGGAGGAAATCCGCAACGCCGGCCTGTACGACGCGATCTGGCAGGCATTCGCGGTGCTGCTTCCGGTCAAGACCGTCGGCGTGATGGGCGACGGGCGCACCTATGAGAGCGTCTGCGGCCTGCGCGCGGTGACCAGCACCGACGGCATGACCGCCGATGTCTATCCGTTCGATGCGAGCTTCCTGACGCGCGTGGCGACCCGGATCGTCAACGAGGTGAAGGGCGTCAACCGCGTGGTGTACGACTATACGTCGAAGCCGCCCGGGACCATTGAGTGGGAGTGATCGCGATGACCGTCGCTTTTTACGGCATTCCCAATTGCGACACGGTGAAGAAAGCGCGGGTCTGGCTCGACGCCAACGGGATCGCCTACACCTTTCACGACTATAAGAAGGAAGGGGCGGATCCCGCCCGGCTGGCGAAGTGGGCCGAAGTCGCAGGCTGGGAGAAGCTGCTCAACCGCGCGGGCACGACCTTCCGCAAGCTGGACGATGCGGACAAGGCCGATATCGATCAGGCCAAGGCGCTGCGACTGATGGCGGCGAACCCGTCGGTCATCAAGCGACCCGTGGTGGAGTATCGTGGTGGCGTGCTGGTGGGATTCAAGCCCGAGGAATGGGCGGCGGCGCTGCTTTGACGGGGTGATTGGCAAATTCACCATTTAGGGTAGGCTGCGCGCCATCGAACGATCCAAGTGAGAGGTTCCGATGGCAAGCCGGTTCGTACAGAAGCCACCCCCCTGGTTCTACATTGTCGGCGGCATATTGCTGCTCTGGGGGCTCGCCGGATGTTGGGCCTTCTATCTGCACGTCACCAAGGGCGCGGCGATGAACCCCGACGCCACCGACTGGGATCGCGCCTATTTCGCGGCGCTGCCCGGCTGGTTCGCGATCGACTTTGCCGTTGCGGTAGGGGCGGGGCTGCTGGGATCGATCGCGCTGCTGCTTCGCTCCAAATGGGCGGTGACGCTCTTCTGGCTTTCGCTGATCGCGGTGGTGATCCAGTTCGGCTATGTCTTCCTCGCGACCGATATCATCGCAGTGAAGGGCGGTTCCACGACCTTCTTCCCGGCGCTCATCTTCGTGATCGCGCTGTTCCAGATATGGATTTCCGGCACCGCAAAGAAGCGCGGCTGGCTGCATTGAGCGGCTAGTCGCCCTGCCACTGGAAGACCTCTTCCAGTGGCTTCCTGAAGATATGGGCGATCCGGAACGCGGTTTCGAGCGTAGGCGAATATTTGCCCTGCTCGATCGCGGCGATCGTCTGGCGCGTGACGCCGACACGGTCGCCCAGTTCGGCCTGTGTCATCTCGCCCGTGAGAAAGCGGAGCGTGCGGATCTGGTTGGTGATGGGCGGGGTAGCCATGATCCGCTCAAGCCTGACGGCGGTAGAGGACGATCTGCCAGACCGAATGGACGATTGACGCGAAGATCAGTGCGGCGAGCAGCGCGTTGCCGACCAGCATCGCTGCCGCGGCGCCGCCCGGCTGGCCGAGCGCAGCGGGACCAGAAATGGTGAGTAACGGTGTTGCGAGTATGACGGCGAATATGGCGACGCAGAGCACCATGTAGCCGGCGATGGCGGCCCGCCCTTCGATCTCCCGTTCGCGCGGATCGGCGGGCAGTTCGGCTTCCGATGGGCGGTGGATCGCGATGGCGATGATCGCGGCGACCTGGAGGACGACGAGCAGGATCACCGCGCTCACGAAACCGCCCAGAGCATTCTCCGGCGTGGGCTGTCCGTTGGCGAGCGAAGCCGCGAACCGTCCGAAATACAGTCCCCAGACAATCAGCCCGATCGCCAGCGAAGCCCATTGCACCTTTTCCCGATACGCCATGTGATCTCCTGTATGTTCGCAATATGCGACTCGATGTAAAAAATATTGAACATAGAGTCAATCGTACTGAACATTGCTCGTGCCGTTTCGCTGGAATGGCCCGGAGCGATCCGCTATCGCCGCGCCATGTCCACGACCTTCACGCTCGATACCTCGACCAGCCGCGCGCACCCGACTCCGGCGCCGATGAAGCGGCTGACCGTGCCCGCGATTCAGAATCGCAAGGGCAAGGAGCCGGTGGTGATGCTCACGGCCTACACCGCGCGGATGGCGCAGCTGCTCGATCCGCATTGCGATGTGCTGCTGGTCGGCGACAGCCTGGGGCAGGTGATCTACGGGCTTCCGTCCACGCTGGCGGTGACACTGGACATGATGTGCGCGCATGGCGCCGCGGTGGTGCGCGGCAGCTATCATGCGGTGGTGGTGATCGACATGCCGTTCGGCAGCTACGAGGCCAGTCCCGAACAGGCTTTTGCGTCGGCGGCGCGCATTCTGGCTGAGACCGGCGCGGCGGCGGTGAAGCTGGAAGGCGGGGAGGCGATGGCGGAGACCGTTGCGTTCCTGACCACACGCGGCATCCCCGTGATGGGGCATATCGGCCTGACGCCGCAGGCGGTGAATGCGCTGGGCGGCTATGGTGCGCGCGGACGTGGCAATGCCGAATATGCCAAGATCATCGGCGACGCGAAGGCGATCGCTGAGGCGGGCGCCTTCTCGATCGTCGCCGAAGGTGTGGTCGAAACGCTGGCGAACGAGATCGTCGCGGCAGTCTCGTGCCCGGTCATCGGGATCGGCGCATCAGCCCAGTGCGACGGGCAAGTGCTGGTGACCGAAGACATGCTGGGCATGTTCGAGCGCACGCCAAGGTTTGTGAAGAAATTCGACGATCTGGCTGGCCGCATTTCCGCCGCGGTTGCAACCTATGCCACTGCGGTGCGTGATCGGAGTTTCCCCGGCGACGAACAAGTGTACAAGCCCAAGGATTGATCCGCTTTCGTTTCCCGGAGAGCGCGGCTAAGGTCCGCGCCCGAAATCCCTTACCCCGATGGAGTGACCCTTGGCGCTGAGCCCGCAAAGCAACGAAGCCTTTCTGCGCGAGGTCGATGAAGAGCTGCGCAAGGATCAGGCGTTGCACGTCTGGCAGAATTACGGCCGCTGGATCATCGGCGCGGTGGTGGCCGGGCTGATTGCCTTTGGCGGCTGGCTCTACTGGCAGAGCCATAGCGACCAGCGCCGGGGCGAAGAGGGCGAGAAGCTTAAGGCGGCCGTCAAGGCGATGAACGAGAACAAGGCGCAGGAAGCTGAAGCTCCGCTCAAGGAACTGGCCGCGTCGAGTTCTTCCGGATTTAACGCGACGGCGCGCTTCGCGCAGGCGGACGCGCTGCTGGCCAAGAACGACCTGAAGGGTGGCGCTGCGATTCTGGCTGCGATCGCCGCCGACACCGGCGTGCCGCAGGAATTCCGCGATCTGGCGCTGATCCGTCAGACCGCCGCCGAATATGATTCGCTGAAGCCCGATCAGGTGGTCGCGCGGCTCGGCTCCATCGCGGTGAAGGACAGCCCGTGGTTCGGCAGTGCCGGCGAGATGGTCGCGATCGCGCAGTTGCGGATGGGCAAGCGCGCCGAGGCTGGCAAGCTCTATGCCGAGATTTCAAAGACGAATGGTGTGCCGCAGGCAATCCGGACGCGTTCGCTGCAGATGGCGGGCGTGCTGGGTGTCGATGCCGTTCCGAACGATGGTGAGGACAAGAAGGCGAAATGATGAAGTCGGTTCGGGTTCCCGTCGCTATGGCGGCGCTGGTGGCGCTCAGCGCTTGCGGCATTTTCAAGGGCGGCGACAAGAAGACGCCGGTGCTGGGTCAGCGCGTGCCGATTCTGGCGGCGGAGACGAGCATCGTCGCCGATCCCACGATCGCCGAGGTGCAGGTGGTGGTCCCGGCGGCCACGCCGAACGACGCATGGACCCAGCCGGGCGGCAATGCCGCCAAAGCGTTGGGCCATCTGGCGCTGAGCGAGACGCCGGCGCGCATCTGGTCCGCGAAGATTCCGGGCACCAGCGGCCGCACGCGCCTGGCCGCCGCGCCCGTGGTGGCGAACGGCACGCTGTTCGTGATGGATACCGAGGGCGCGGTTCACGCGTTCGACGCCGGGACCGGCGCGCGCCGCTGGCAGATTTCGACCGTCAAGGGGGAAGAGAATCGCCGTGCTGCCTTTGGCGGCGGCGTGAGCTTCGATGGCGGCCGCGTCTATGCGACCAACGGGCTGGGCGACGTGGTGGCGATCGACGCCGCCGCGGGCAGCGAAGTGTGGCGCAAGAAGCCGGGCGGCCCGCTGCGCGGCGCACCGAGCGTGGCGGATGGCAATCTGTACGTCGTGTCGCAGGACAACCAGCTGTTCGCGCTCTCCGCCGCGGACGGCAATATCGTCTGGACCCAGTCGGGAACGCTGGAATCGCAGGGCGTGTTCGGCGCCGCCGCGCCCGCCGTCGCGCAGGGCACGGTGGTCGCGGGCTTCTCGTCTGGCGAGCTTAACGCTTATCGCTACGAGAATGGCCGCACGCTGTGGAGCGACACGCTGTCGCGTTCGACCATCTCGACTTCGGTTTCGAGCCTTGCCGATATCGATGCTGAGCCGGTGATCGATCAGGGCCGCGTCTATGCGGTCGGGCAGGGCGGGCGCATGGCGGCGGTCGAGCTCGCCAGCGGACAGCGCCTGTGGGAGCAGAATATCGCCGGCATCTCGACCCCGTGGATCGCGGGCGAGTGGCTGTTCGTCGTCACCGACGACGCGCGCCTTGTCGCGATCGCGCGCGGCACCGGAAAGGTCCGCTGGATCTCGCAGCTTCGTGCCTTCCGTGACGCGGAAGACAAGAAGGGTGCGATCACCTGGGTCGGTCCGGTGCTGGCAGGCAACAAGCTGTGGCTGTCCAATTCGCGCGGCGAGCTGGTGTCGGTCTCGCCCACCGACGGAAGCGTCGGCGCGACGATCGAGGGCAAGGATGCGGTGAGCCTGAGCCCCGTGGTCGCCGGGGGCGTGCTTTACGTCCTGAGCGATAAGGGTGAGATCACCGCCTATCGCTGAGCGCCGCGTTGGGATAGGAGGCCGGAATGTCCCGTCCCACCGTTGCGATCATCGGCCGGCCTAATGTCGGCAAATCCACGCTGTTCAACCGCCTTGTCGGTAAGCGTCTTGCGCTGGTCGATGACCAGCCGGGCGTGACCCGCGACCGGCGCGAGGGCGATGCCGAATTGCTCGGTGTGCCGTTTCGCATCATGGACACGGCAGGGTTCGAGGACGAGGATCCTGCGAGCCTGCCGGGTCGTATGCGCGTGCAGACCGAGGCGGCCGTTCGCGAAGCCGATGTCGCGCTGTTCATGATCGACGCGCGCGCGGGCATCACACCGCTCGATGAAGAGGTCGCGCGCTGGTTGCGCAGTTCGGGCACGCCGATCGTGCTGCTCGCCAACAAGGCGGAGGGACGCGCCGCCGAGCCCGGTATCCATGAGGCGATGGCGTTGGGACTGGGCGATCCGGTACCCTTTTCCGCTGAGCATGGCGAGGGCATCGCCGATCTGTTCGAGGCTCTGCTGCCGTTCATCGATCGCGAGGAAGAGGCCGAGGACGACTCCGATGGCGAGGGGCCGCTCAAGCTCGCAGTCGTCGGCCGGCCGAATGCAGGCAAGTCGACGCTGATCAATCGCATGATCGGGCAGGATCGACTGATCACGGGCCCGGAAGCGGGGATCACCCGCGATTCGATCGCGATTGATTACGAATGGGAAGATTTCGAGGGTAACAAGCGCCCGATCCGCCTGATCGACACCGCGGGGATGCGTAAGCGCGCCAAGGTGCAAGAGAAGCTCGAGTCCATGTCGGTCGTGGACGCTTTGCGCGCGATCGACTTCGCCGAAGTGGTGGTGCTGCTGCTCGACGCGACCCGCGGGTTGGAGGTGCAGGACCTCAAGATCGCCGACAAGGTCCTCCAGGAAGGCCGTGCGCTGGTGATCGCGCTCAACAAATGGGACGTGGCCGAAAACGCCTCAAGCCTGTTCAACGGCGTCAAGAGCGCGCTCGACGAGGGGCTGGCGCAGGTTAAGGGTGTGCCGCTGCTCACCGTCTCCGCGGCGACGGGCAAGGGGCTGGACACGCTGATCAAGGTCGCGTTCGAGACGCGTGAGGCATGGTCGCGGCGCATCACCACCGGCCAGCTCAACCGCTGGTTCGAGCGCGCGATCGAGGCGAATCCGCCGCCCGCGCCCGGCGGCAAGCGGATCAAGCCGCGCTATGTGACGCAGGCCAAGACGCGTCCGCCGAGCTTCATCCTGTTCGGAACGCGGGTCGACCTGCTGCCCAAGAGCTACGAGCGCTATCTGGTGAACAGCATGCGCAAGGAGTTCGATTTCGGCGCGGTGCCGGTGCGCCTGACGATGCGGCCGTCGAAGAACCCGTTCGACCGTGAGTGAAGCGACCCGGATCGACGCGCGCGGGCTGCGCTGCCCGTGGCCGGCGCTGCGGCTGGCGCGGGCGTTGCGAAGCGGAGCGCTGCCGGTCGAGATTCTGGCCGACGATCCGGCCGCCGAGCGCGAGATTAGGGCCCTCGCCGCAGGGCGCGGTGTCGGCATCGAACCGCTGCAAATCGACGGGGCGGCCGCGTTCCGCATCGGTTGAATGACGCCACGTCAACCGGACGTTTACTGATTTGCCCTTATTCATCATACAGATGTAACCGCGCCGCGGGAGGGTGAATTGGCGTCGCAGGATCCGAACAAGCTGGTCGACTGGGCTGCGTTCTCGCAGGCCCGCGCCGAGCTGGGCGCCAATTTCGTCCGTATCTTGGGTTACTTCCATGAGGACGGCGTCAAATCGGTCGCGCAGATCGAGGAAGCGATGCGTTCCAACAATGCCGCTGCGCTGGTGCTTCCCGCGCATACGCTGAAGGGCGAATCGCACCAGTTCGGCGCGGAGCCGCTGGCCGATTGCGCGGCGGCGATCGAGACGATCGCGCGGCAATGTGTCGAAAATCGCTACGAGCCGAGCGAGGCGTTGCCACATGTGGTGGAGCTGCGCCCGTTGTTCGAGGCGACGCTGGCGCTGCTGGAGCGCGAGGCGAACCCGCTGGTGGAGCGGCGTCCGGTCGCGGCCTTTGGCCGCCGTCCGGATATCTAGGGTCCCCTGCACTGACGGGACGGCATAGACGCCGTCCCGTACTTCGTTCCTTCTGCGTTACTCGGCCTCTTCGGGCTTCGAATTGAGCTGAATGTAATTCTGGATGCCCATGCGTTCGATCATCTCGAACTGGGTCTCCAGCGTATCGACATGCTCCTCCTCGCTGTCGAGGATCTGGCGGAACAGATCGCGGCTGACATAGTCCCGCACCTTCTCACTATGTTCGATTGCGTCCTTGAGCACCGCGACCGCCTCATATTCGAGGTCAAGATCGGCCTTGAGAACCTCTTCGACCGTCTCGCCGATGCGCAGTCGGCCGAGCAGCTGGAAATTGGGCAGGCCGTCGAGGAACAGGATTCGCTCCGACACCATGTCGGCGTGCTTCATCTCGTCGATCGATTCGTGACGCTCGAACTCGGCGAGCTTCTTGACGCCCCAGTGGTTGAGCATGCGGTAGTGCAGCCAATACTGGTTGATCGCGGTGAGCTCGTTCTTGAGCACCTCGTTGAGATAGTCGATGACCTTGGGATCGCCCTTCATGGCTGTCGTGCCTTCCGTTCAAAATTCGGGCACGACTATAGCGCCGAAAAGGCGCGTCAGACAGTCAAAAAATGGCGGATTTCTGCGGTTTCCGTGACTTGCGAACGCTACGCAGCCGCACGCTCCGCATCGATAATGGCTCGCGCAAACGGCACGCACTGACCGCACTTCGCCTGACGACCGAGCGCGCGATAGGCCTGACACGCGCTCATCGCCCCGTCTCGCGCGGCTTCCCGCACATCCTTTTCGCGAATTGCATTGCAGACGCAGACGACCATCGAAACCCTCACGCTGTTCGCAACAATTAGGGCGACTGCGAGTGATTCGCAATGGTTATTGCGACACATTCGCGAGAAAGGCGGGCGGTTGGCCGCAAAAGGCATTTGGCGGTTTGTTTCGGCAATGGCACCAATGCGGCATGCGTATCCTGCTGGCACTCGCCCTGATTCTTCCATCCGCGGCCGCCGCTACGGATAAGCCCGTGATTTCGGCCGCAGATCTCAATCCGCCCGATGAATTGGTCCGGGCAATGGACGGGGCGTTCGCGATGCTGATGGCGCCGGGCGAGCCGGAACCGGACTGGCAGGGCAAGGGCGTCGACCTGTTTGAGCGGATGCGCACTGTGGCGGGCGGCATCGAGGGGACGATCGCCGCCAACGATAGCGACGGCGACCGCTCCGTCCGATATTTCGGTTCGGCGGCGGTGCCGGTGCCCGAGGGCTTTACGGAGATTTTGAGCGTTCCCGGTTCGCCGATGCAGGGAGATGTCGCCTTTCAGGACGTTTCCGAGCTTGAGCCCGGTGTATGGATGCGCAGTACCGGAAGGTTTCAGCGCAGGGGCAACGCGCTGTGCGGCAAGGGATGGGAAACGATTGCGCTGCTGACCAAGCGCGACGAGCCGCTGAGTGAGGACGCGCAGTTTGCGGTCATGGCGATGCGCCTGATGATCCCCAAGATGCGCGAGGTCGAGGTCTGCATCGTCATGGTCGAACGGCCCGACGGGAGCCTGATCGACCGGAGTTACCTGCCCGATGGGCGCACACTTCCGGCGATCGACCGCGAGGCGACGCCTGTGAAGCTGCGCCCGTTCAGCGACGCCGCGGCGATCATCCGGCCCTGACGAGCGCGCCGCCGGCCATGGGTTGCGCCCCGCCGCGAGCGAGGCTGCGCCACAGCCATTCGAGCGGGCCATAGGCGAAACGTTCGAGCCATGGCTTCGACCAGAGCAGCATCGCCGCCCAGACGGCGAGGACGACGAGGTAGACTTCGGCGCGCGACAATTCGCCATACCAGCCAAGGCCGTAACCGTAGAAGATCGTGGTGCAGATCAGGCTGGTCGCGAGATAGTTGGTGAACGCCATTCGCCCCGCCGCGGCGATGCGCGTGGTGAGAGCACCTCCGGGACGCATGAGCAGGATGATCAGGCTGGCCCATGCCATGATCGCCAGCGGGCGGAAGGGAACGGTGGCGGGCATTACCGCTGTCGTCACCGAGATCAGGCTGAAATCCTGCGAGATCATCCAGATGCCGAGCGCGGCGTAGACGGGCCATGCGATCCCGAAGCCGACCGCGATCCACCGGACGTAGCGCGCGCGCTCCCAGCTGCCGGTGAGCATGCCGCTCTTCAGACCGGCCATACCGAAGAGCATGTAGGCGAGTGTTTCCCAACCAAATTGGAAGAGGCCCATGAGCGGCATGAACCGGTTTTCCCCGAACCGGTCGATCGCGATGCCCAGCCAGTCCCCGCGATGCAACGCCACCTGCTCGGTGATCCAGGCGGCTGGCGGCGTGCCGAAGCCGTGGCTCAGGCCCTCGATCGCGTCCGCCATGCCGGGTTGGCCCGGTGCGGCCTGCGCCATCATGACGGTGAGGGGCAGAAACATCGTCGCGGCGAGCTCAACGACGAGCAGGATGATCCCGATACCCACCATCGTCTTCACTCGCGCCTTGCGGAAGAGGAAGGCGATCATGCCGATCAGCGCATAGTGGCTGAGAATGTCGCCCCACCAGACCAGCCAGAGGTGGATCAGACCGAAGACGAGCAGCCAGACCATCCGGGCATAATGGATGCGGGCGGGGTTCTCGCCCTTCGACTCTGCGCGTTCGATCACCAGCAACATCGATGCGCCGAACAACAAGGAGAAGAGCCCGCGCATCTTGCCGTCGAACAGGATGAAATTGCCGAGCCAGACGGCAAGATCGATCCCGGCATCGCCGCCATAGGCGGCGGGGTTGAAATAAGCGGGCATCGGCATGGCGAAGGCGATGATGTTGAGCAGCAAAATGCCCATCACCGCGACCCCGCGCACGGTGTCGAGCGTCAGGATGCGGTCGCGTGCCGTGGTCGCCATGAAATTCCCCCTGTGTTATTCACTTAGTACAGCGCGCCGCGGCGCGATGCTAGCGGCGAGCGATCAGCGCGATCGGAACGCCGACAAGGAGAATGTGGAACAGCAGCTGGCTGGCGATGCCGATCGGGTTCACCGGGAAGGTTCCGAAGCGCAATGGTACGATCAGCAGATTCATCACGACATAAGTGATCAGGCCATAGACGACGCCCCAATAGATGGGCTGGGCCTTGAGCCGCGGCATGCGGTCGGCGGCGAGGACGAAGATGGCCGCCATGATCGCCATCAGCGCGAAATGCACGGCAAGGCCGAGCGCCGCGCCGTTCGTCCCCCATTGCTTCGCGTCGGGAAAGGGGCCGGAGGCGACGTAACGCAGCATTGCGTCGACCTTTCGTCCGTAAGCGAGCGTCATGCCGATCGCGGCGAGGATATCGAGCGTACCCGCCACAAGCGTGGCTGCGGCTATGCGTTTCGTGGTGCTCCAGTTTTGCATCATTCCCCCCTTGTTCCGCGTGCAGGTCAGCGCAGCTCCTTGCGGATCATCAGTTTCAACCCCGACCAGATTTCATCGATCGCGCAGACCTTTACATCGACAAGACCGAGCGGCAGTGCGACCTCGCGGATCACGTCTTCGGTGACGTCGGTAGCCACCTTCGCGGCCTTTTTAGGCCAGGAGACCCAGACGAAGCCGCTCGGCGCGATAAGTTGGCGAAGCGCGGTCAGCTCGCAATCGAGCCGGGCGCGTTCGGTGACGAAGACATGCGCGGCGTCGATCCCGGCGCCTGGCGCAGCGAGCAATTCGAGTCCGAGCGAGTCGAGCGCGATTTCGGCGCGGACGCCATCGGGCATGTCGGCGATGAAGGCGCGCATGCCGGGTTTGAAGCCCAGCTTTTCGGCGAGCGGGGTGGTGGAGTAGCCGGCGGTCACTTGCTGTCGTCCTCCCGTGATCCGTTCAGAAAGTCCCAAAGGTCACACCCGTAACGCGCGAGTCCGCGATTGTGCCCATCCGGCGCGGCAAGCATCGGAAGGTGGCACAGTTTCGCGATGTAGGAAATTGGTTACGCAGGTAACGGACGAGATGCCGAATGCGGCGTCAATGCAGCACCGGAAGCCGCGCTTGCGGCGCGGACAGCGAGAGAGCTTTGGCGGCATGGCTGACGGTGCCGTGGACCCCGGCACGAAGCCGGGGTGACGGAGAAGTTGCGGTGCTGGGGCTGATCAGGCGAGCGCGGCGTCGCTGTCGCTGCCCATCAGTGCCGGGAAGAAACCTTCGTGCGCGGTGCGCAGGTCGTCGATGCTGACGCACCAGTCGCCCTCGTCCAGCTCGAAGATCAGCCGGTCCTTGATCGTGCGGCCCAGCGGGTCGGCGGGGACGTCCGCTTCGGCGGCGGCGGTCAGGAACTCGGTCAGCGCCTCATCGGGGACGGTGACGAGGTAGAGGCCCTGATCCTCACCGAAGAAGGAGCCGGCGACACCGAAGGGCTGCGCCTGATCGACCATTGCGCCGATGCCGCTGGCGAGCGCCATTTCGGCGAGGCTGACCGCGAGGCCGCCGTCGGACACGTCGTGGACGGCGTTGACGAGGCCGCGGCCGATCATCGCGCGGACGAAATCGCCGGTGCGCTTTTCGGCCTTGAGGTCGACGGGCGGTGGCGGGCCTTCCTCGCGGCCATGGATCTCGCGCAGCCAGATCGACTGGCCAAGGTGGCCGCCGCGCTCGCCGACCGCGATGATCGCGTCGCCGGTGGCCTTGAAGCCGATGGTCATCGACTTCGACCAGTCGGCGAGGATGCCGACGCCGCCGATCGCGGGGGTGGGGAGGATCGCCGAGCCGCCGCCGGTGGCCTTGGACTCGTTGTAGAGCGAGACGTTGCCCGACACGATCGGGAAGTCGAGCGCGCGGCAGGCGTCGCCCATGCCCTCGAGGCAGCCGACGATCTGGCCCATGATCTCGGGCCGCTGCGGGTTGGCGAAGTTGAGGCAGTTGGTCACCGCGAGCGGGGTCGCGCCGACGCTGGTCAGGTTGCGCCATGCCTCGGCGATCGCCTGCTTGCCGCCCTCGACCGGGTCGGCGAAGCAATAACGCGGCGTGCAATCGGTGGTGATGGCGAGGCCCTTGGCCGTGCCGTGGACCCGGACGACCGCGGCGTCGCCGCCGGGACGCTGGACGGTGTCGGCGCCGACCATGTGGTCATATTGTTCCCAGATCCAGCGTCGGCTTGCGATGTCCGGCGAGCCCATCAGCTTGACCAGGTCGGCGGCGATGTCGGTGCTTTCCGGCTCGTCCGAAAGCTCGGCGGGCTTGGGCGTGGGGACGTGCGGGCGGTCGTAGAGCGGGGCTTCGTCGGCGAGCGGGGCGAGCGGAATGTCGGCGACGGTCTCGCCCTTCCACTTCAGTACCATGCGGCCGGTGTCGGTGACGGTGCCGATGACCGCGAAGTCCAGTTCCCACTTGCGGAAGATCGCTTCGGCGAACGCTTCGCGGCCGGGCTTCAGGACCATGAGCATGCGCTCCTGGCTTTCCGACAGCATCATCTCGTACGGCGTCATGCCGGTTTCGCGCTGGGGGACGTCGTCCATGATCATCTCGATCCCGACGCCGCCCTTCGACGCCATCTCGACCGAGGAGGAGGTGAGGCCGGCGGCGCCCATGTCCTGGATCGCGACGATCGCGTCCGAGGCCATCAGCTCAAGGCACGCCTCGATCAGCAGCTTTTCGGTGAAGGGGTCGCCGACCTGAACGGTCGGGCGCTTCTCGTCGCTGTTCTCGTCGAAATCGGCCGAAGCCATGGTCGCGCCATGGATGCCGTCACGGCCGGTCTTGGAGCCGACATAGACCACCGGATTGCCGATACCAGCGGCGGCGGAATAGAAGATCTTGTCGGTTTGGGCGACGCCCACGGTCATCGCGTTGACCAGGATGTTGCCGTCATAGGCCTTGTGGAAATTGACCTCGCCGCCGACCGTGGGGACGCCGACGCAATTGCCGTAGCCGCCGATGCCGTGGACCACGCCCGCGATGAGATGCTTCATCTTGGGGTGCTCGGGGCGGCCGAAGCGCAGCGCGTTCATGTTCGCGATCGGGCGCGCGCCCATGGTGAACACGTCGCGCAGGATGCCGCCGACGCCGGTGGCCGCGCCCTGATAGGGTTCGATGTACGACGGGTGGTTATGGCTCTCCATCTTGAAGATGGCGGCCTGGCCGTCACCAATGTCGATGACGCCCGCATTCTCGCCGGGACCGCAGATCACCCACGGCGCCTCGGTCGGGAGCTTCTTCAAATGGATGCGGCTCGACTTGTAGCTGCAATGCTCGGACCACATGACCGAGAAGATGCCGAGTTCGGTGAGGTTGGGCTCGCGGCCCAGCGCGTGCAGGACGCGCTCATATTCCTCGGGGGACAAGCCGTGCTCGGCGACGATCTCAGGAGTGATTCCGCTCATGGCCGCGCGCATAGCGACACGCGTGGCGTTCGTCACCCCTGCCTGTCCAAACAGGGAGCAAGCGCCGGTTCAGACGGTTTGTGCGTTTAGGCATGCAATGACGGCGATGGTCCTCTCAAACCCGCGCGAACGTGCGGGCGGTGCAGCAGCGGCGCTGGTGGTGACCTGCGCGCTGGGCGTGGTGCTCGCGCTGGGGCTTGCGGTCCGCGAGCGGCTGGCTGAGGGGGAGACGGGTGTGGCGCTGTTCGACATTTTGCCCGAGCCCAAGCCCAAGGCGAAGATCGAGCGGATGCCTGAGCGCAACACCCGACCCTCGGGTGAGGCGGCTCCGCCCAATCTTCGATCGCGTGCGACCGAGGTGGCGGCGCCCAAGCCGATCGTTCCGATCGTCGTCCAACCGCTCGTGATCGCAGCGGAGAAGCCCGCAGACGGGGTGCAGGCAACGAGCGGCGCCGCGGTGGTTGCCGGGCCGGGTACGGG
>Ga0247823_10001508_pt1 | contig 19405 bp, 20 predicted proteins | sample 13C_PalmiticAcid_2_FD_192426 | JGI IMG/M metagenome (GOLD analysis project Ga0247823, IMG submission 192426) | Soil microbial communities from agricultural site in Penn Yan, New York, United States - 13C_PalmiticAcid_Day30 | ecosystem: Environmental > Terrestrial > Soil > Agricultural land... | reverse complement strand
CAAGAACGCGCTGACCACGCTGCCCATGGGCGGCGGCAAGGGCGGCTCCGACTTCGACCCCAAGGGCAAGAGCCCGGGCGAGGTGATGCGCTTCTGCCAGGCCCTGGTGAGCGAGCTGTTCCGCCATGTCGGCAGCGACACCGACGTGCCGGCGGGCGACATCGGCGTGGGCGGGCGCGAAGTCGGCTTCATGGCCGGCATGATGAAAAAGCTCAGCAACCGCGCCGACTGCGTCTTCACCGGCAAGGGCCTGTCCTTCGGTGGCTCGCTGATTCGACCCGAGGCCACCGGCTACGGCACGGTGTACTTCGCCGAAGAGATGCTCAAGCAGCGCGGCCAGAGCTTCCAGGGCCTGCGCGTGAGCGTGTCCGGCTCGGGCAACGTGGCGCAGTACGCGGTCGAGAAAGCCATGGCGCTGGGCGCCAAGGTGGTCACGGTGTCCGACTCCAGCGGCACGGTGATCGACGAGGACGGTTTCAGCCCCGCCAAGCTCGCCGAACTGATGGAGGTGAAGAACCACCTCTACGGCCGCGTGAGCGACTACGCCGAACGCACCAAGACGCGCTTCGAGGCGGGCATGAACCCCTGGGCCGTGCCGGTCGACGTCGCCCTGCCCTGCGCCACCCAGAACGAACTCAATGCCGAAGACGCGGCCACGCTGATCCGCAACGGCGTGATCTGCGTCGCCGAAGGCGCCAACATGCCCACCACCATGGACGCGGTGCAGCGCTTCGAGCAGGCCGGCGTGCTGTATGCGCCCGGCAAGGCCAGCAACGCAGGCGGCGTGGCCACCTCCGGCCTGGAGATGAGCCAGAACGCCATGCGCCTGTCCTGGCCGCGCGACGAGGTCGATGCGCGCCTGCACACCATCATGCGCGGCATCCACGAGGCCTGCCTGCAGCACGGCCGCCGCGCCGACGGCACGGTGAGCTACGTGGACGGCGCGAACATCGCCGGCTTCGTGAAGGTGGCCGACGCGATGCTCGCCCAGGGCGTCATTTAGAGCACCCCCTGCGCCGCTGACGCGGCTTCCCCCTGGAGGGGAACGGCACCTTGGGCCGGCGAAGCCGGACCCTTGGTGCCCCTGGCTGTTTGCGCGCACGGCGTGATCTGGCGCACACCCGCGAGGGTTTGACCTGACGCCAGCGGTGGCATGAAAACTGCACCATCGGGAAAAGCACCAAGGTTTTTACCTGAACTTTTTCCGTTCCTGGTGCATCCATCACCGCCATGAAGCGCCTCATTGTCACGCTGTTCGCCGCCCTGGCCTTGCTGGCCGGGTGCGCCACACTGGATGAGAAGCAGCGCTTCTGGATCTTCCAGCCCTCCGACCGCACCTGGGCCGGCGGCCTCAGTGCCGCCGAGGGCATGGAGGACGTGTGGATCGACTTTGCCTCCCCCAGGACCGGCAAGCCGGTCAAGCTGCACGGCCTGTGGGCCGCGCACGAGAACTTCGAGCGCCGCAAGGACGCCCCCGTGCTGCTGTACCTGCACGGCGCGCGCTTCAACGTCACCGGCTCGGCCTTCCGCGCCCGCCGCATGGAAGACCTGGGCTTCTCGGTGCTGGCGATCGACTACCGGGGCTTCGGCAAGAGCACGAACGAGCTGCCGTCCGAAACCTCCGCCTACGAAGACGCCCGCGCGGCCTGGAACTGGCTCGGTGAGAAGTACCCCGGTCGCCCGCGTTACATCTTCGGCCACTCGCTGGGCGGCGCCATCGCCATCGAGCTCGCGGCCCAGGTGGACGACGAGGCCGGCACCGTGGTCGAAGGCACCTTCACCTCCATCCCCGACGTGGTCAGCACCTTCAAGTGGGGCTGGCTGCCGATCTCGCTGCTGATCACCCAGCGCTTCGAGGCCGTCAAGCGCGTGCCCGACATCGGCTCGCCGCTGCTGGTGGTGCACGGCGGCGACGACCGCCTGATCCAGCCCGAGCTGGGCCGCAAGCTGTACGAAGCCGCCAAGGGGCGCAAGGCCTTCGTGCTGGTCGAGGGCGGCTCGCACCACAACACCAACTCGGTCGGGCAGGCGCAATACCGCGCGGCGCTCTCCAGCCTGTTCGGCATGCGCGACGACAGCGCCGACGCCCTCAAGGTGGTCGAGAAGTAAGACCCGCGGCACAGCGGCCGGGGGCGTTCTGCTACCCTCGACCGGATGCCCGCCCCGCCCCCTTCTTCTGCCATGTCGCCCGGCCTGATCGTGCTGGTGCTCTCCCTGTTGCTGGGCCTGCAACCCATCGCCACCGACCTCTACCTGCCCGCGCTGCCGGCGCTCACCACGGGCTTTGGCGCGGCCATGCCGCAGGCCCAGCTCACGCTCACCGCGCTGCTGCTGTGCTTCGGCCTGTCTCAGCTGGTGTGGGGCCCGCTGTCGGACCGCTTCGGCCGCCGGCCCGTGCTGCTGGCGGGGCTGAGCGCCTTCGTCGCGGCCGCGATCGGCAGCACCTTCGCGCCGTCCATGGAGCAGCTCATCGTCTGGCGCGCGGTGCAGGGCGCGGCCATGGGCGCGGGCGTGATGTGCGCGCGCGCCATCGTGCGCGACCTGTACGCCCCCAGCGAAGGCGCGCGCGTCATGTCCAAGGGCCTCACCGGCCTGGGCGTGATCGCCTGCGCGGCCTCGCCCGTCGGTGGCCTGCTCTCCGACCTGTTCGGCTGGCGCATCTCGCTGCTGGCGCTCGCGGTGTTCGGTGCCGCCACCCTGCTGGTCGTCGCCTTGCGCTTCGAGGAAACCCTGGTGCAGAAGAACCCGCAGGCGCTGGCGCCGCGCACGCTGGTGGGCAACTGGGTGCTGATCGCGCGCCACCCCACGTTCTGGGCTTTCGCGCTGCTGTCCACCGCCTCCTACGGCGGCCTGTTCACCTTCCTCGCGGCGTCCTCCTTCGTGTTCATCCGCGTGCTCGGCCTGAGCACCACCGCCTACGGCGTGGTGATGTTCAGCATGTCGCTGGTCTACATCCTGGGCACCTTCCTGTGCCGCGCGCTGCTGCCGCGCCTGGGCCTGCGCCGCACCGTGGCGATGGCTGCGGTGATGACGCTCACCGCCGGCACCAGCATGGGCGTGCTGGGGCTGCTGGGGGTGCAGAACACCTGGGCCATCCTGGTGCCGTTCTGGCTCTTCATGCTCGCCCACGGCGTGCACCAGCCCTGCGGCCAGAGCGGCGCGGTGGGCCCGTTCCCGCAGGCCGCCGGCGCCGCTTCCGCGCTCAGCGGCTTCCTGTCCATGGTGACCGCGTTCGCCATGGGCGGCTGGCTCGGCCGCAGCCTGGCCGGCATCGGCGAAGGGCGCGGCTCGGTGCTGCCCCTGACCAACGGCCTGTGGTTCTGGAGCGTGCTCATCGCCCTGGTGGCCTGGACCCTGGTGCAGCGCCACGGCGAGGCGCACAGCGCGCCGCAACGCGTGACCGCCCCGGCCCGCTGAACCCCGTCACCATGCAAGACGCCCCCCGCTGCATCGCACTGGCCGGCCCCACCGCCAGCGGCAAGAGCGCGGCCTCGCTGGCCATCGCGCAGCGCTGGCCGGTGGAGATCGTCAGCGTCGATTCGGCCCTGGTCTACCGCAGCATGGACATCGGCAGCGCCAAGCCGACGGCGGCCGAACGCGCGCAGGTGCCGCACCACCTGATCGACATCCTCGACCCGCTGCAGAGCTACAGCGCCGCCGACTTCGTGCGCGACACCACCCGCCTGGTGGGCGAGATCGCCGCGCGCGGCCGCACCGCGCTGCTGGTGGGTGGCACCATGCTGTACTTCAAGGCCCTGCTGGTCGGCCTGGACGACATGCCGCAGGCCGATGCCGGCGTGCGCGAACGCCTCGAGGCGCGGGCGCGCGAACAGGGCTGGCCCGCGCTGCACGCCGAACTCGCGCGCGTGGACCCGATCACCGCCGCCCGCCTGCCGCCCAACGACTCGCAACGCATCCAGCGCGCGCTGGAGGTGCACGAGGTCTCGGGCCGCCCGCTCTCGAGCTTCCAGACCGGCCGCACCCGCAACCCCGACAGCCCGCTCGCCCCCGAGCACCTGATCTCGCTCGAACCGCAGGACCGCGCCTGGCTGCACGCGCGCATCGCGCAGCGCTTCGACGACATGCTCGCCGCCGGCTTCCTCGACGAAGTGCGCACGCTGCGCGCGCGCGGCGACCTCTCCACCGAGCTGCCGTCCATGCGCTGCGTGGGCTACCGCCAGGCCTGGGACCTGCTGCAGGCCCACGGCGACGCGCTCACGCCCGAGCAACTCGCCGAGCTGCGCGAACTGGGCATCGCCGCCACCCGCCAGCTCGGCAAGCGCCAGCTCACCTGGCTGCGCTCCATGCCGCAGCGCCGCGTGATCGCCTGCGACGCGCCGGATGCGCTCGCCCAGGTGCTGAGCACGGTGGAAAGCATCCTGGGCCCGGCCGCATGAGCGCCGCGCCGGCCCTGGTGGTCCACGAGCTGGGCAAACGCTACGGCGACACCACCGTCTTCAGCCACGTGAGTCTGAGCGTGGCCCCGGGCGAGTTCGTGGCCATCGTGGGCGAATCCGGCGTGGGCAAGTCCAGCCTGCTCAACTGCCTGGCCGCGCTCGACGACTGGAGCGAAGGCCACATCACCCACCAGGGCGTGGACCTGGGCACGCTCGACGAGACGCAGCGCGCGCACTGGCGGCGCGAGCACCTGGGTTTCGTGTTCCAGGCCTTCCATGTGCTGCCGCACCTGGACGTGGCGCAGAACGTGGGCCTGCCCCTGTTGCTGCTGGGCCGGCCCGACACCGGGCGCGTGCAGCAGATGCTCGACGCCGTGGGCCTGGGTGGGTTGGGCGCGCGGCTGCCGGCCGAGCTCTCGGGCGGGCAGCTGCAGCGCGTGGCGATCGCGCGCGCCCTGGTGCACCGCCCCGGCCTGCTGCTGGCCGACGAACCCACCGGCAACCTCGACCCCGGCACCGCCACCCAGGTCATGGACGTGCTGCAGCAACAGGCCACCGAGAGCGGCGCGGCCCTCGTGCTCGTCACCCACTCCAGCGCGGCCGCCTCGCGCGCGCAGCGCGTGCTGCACCTCACCGCGTCGGGGCTGCAGCCCGCCCTCACGCCCTGACACGTTTTGCGCGTGCAAGGCGCGAAGCATCGCGGTAAGGTCAGGGGCCGGTTGAAAAGAACCTGACTTGTAACTTGATTACAATAAAATCCAAAATCACAAGTAACTAAATTAGACCATGGTCACCTCGTCGAATACCGCCCCCGTCCCTGCCGAGCCGCTCGATCTGGTGATCTTCGGCGGCGTGGGCGACCTCTCGGTGCGCAAGCTGCTGCCCGCGCTGTACATGGCGCACCTGCACCGCAACCTGCCCGAGGCCACGCGCATCCATGCCCTGGGCCGCCAGCCCTGGGACCGCGAGACCTTCACCGCCTTCATCCACGAGAAGGTGCGCGCCTTCATCGCCCCCGAGACGCTGGACGAAACCGCCTGGCAGGGCTTCGTGGTGCGCCTGGGCTACGTGTGCCTCGACGCCACGCAACCGGCCGACTTCACCACCCTCGCCGGTGCGCTGCAACCGGGCTCGGACCGCGTGTACTACCTGGCCACCGCGCCCACGCTGTTCACCGGCATCTGCGCCCACCTGCACGGCGCCGGCCTGATCGACGAGCGCGCGCGTGTGGTGCTGGAAAAGCCGCTGGGCCACGACCTCGCCTCGGCGCGCGCCATCAACGACGAGGTGGGCCGCTACTTCAGCGAGCCGCAGACCTTCCGCATCGACCACTACCTGGGCAAGGAGACGGTGCAGAACATGATGGTGCTGCGCTTCGGCAACACCATCTTCGAGCCGCTCTGGCGCAGCCCCTACATCAAGAGCGTGCAGATCACGGTGGCCGAGTCGGTCGGCGTGGGCAGCCGCGCCGGCTTCTACGACGGCACCGGCGCCCTGCGCGACATGGTGCAGAACCACCTGCTGCAGCTGCTGTGCATCGTGGCAATGGAGCCGCCGGTCTCGCTCGACCCCGACGCCGTGCGCGACGAAAAGCTCAAGGTGCTGCGCTCGCTGCGGCCCATGACCGAGGCCGACGTGGCGCGCGACACCGTGCGCGGCCAGTACACCGCCGGCGCCTCCAACGGCGACAAGGCCGCGGGCTACCTGCAGGAAGCCAACGTGCCCGCCGACAGCACGACCGAGACCTTCGTCGCCCTGCGCGCGCACATCAACAACTGGCGCTGGGCCAACGTGCCGATCTTCCTGCGCACCGGCAAGCGCATGGCCGAGCGCCGCTCGGAAATCGTCATCGAGTTCGCCGACCTGCCGTACACCATCTTCCCCGACGCGCCGCGCCAGCCGGTCAACCGCCTGATGATCCGCCTGCAGCCCGAGGAACACGTGCAGCTGCAGATGATGGCCAAGGAGCCCGGCAGCGGCATGCGCCTGCGCCCGGTGAGCCTGGACCTGGACCTCGAATCCGCTTTCAGCGCGCGCCGCGCCGAGGCCTACGAGCGCCTGCTCATGGACGTGATCAAGGGCCGCCTCACGCACTTCATGCGGCGCGACGAACTCGAGGCCGCCTGGACCTGGGTCGAGCCCATCCTCGAGGGCTGGAGCAACCTGAGCGAAAAGCCCCGCCCCTACACCGCCGGCAGCTGGGGCCCGGCCGCCTCGTCCGCGCTGATGGCGCGCGAAGGCTCGGCCTGGGTGGAAGAAGCCTGAGCCCATGAACGCCGACGACCGCCTCCCACCGACCCCGCTGCAGGTGCACCCCGCCAGCAACGCGGCCGAGCTCGCGGCGCAGCTGGCCCTGCACGTCGCGCAGCGCCTGCGCGAGGCCATCGGTGCGCGCGGCCACGCGGTGCTCGCGGTCTCGGGCGGCAAGTCGCCGGTGGCGATGTTCGAGCGCCTGCGCGAGCAACCGCTGGAATGGGCCCATGTGAGCGTGCTGCTGGTGGACGAGCGCTGCGTGCCGCACGACCACCCCGAGAGCAACACCGCGCTGGTGCGCACCCACCTGCTGCAGGGCGCCGCCGCCGCGGCGCGCTTCGTGCCCTTCTTCGAGCGCCTGCCCGCCGTGCTCGACGACGCCGCGCTGACGGCCCTGGTCGACGGCGCCAACGACCGGCTGGCGACCCAGCCCTGGCCCATGGACCTGGCCGTGCTCGGCATGGGCGAAGACGGCCACACCGCATCGATCTTTCCGGGCGCGCCCGGCCTGGCCCGCGCGCTGCACGGCAGTGGCCCGGTCACCTGGCAACGCCCGGCCGAAGCGTCCCGCGCGCCGCATGCGCGCCTCACCCTCACCCTGCCCGCCCTGCTGGCCACGCGCGAGCTGGCCCTGTCCATCAGCGGCGCGAGCAAGCTCGCCGTGTACCAGCAGGCCCGCCTCGCCGCCGACGAAAGCCTGCCGGTGTCACTCGTGCTCAACCAGCACCTCACGCCCGTGAGCGTCTGGCTGGCCTGAACGAGGTCCCCAAAATGACCACCACGAACGCCCCCCTGCACCCCACCCTGGACCGCGTCACGCAACGCATCACCGAGCGCAGCGCCGCCACCCGAGCCACCTACCTCGCCGCCATGGCCGCGCAGCGCAAGAAGGGCACGCAGCGCACCGGCATGGGCTGCGCCAACATGGCCCACACCACGGCCGCGCTGCCCGCCGCCGACAAGCTCAAGATCCACGCCGAGCGCGCGCCGCACATCGGCATCGTCACCTCGTACAACGACATGCTCTCGGCGCACCAGCCCTACGAGGCCTACCCGCCGAAGCTGCGCGACCACGCGCACGGCCTGGGCGCCACGGCCCAGGTGGCCGGCGGCGTGCCCGCCATGTGCGACGGCATCACGCAGGGCGCGGCCGGCATGGAACTCTCGCTGTTCTCGCGCGACGTGATTGCGCTCTCCACCGCCGTGGCGCTCTCGCACAACGTGTTCGACGCGGCGCTCATGCTCGGCATCTGCGACAAGATCGTGCCCGGCCTGTTCATGGGCGCGCTGCAGTTCGGCCACCTGAGCACCGTGTTCGTGCCCTCCGGCCCCATGACCTCGGGCCTCTCGAACGACGCCAAGGCCAAGGTGCGCCAGCAGTACGCGCAGGGCCTGGTGGGCCGCGATGCGCTGCTGGAATCGGAAGCCCAGGCCTACCACAGCCCCGGCACCTGCACCTTCTACGGCACCGCCAACAGCAACCAGATGCTGATGGAGATCATGGGCCTGCACCTGCCCGGCGCCTCCTTCGTCAACCCCGGCACGCCGCTGCGCGAGGCGCTCACCCTGGGCGCGGTCAAGCGCGCCGTGGCCAACACCGGCCGCACCGGCGAGCCCGCGCTGAGCCTGGCCGACATCGTGACCGAGAAGACCCTGGTCAACGGCATCGTCGGTCTGCTGGCCACCGGCGGCTCGACCAACCACACGCTGCACCTCGTGGCCATGGCGCGCGCCGCCGGCGTGCTGATCGACTGGGACGATTTCGCCGAGCTCTCGCACGCGGTGCCGCTGCTGGCGCGCGTGTATCCCAACGGCAGCGCCGACGTGAACCACTTCCACGCCGCCGGCGGCATGGGCTACCTGATGCAGCAACTGCTCGCCGCCGGCCTGCTGCACGCCGACGTGAACACCGTGATGGGCGCGGGGCTGGACAGCTACACGCGCGAACCCTGGCTCGACAACGGCCAGCTCGCCTGGCGCCCGGTGCCCGAACAGAGCGGCGACCTCTCGGTGCTGCGGCCGGTGAGCGAGCCCTTCAGCGCCGACGGCGGTCTGCGCCTGCTGCAGGGCAACCTGGGGCGCAGCGTGGTCAAGGTCTCGGCCGTCAAGCCCGAACACCGCGTGGTGCGCGCCCAGGCCGTGGTGGTGAACGACCAGCAGGACCTGCTGACCCTGTTCAACGAAGGCAAGCTGGAACGCGACCTGATCGCCGTGGTGCGCTACCAGGGCCCGCGCGCCAACGGCATGCCCGAGCTGCACAAGCTCACGCCGCCGCTGGCCGTGCTGCAGGACAAGGGCTTCAAGGTGGCGCTGGTGACCGACGGCCGCATGTCCGGCGCCTCGGGCAAGGTGCCCGCCGCCATCCACCTCAGCCCCGAGGCCTTGTCCAACGGGCCGATCGCGCGCGTGCGCGACGGCGACTGGATCACGCTCGACTGCGAGCGCGGCGTGCTCGAACTCGAGGTCGATGCCCGCACCCTGGCCCGCCGCCGCATCAAACACCCCGACCTGAGCGCCAACGGACACGGCAGCGGGCGCGAACTCTTCGGCCTCTTCCGCGAGAATGCGGGCGCGGCCGAATCGGGCGCCTCGCCCCTGTTCGCCCCATTGGCGCTGAACCGCCCCGCGGCCCTCGTTGAAACCCCTTCCGCCTGAAGACACCATGACGACCACCTGCTTCACCCGCCCTGCTTTCACCGCCCGCGTCGTGCCAGTCATCGTCCTGAGCGACGAAGCCCAGGCCGTGCCGCTGGCGCATGCGCTGCTCGAAGGCGGCATCGACGTGATGGAGATCACCCTGCGCTCCGGCGTGGCGCTGCGCGCCATCGAGGCCGTGGCGCGCGCCGTGCCGAAGATGCACCTGGGCGCGGGCACCGTCACGCGCGCGGCCGAGGTGGCGCAGGTGGTGAGCGCGGGCGCGAAGTTCGCCCTCTCGCCGGGCTGCTCCGAAGCCCTGGTGGACGCGGTGAAGGCCGCGAAGCTGCCCTTCATTCCCGGCGTGATGACGCCCAGCGAGGTGATGCGCGCGCGCGACCACGGCTTTACCCTCATGAAACTGTTTCCCGCTGCGCAGGCCGGCGGCATCGCCATGCTCAAGGCGCTGGGTGCGCCACTGCCCGACGTGCGTTTCTGCCCCACCGGCGGTGTGAGCACCGAGAACCTGCGCGAGATCCTGGCGCTGCCCAACGTGGCCATGGCCGGCGGCTCCTGGCTCACGCCCTCGGACGCGCTGCGCCAGGGCGACTGGTCACGCATCACCCGCCTCGCCCGCGAAGCCACCACCCTGGCCACCGCCGTCTGACGCCACCGCCTCCATGACCCTGCCCACCACCCTGCCCGCCTGGGCGCAACTGCAATCCCTGGCCGGCGCACCCCAGCCCCACCTGCGCGACCTGCTGCCCGCCGACACCGGCCGCGCCGAGCGCATGGCGCTGCGCGCCGCCGGCATCACGCTGGACGCGAGCCGCCAGCGCGTCTCCCCCGCCATCCAGCAGGCCCTGCTGGCGCTGGCCGAACAGGCCGGCGTGACCGCGCAGCGCGACGCCATGTTCCGGGGCGAACGCATCAACGCCACCGAAGACCGCCCGGTGCTGCACGCGGCATTGCGCGGCGACCCGCTGCACACCGGCCCCTGGGGCGCGGAGGTGCAGAAGGCCGTGCAGCACGAGCTGGCCCGCGTCTGCGACTTCGCCGAAGCCCTGCGCGCCGGCACGGTGCGCGGGCACAGCGGCGAGGCCATCACCGACGTGGTGAACATCGGCATCGGCGGCTCCGATCTCGGCCCGCGCATGGCGGCCGATGCGCTGGCGCACCTGGCCCACCCCGGCGTGCGCGTGCACTACGTCTCCAACCCCGATGCCTGGGCGCTGTGGAGCGTGCTGCGCGGGCTGGACGCGGCGCGCACGCTGTTCATCGTCTCCAGCAAGACCTTCACCACCCAGGAAACCCTCACCAACGCCGCGAGCGCGCAGCGCTGGCTGAGCGACCACGGCTGCCCGGCCGAGGCGCTGGGAAAGCACCTGGTGGCCATCACCGCCAGCCCGGCGCAGGCCGCGAAGCTGGGCTACCCGGCCGAGCGCACCTTCCTGTTCTGGGACTGGGTGGGCGGGCGCTACTCGGTGTGGTCGGCGCTGGGCCTGCCATTGGCCATTGCGATCGGCACCGAGCACTTCCGCCTCTTCCTGGCCGGCGCGCGCGCCATGGACGAGCACTTCTGCGCCGCGCCGCTGGCGCAGAACCTGCCGGTGCAGCTGGCCTTGAACGGGATCTGGAACCGCAACTTCCTGGGCCTGCCCACGCAGCTGATCGTGCCCTACGCCTCGCGCCTGGTGCGCTTCACGCCCTTCGTGCAGCAGATGGACATGGAGTCCAACGGCAAGCGCACCCACCTCGACGGCACGCCCGCCACGGTGGACACCGGCCCGATCGTCTGGGGCGGCCTGGGCATCGACGGGCAGCACGCCTACTTCCAGCTGATCCACCAGGGCCGCCACACCGTGCCGGTGGACTTCATCGGCGTGCAGAACGAGGACACGCCCCTGCCGCTGGCGGCGGCGCACCACGAGGTGGTCAACCTCAACCTGCGCGCCCAGGCCGAGGCCATGGCGCGCGGGCGAACGCTCGCCGACACCCAGGCCTTGCTGCAGAAGGACGGCCTGGGTGAGGCCGAGGCCCGGGCCATGGCGCCGCACCGCAGCTTCGAGGGCAACATCCCGAGCCACATCCTCTGGCTGGACCGCCTGGACCCGTCGCGCCTGGGCGCCCTGATCGCCCTGTACGAACACAAAGTGTTCACCCAGGCCGCCATCTGGCGCATCAACGCCTTCGACCAGTGGGGCGTGGAGCTGGGCAAGACCATGGCCAAGGCGATGGAGCAGGCCGGCCGTTGAGTGCGCGTTGTCGCACAAACATGCGGCAAAAAATACCGTATCGGGTATAAACGCAAAAGTTCCCGAAAGGGGCAGGCGCTATTCCCATAGGTTCGGCACACACGGACAGCATCCACCAGCATGCAAAGAGTCAAGACCTTCCTCAGCAGCCTGACATCGATACTCACGCCGAATTCGGAGTCCGCGCCCAAGGCGCCCGACCCCAGGGCCATGGTCCTCATTCAGAAATCGATGCTTCGCCTGCTGGGAGTCAGAGGCGCCGAACTCAACCCGCAACTCGAACACCGCATCCGCTACGCCTCCAGCATCGAGGCCCTCTGGTTCCTGCGCGCCGACCTGGCCCAGGCCCTGTGCCTGCAACGCGACGAGTCCAGCGCCCTGGCGGCCGTCTCCGACCTCACCCCCCTCTTCGAAGGCAACGTCTCCAAGGCGCAGCTGCAGTCCTTCCAGCGCGGCCAGGGCCAGCGCCGTTAACGATCTAGCAACCCGCGACGCCTGAAGCAGCGCCCACCAGGGGCATCGAGGGTCCGGCTTTGCCGGCCCCAGATGCCGTCCCCCTCCCAGCCGAAGGCGCCAGTGAGGGGGAAGCCACGAAGTGGCGCAGGGGGTGCTTCCTCCTTCAGGCCAGGCCGCCGTTGGCGCGCAGCACCTGGCCATTGACCCAGCCACCGGCCGGGCTCACCAGAAACCCCACCACCGAAGCGATGTCGTCCGGCTCGCCCAGCCGCTGCAGCGGCGGCATCTGGGCCAGCGCCTGGACCTGTTCGGGTGTCTTGCCGTCGAAGAACAAGGCGGTGGCCACCGGGCCGGGGGCCACGGCGTTGACCGTGATGCGGCGCCCGCGCAGCTCCTTGGCGAACACCTGGGTGAGCGACTCCACCGCCGCCTTGGAGGCGATGTAGACGCTGTAGCCCGGCAGGTTCATCGCCACCGTGGTGCTGGAGAAATTGACGATGCGCCCACCCTCGTTCAACCGCGTGGCGGCTTCGCGCAGGGTGTTGAAGGTGCCGCGCACGTTGGTGTCGAAGGTGCGGTCGTACAGCGCATCGCTGGTCTGCGCCAGCGGCACCGTCTGGAGCACGCCGGCGTTGTTCACCAGCACGTCCACCGGGCCCAGCTCGCGCTCGGTGGTGTCGAACAGGGTGCGCACGGCCTCGGCTTTCGAGACATCGGCCTGCACGGCGATGGCCCGGGCGCCGGCGGCGCGCAGCTCGGCCACCAGGGCATCGGCCTCGGCGGCGCTGCGGGCGTGGTTCACGGCCACGGCATAACCGTCGGCGGCCAGCCGGAGGGCCAGCGCGGCGCCAATGCCGCGCGAGGCACCGGTGACGATGGCGACGGGAGAAACGGGTGGGGAGCTCATGGGCTTTTTCCTGGAAAGTTGAAGGATGGCCCGATGGTGAATCATCCACACCCAAAGATCATTACCATCAAATTGGCAACATCATCCGGATTTCAACAACAATAGCGCCCATGGACCGATTCCAGGAAATGCAGGTGTTCGTGCGCATCGCCGAGCGCGGCAGCTTCACGCAGGCGGCGGACGACCTGCAACTGCCGCGCGCGACGGTGAGCAACCTGATCCAGCGGCTGGAGGCGCGCCTGGGCGTGCGCCTGCTGGAGCGCACCACGCGCACCGTGCGGCTCACGCCCGACGGCGAGGCCTACCGCCAGCGCTGCGTGGGCCTGCTGGCCGACCTCGAAGAGGCCGACGGCCTGTTCCGTCAGGCCGTGCCCAAGGGCCTGCTGCGCGTGAACCTGCAAGGCACGCTGGCGCGGCGCTTCGTCGTGCCTGCCCTGCCCGCCTTTCTCGCGCGCCACCCGCAGCTGGACCTGCAGATCGGCGAGGACGACCGCCTGGTGGACCTGGTGCGCGAGGGCGTGGACTGCGTGCTGCGCGCCGGGCAGTTGCGCGACTCGTCCCTGGTGGCGCGCCGGGTGGCGCAGCTGCCGCAGGTCACCTGCGCCAGCGCCAGTTACCTCGCGCAATTCGGCGAGCCCGAGACCCTGGCCGACCTGGCCGGCCACCGTGCGGTGAACTACCTCTCCAGTGCCACGGGCCAGGCCCTGCCGCTGGAGTTCCTGGTGAACGCCGAGCTGCGCACGCTGAACCTGCCCGGCCCGGTCTCGGTGACGGGGGCCGACGTCTACGCCGGCGCGGCCATCGCGGGCCTGGGCCTGGTGCAGGTGCCGCGCTACCGCGTGGCCGACGAACTGGCCTCGGGCCGGCTGCGCGAGGTGCTGGCCGACCTGCCGCCGCCCCCGCTGCCGGTGTCGGTGCTCTACCCGCAGAGCCGCCAGCTCTCGGTGCGTGTGCGCGCCTTCACGCAGTGGCTGGCCGAACTGTTCGAAACGGCAGTCTGATCCCGGGTTAGCATCGCCCCCCATGAAACCCCAGGTGCAATTCCGCCTGCGCATCAAGCGCGGCGACGTCATCGCCATCGGGCCGGGCAAGGTGAGCCTGCTCGAAGCCATCGCGCGCACCGGCTCGATCTCGGCGGCCGGCCGCGAACTCAACATGTCGTACCGCCGCGCGTGGCTGCTGGTCGACGAGATCAACCGCTCGCTCACCGAACCGGCGGTCTCGGCGGCCGTCGGGGGTGCCAAGGGCGGCGGCACCTCGCTCACGCCGGTGGGCGAAGAACTGGTGCGGCGCTACCGGGCGGTCGAAGAGATCGCGATGGCGGCGGCCGCGGCCGAACTGCGCCGCCTGACCCAGCTCATCGCCCCCTGACCCCGGCACCGCCCAGGGCCTGCGCCAGGTCCTGCGCGTCTTCGGCCGCCAGCAGGAAGGACAGGCTCACGTTCTCCGACAGCACCAGGGTGAGGGACAGCCCTTCGCCGCCGGCCAATGGCTCGACCATCCACTCGCACACCCGCACGGCGCTGCGCAACTCGGGCAGCCGGCTGAGCGCACCGAGCACCGGCACCTCCTGCGACACCGGCCGGCCCGGCAAGGGGTTGAACCCGGCGGCAAGCGCAGGAAAAGGTCCGTTCATGATGCGCTCCGAAGAAAAGGGTGGACGGGTCTTCGTTATATTCTTCAGTATATAACCAACACCCATCCTCTGGCACGCCCATGGCATCGCCCGTATGCTCGTTCCGTCACTGGAGACCCCCATGAACATCGACTGGACCCATTTCACGCCCTGGACCTCGCTGGCCGGGGGCATTCTGGTGGGGCTGGCGGCCGCCGCCCTCATCCTTCTCAATGGCCGCGTGCTCGGCGTCAGCGGCATCCTGGGTGGGCTGCTGCCGCCCCGGGCGGGCGACGCGGGCTGGCGCATCGCCTTTCTGCTCGGCGTCTTCAGTGCCCCGCTGGCGTACGGCTGGCTGGCCCCGGAGAGCCTGGTCCGCGCGCCGCGCATCGATGCGGGCGACGCGCTGCTCGTGGTCGCGGGCCTGCTGGTGGGCGTGGGCACGCGCTACGGCTCGGGCTGCACCAGCGGCCACGGCGTCTGCGGCCTCTCGCGCCTGTCGCCGCGCTCGCTGGTGGCCACGCTGTGCTTCATGACCGCCGGCTTCCTGGTCGTGGGCGCTGTGCGCCACCTGCTCTGAGGAGACCCGACATGCCAAGGATCATCGAATTTCTCGTCGGCCTGCTGTTCGGCCTGGGCCTGCTGCTCTCGGGCATGGCCGACCCGGCCAAGGTGCTCGGCTTCCTCGACCTGTTCGGCGCCTGGGACCCCTCGCTGGCCTTCGTGATGGCCGGCGCCATCGCGGTGGGCTTCTTCGCCTTCACGCTGGCGAAGCAGCGCACCACCAGCTTCTTCGGCGACGCCCTTCACCTGCCCAAGGCGACGCAGATCGACCGGCGCCTGGTGCTGGGCAACCTGATCTTCGGCGCGGGCTGGGGCCTGGCGGGCTTCTGCCCCGGCCCGGCCCTGGTCTCGATGGCCTCGGGTCAGCCCAAGGCCGCGCTGTTCGTCACGGCCATGGTCGCGGGCATGCTGATCCACGGCTGGGCCGAGCGCACGCCGGCCCGGCCGACGCCCACCGCGCGCTGACGCGCGGGGTTTACTTCGCGGCGCGCGCCTTCGCCACGGCGGCCTGCGTTTCCTTCCACAGGTCCTCGCCCACGTTGGCGGCGATGCCCGAGTTCACGCCGGCGAGCTTTTCGCGCATGCGGTTGGCTTCGGCCGGCGAGAGCTGGTTGATCTGCATGCCCTTGCCCTTGAGGTCGGCCAGCGCCTTGTCGGCCTCGGCGCGCGTGTCCTGGCGCTCGAAGTCGCGGCTCTTCTTCGCGGCGTCCAGCAGCACCTTGTGCTCGTCCTTGCTCAGGCCGTCCCAATACTTCTTGCTCACCAGCACGATCCACGGGCTGTAGACGTGGTTGGTGACGGTGAGGTACTTCTGCACCTCGTAGAACTTGCTCGAGAGGATGGTGTTGTACGGGTTCTCCTGGCCGTCCACGGTCTTGGTTTCGAGCGCGGTGAACAGCTCGGAGAACGGCAGCGGCACGGCGTTGGCGCCCAGGGTCTTGAAGCTGTCGATGAACACGTTGTTCTGCATCACCCGCAGCTTGATGCCGTCCATGTCCTCCAGCTTGGTGACGGCGCGCTTGTTGTTGGTGAGGTTGCGGAAACCGTTCTCCCAGTACACCAGGCCGACCAGGCCTTTCTCCTGCAGCTTGTCCATCACCTTCTGGCCCACCGGGCCGTCGAGCACCACGTCGGCCTCCTTGGCGTTGTCGAACAGGAAAGGCGTGTCCCAGATCGCCATTTCCTTGGTGATGCCCACCAGGGTGGCGGTGGAGCCCACCATCATTTCCTGCGCGCCGCCGATCAGCGCCTGCTGCATCTGCAGGTCCGAACCGAGCGCGGCCGCGCCGATGGCGCGGATCTTCATCTTGCCGCCCGAGGCCTTTTCCACCTCTTCGGCGAACAGCTTGGTGGCGCGGCCCTGGTTGGAGATTTCGTTGAGGCCGTAGCCGAAGCGGATGATGCGCGGCTTGATGTCCTGCGCCCAGCTGGCGGCGAAGGGGGTGGCGAGCGCGGCCGCCGCGGTGGCGGCGATCAGGGTGCGGCGGAACAGGGTCATGGTTGTCTCCTTGGGGGTGGGTGAAGGGGCGAGCGAGGTCAGCGCATCCAGGCCACGGGCGCGGTGACGATCTGCGGGAACACGATGAACAGGCCGAGAACGATGAGGTAGGTGATCAGGAACGGGTTCACACCTTTGATGACCTGGTGCATGGGCAGGCGCCCGACACCGGCCACCACGTTGAGCACGGTGCCCACCGGCGGCGTGACCAGGCCGATGGCGCCGTTGAGCACGAACATCAGCCCGAAGTACACCGGGTCGATGCCCGCCTTCACGGCGATGGGCAGCATCACCGGCGCGAAGATCAGGATGGTGGGCGTGAGGTCCAGCGCGGTGCCGATCGCCACCAGCACCAGCATCATCACCACCATCAGCACACGCGGGTGTTCCACCAGCGGACCGAGCCAGCCGGTGAGCGTGGACGGCAGGTCGGCCAGCGTGATCATGTAGCTCGCCACGGCGGCGCCGGCGCACAGGAACATCACCACCGAGGTGGTGCTCGCGGCGCGCACCAGCGCACCGTACAGCTCGGGCAGGCGCATCTCGCGGTGCACGAAGAGCGCGATCACCAGCGCGTAGAACGCGGCCACCACGGCGGCCTCCGTCGGCGTGAAGATGCCGCTCTTCATGCCGCCGATGATGATCACCGGCATCACCAGCGCCCAGACCGCACGGGCCGTGAGGCGCAGGCGCTCGGCCATCGGCACCGGCGGCGAGCTGGTCAGCGTCATCTTGCGCAGCACCACGCGCCAGGCCACCACCAGCGCCACGCCCATCACCAGGCCGGGCACGATGCCCGAGATGAACAGCGCCGAGATCGAGGTGTTGGTGGTGACGCCGTAGATCACGAAGGCCATCGACGGCGGGATGATCGGGCCGATCACGCTGCCGGCGGCGATGAGCCCGGCCGACGAGGCCACCGGGTAGCCATGCTTGCGCATCATGGGCAGCAGGATGGCGGACATCGCCGCCGCGTCGGCCAGGGCCGAGCCCGACATGGCCGAGAGCAGCACCGCCGCACCGATGGCCACATAGCCCAGCCCGCCGCGCACGTGGCCGACCCAGGCCTGCGCCATGTCGATGATGCGCTTGCTGATGCCGCCGGAGTTCATGAGCTCGCCGGCCAGGATGAAGAAAGGCACGGCGAGCAGCGGAAAGCTGTCGATGCCGGCCACCATGTTCTGCGCCAGCAGCTGGGTGTCCCAGAAATCCATCACCCAGGCCATGGCGGCCCCGGTGAGCAGCAGGGCGAACGCCATGTTCATGCCGATGCCCATGAGCACCAGCATGCCGGCGATGAAGACCACGAAGGCCAATGCTTCAACAGACATGAAAAACCTCCGTGCTGCGCACTGCGGTGCGAGCTTGCTTGGAGCGGTCCTGCGCTGCGCTCATCGTGTCACTCCATGTCCACCGCGTGACCCAGGTCGAGCGGCGTGCGGCGCACGATCTCGACCAGCACCATGCAGCCGATGGCCAGCGAGCACAGCAGCGCCGGCAGGGGCAGCAGTGCCACCGGGTAGCCCAGCACCACCGAGTGGCTGTCCATGCCCACCACCACCTGCTGCCAGGCGCCCCGGCCGAGCAGCACACAGGCCAGCAGCACCAGCAGGCGGATGGCCAGCGTGGCGAAGGCGAACGCGCGCGGGCGGTCGCGCAGCGAACCGACCAGGCTGGTGAAAGCCATGTGCTGGCCCAGCGGGTAGGCGGCGATGGCGCCCAGGAACACCATCCACACGAACAGCAGGCGCGAGAGTTCTTCGGTGGCGTTGATGCCGCTGTCGAAGCCGTAGCGCAGCACCACGTTGGCGAACACGCAGACCACCATGCCGGCCAGGCACAGCGCGAGCAGGGCCTCGGCCCCGTGTTTCAGGATGTGGGCGGATTTCATGGGCGAAGCTCCAGGGAATGGGGGGTGTCACTGCCGTGCACCCAGTGCACCACGGCCGCACCGAGTTCGGCCAGCGGGCGCGTGGCGTCCAGCGGCAGCACGCCGGGTTCACCGCGCGGATCTTCCAGCGTGGCGAACTGGCTGGCCACCAGGCTCACCGGGAACAGGTGGGCCGGGCGCGCCGCCACGCGGTCGCGGGCCTGCGCCTGCGTCAGTTCGAGGAACACGAAACGCAGCCCGGGCATGGCAGCGCGCAGGCGGTCGCGGTAGCGCAGCTTGAGCGCCGAGCAGGTCAGCACCACGCCGCCGTCGGCGTGCGCCTGCAGCTGTTCGGCCAGGGTGTCGAGCCAGGCCGCGCGGTCGTCGTCGCTCAGGGCGATGCCGCCGCGCATCTTGGCGACGTTGCTGGCGGGGTGGAAATCGTCCCCCTCCAGCAAAGGCACGCCCAGCGCCTGGGCGCACCACTGGCCCAGGCTGGACTTGCCGCAACCCGCCACGCCCATGACGACGAAGGAGGTGTTCGGGGGCGATGCATTCATTTGGTAGCGCTGTCCCAACAAGGTGAAAAAGAGAACCGGTCCACACCACCGACCGAGCCCGCCTTCCCAGGTGGGGCATTCGCCGGCTTGTGGCACGATTCAGGGTAAATTCGGGTGTCCAGGGCTTTGGACAGCGCTATCCTAATGCCATCTCAACGGCATCCAATACCGGGAAAACCCTTGGAACCGACCGAACGCAAGCGCCGCCACAGCGGCCGCACCACCCTCAGCGACGTGGCCCGTGCCGCCGAGGTGAGCCCCATCACCGCCTCGCGCGCGCTGCGCGGCGAACGCAGCGTGGCGGCCGAGCTGGTGGAGCGCGTCAAGCTCGCCGCCGAGCAGCTGGGCTATGTGCCCGACCCGGCGGCGCGCGCCCTCGCCTCCCAGCGCAGCACG
>Ga0247823_10001507_pt1 | contig 19423 bp, 15 predicted proteins | sample 13C_PalmiticAcid_2_FD_192426 | JGI IMG/M metagenome (GOLD analysis project Ga0247823, IMG submission 192426) | Soil microbial communities from agricultural site in Penn Yan, New York, United States - 13C_PalmiticAcid_Day30 | ecosystem: Environmental > Terrestrial > Soil > Agricultural land... | reverse complement strand
TTCCAGGTGTACAGCCGGATGTACGTCCCCAGCGAGTTGGAGTACGGATCGTCCGACGGGCACAGGTACGTCTTGATCCGCGTGTTCGACGCGGCGATCGTGTCCGTGTACGCCGGGTCCGACCAGGTCGGGTGGATCTGGTTGAGCGACAGATACCCGGCCGGCAGCCCGGTCAGGAACTGGCGGTACACGTTGTCCTGCTCCAGGTACGGCAGCAAGTAGACCAGCGACCCGGCGTTCTGGAAGCCGGTGCCGCTGGCGGTCCACAGGTCGGGGTACGCCCCCAGATAGCCGGGCGGCAGCTTGCCGTTGGCCGAAGCGTAGTTGTGCGCGGCCAGCCCGATCTGGTGCAGGTTGTTCTGGCACTGGCTGCGGGCGGCGGCCTCGCGCACTTTTTGCACCGCCGGCAACAACAGCCCGATCAGGATCGCAATGATCGCGATCACGACCAACAGCTCAATGAGCGTGAACGCGGACCGGCGCGGCGGCGCGGTCCCGGGAACCGGACGCATGAAGACACCCTCCTCGGGCGGACGCCGACCGACCCGGCGCGCGACGCGGCCGGGACCGGTGTCCGCCGAATGACACGGCCTTCGGACAAAAAAACCGGAGAGACAAAACGCGGCGAAGGACGGCCGTCGCCGGGAGAGAAACAGCCCCCGATCAGGGCCCAGCCGGGATGGGTGAGTGGAAGGGTTCGCGAGAGCGAGTCGCGAAGGGCCCGGCGAGTACAGCCCCAGGGGCAGATGCGCTGAATATGAGGACACAGTGAGCGGGTCGTGTCAACAGAAAAATCAATCCACCCGTGTCATCTGTCGCCGCCCCTGGGACCGCGGCCGTCCCGGCCGCCGCACCTTCACCCGGCGGAGGCGCTCGACTGATGCCCGAGGCCACTGACCCCGGGAAGCCTGAGCGGCCGTGACGGCCGCGGTCCCAGGGGCCGACCGAACCATAGTAAAATGTATACCAGAATATCAACCAACATCACCAGAAGCTGTTGCCCCATCGCCGGTTGGACCGAAACGCCAGAGGGGGGGTGGCACTGGCGCTCTTGGCGGCCTTGGCGCTCTGACACCCTGACCCCGACCGCGTATGCCGGCGTCAGTAGGTCCGCAGAGTTGCGATTTGGGATTTACCCCCGTGGGGGGTTTGTCGTACCATCCCATGGACTCTCGCGGCACGCGGAAGGACCCGCCATGTCTACGCCACCCAGCCCGAACGACTTGACCCGACAGCAACTCGACGAGCTGGACTCGCTGCTCCAGCGAATGCTCAGCCTGCCGCTAAGCGGCCCGGCGGACGAACCGGCGCCGGCGCCACCGGTGGAACTACCGGCGCCTGCGGGGTGGCGAACGGACGGCGGCGGGCCGATGGTCAGGTTGCCGCACCTGATCGCCGACCCGGCCGCGGTGGCCGCCCCGGTGGCGGTGGCCGAGTCGCGGCCCGCGGCCGCCCCGCCCGAGTCGCCGTGGGGGCCGGACCCGCTCGCCCGGTACGCGCCGCCGGCGGCCGGCGACCGCCCGTTCGGCCCACCGACCCCGGACACCGGCGTACCGCCGTCGGTCAGCCCGGCGTACCAGTATTCGCTGCCGGTCCCGGCCCCGACCGGCACTCTCCGCGGGGTGGACGCGCCCGCGCTGCCGGCCGGGTTCCGCTCGTTGCTCGCCGAGGCCGAGGCGGAGGCGGACCTGCCCGCTCCTCTCGCTGCGGTCCCGCAGCCGCCCCCGCCACGACCGGACCCGGAGCCCCGCGTGCCGTCGTTGCCGGTCGCCCTGTGGCCGGTGGTCGCGCTGAACTGGGTGCTGGAGACGCTGCTCGGGCTGCTCGGCCCGGTCGGGGCCGCACTGACCGGCCCGTTCGCCAAGAACACGCTCGGCGTCGTGGGCGTGCTCCTGATCGCCGCGGCCGGGCTGTGGACCGCCCGCGGCCTGGGCTGGGTCCACTTCGACCTCCCCTGGCCGCGGTAGCCGCGCCCGTCCGACGCCTCGTATAATCTCGGCATCGGGAAATGCCGGTCCGGTCGGGTCGAACCAGTACTCAGTACTGAGGACTCAGTACCGGGTCCTGGCCCCGCCGAGGTGTCGATGAGTTCCCCCGCGTCCGCCCCGCCCTCCCCACCGCCGCGTCGGCTCGACCCGCTGGCCGCCGTCCTGAGCTACCTGTTGCCCGGGCTGGGTCAGGTGCTCCAGGGCCGGGTCGGCAAGGGGGTACTGTTCTTCGTCTGCCTATACGGGCTGTTCTTCTACGGCATGTGGATGGGCCAGATGAAGAACGTCTGGCTGCCGGACGCGGCCCGACTGCCGGACGCCGAGGTGCCGATCGTCGGCAAGCTCAACGGCGTGCCCAAGGCGGTGTACTACCGGATGCAGTTCCTCGGCCAGTTCTGGATCGGGGTGGCGGCGTGGCCGGCCCTGGTGCAGTACGCGTCGTACGAGCCGGGCGAGGGGGAAGACGGCCGCGCGAAGCCGACCGCGGGGCTGGGGTACTACATGCAGGCCCCGAGCGAGGCCGAGTTGAACGCGCTGCAGCGCGGCGGCAACAAGACCTGGGACCTGGGCTGGGTGTACACGGTGATCGCCGGGGTGCTTAACGTACTGGTGATCTACGACGCCCTGGCCGGGCCGGCGGTCCGCGATGACCACGCGGAGCCCGGCGACGGCCCGACCACGGGGGGCCGGTCATGACCCCGCTCTTCGCCACGGCCGGCATCTACTGGCACCTGCCGGTGTTGCTGGTGACGTTCAGCCTGGTGTACAGCGCGACCCGGCACGACCGGTGGGACCGCATCCTGCACGAGGCCCTGGGCTGGGGGCTGCGGGTCGGCGGGTTCCTGCTCGTCGTCGGTGTGGCGCTGTATGTCGCCTCGTCGTACCCCGACTACTGGCCGTACCTGATCGGCGCGGGGCTCCTGCTGGCGGCGGCGTACACGGCCGCGACCACCGTACTGGCCCGCCGCCGGGCCGCATCCCACAGGTAACACCGCAGTCCGGTATCCGCTCGCGTTCGTCGCCCGGCCGGGGTACAGTCGGGGTGGCCATGCCCTACCCCACTTCCGAGGGGTGCCATGCCGGACGACCCCGAGCCCGCGGCCGACGAGCCGTGGCGGCGGACCGAGCAAGCCCGTCTGGAGATCGCCCGGTTCGACCCGGGTCTGGGTCTCGTCGCCGCATTTCGCCGCGCCTGCGAGCTGGCCGCCGAGACCCTGGAGGTCGAGCGGGTCGGCGTCTGGATGTTCGTCGATGACCGCAAGGCGTTGCGGTGCGTCAACCTGTACGAGCGGTCCCGCGGCGAGCACTGCGAGGGGGCGACCCTCCGGGTGGCCGACTTCCCCAGCTACTTCGCCGCCCTGGACCAGCGCAAGTCAATCCCGGCCGAGGCCGCCAACACCGACCCGCGGACCTCGGAGCTGTGCGAGCCGTACCTGACGCCGCTGGGCATCACTTCGATGCTCGACGCCCCGATCTTCCAGAACGGCGGCGTGGTCGGGGTCGTCTGCCACGAGCACACCGGCCCGCCGCGCGAGTGGACCACCGAGGAGCGCGACTTCGCCGGCTCCGTCGCGGACCTGCTGGCGCTGAAGATCAAGGCGGCGGAGTTGTCCGACGCCCAGGCCGCCTTGCGGACCCGGGACGAGCAACTGGCCGAGGTCCGCCGGTTGGAGGCGCTGGGCCAGTTCTCCGCCGGCGTCGCCCACGACTTCAAGAACCTGCTGACGGTGATCCTCGGCGGGGCGGAACTGCTGGCCGCCCGGGACGACCTGGCGCCCGACGCCCGCGAACTGGTCACGCACATCGCCGACGCCGCCGAGCGCGGCGCCGCCCTGACCACCGAGTTGACCGGCTACGCCCGCGACCAGGCCCAGGCGACCCGGGTGCTGCCGGCCGCCGACGCCGTGGAGCGGTTCCTGCCGCTTTTGCGGCGTGCGGTCGGCCCGACCCACCGGGTCGAGTTCGCCCGCGGGGCCAACAGCGGCTCGGTGTTCATCGACCCGTCGCGGCTGGAGCGCGTGCTCCTGAACCTGGTGCTCAACGCCCGCGATGCGATGCCACGGGGCGGCACAATCCGGGTGTCGGTGTCCGGCCAGGCGGCCCTCCACGACCCCGGCGCGCCGCGGACCTACGCCCGCATCGAGGTCCGGGACGAGGGCGTCGGCATCCCGGCGGAGTTGATCGAGCGGGTGTACGAGCCGTTCTTCACCACCAAGCCCGAGGGCCAGGGGACCGGGCTGGGCCTGGCGGTGGTCAAGCAGGTCGTGGACCGGGCCGGCGGGTTCGTCCGGGTCGAGTCGCAGCCCGGCCGGGGAACCGCGTTCCAGGTCTTCCTGCCCCGCGTCTCCGCCGACGAGAGCGAACATTCCGACGAGCCGAAAGACACACCCTGTCGGGAAAGTTGACCCACTTCCGACGACCGCCGCACTATTACCGGTAGCCGACAGGGGTTGTTATCCCCCAGCACTCGTCGCCGACATGAGTCCCGGACTTCTCCCGACACTGATCCGTCAGCTCCGCCGACCGGCGGACGCGAACCCGTCGGCCGACGCCGAACTGGTCCGCCGGTATGCGTCGCTGCGCGACGGGGAGGCGTTCGCGGAGTTGCTGCGTCGGCACGGGCCGCTCGTCTGGGGCGTTTGCCGCCGACGGCTGCCGAACCGGGCCGACGCCGAGGACGCGTTCCAATCGACGTTCCTGGTTCTGGCGAAACGGGCCGCCGCGATCCGCCGGCCGGAGGCGCTAGGCTGCTGGCTCTACGGCGTCGCCCATCGGGTCGCCGGTCGGATGCGCGGTCGGTCCTCGCTACCCATACCGGCCGATGTGCCGTCCGCGACCGCCCCCGTCGCGGAGACCGCAACTGTCCGCGAGTTCCTGACAGCTCTCGATGAGGAGTTGTTGCGGCTGCCGGAGAAGCTCCGTGGACCGCTGGTGCTGTGCTTCCTCCAGGAGCGCACGCAGGACGAGGCGGCGAAGCAACTCGGCGTGTCGCTCAGCACGCTGAAGCGGCGGCTCGACGCCGGGCGCGAGTTGCTGCGGGTGCGGTTGAACGGCCGGGGTGTGGAACTATCGGCGGCGCTGGCCGCGATGGGGCTGACCGTCCCGTCGGCCGTGGCCGACGCCGCGGTGCGGGCAGCGGTAGCGGGAGTGTCGGCGGGCGCGGTGTCCGCGAACGTACTGACCGTGACCGAAGGGGTGGTGCGGGCCATGACATACACGAAGTTCAAGGCGTGGGCGGCCGGCGTGCTGATGGCCGCGGCATCGGTCGGCGGCACCGGATACTTCGCCACAACGGGCTCCGGACAGACCGGCTCGCCGGACGGCGGTAGGCCAAAAGGAGTGGACCCCGCGCAGCCGAGCGACCCAACAGGCGCTCCCGGCAGGGATCGGCGAGTTGAGGCACTCCGTCGGGAAGTTCAGGCAGCCGAAGAGGCCGTTCGGGCGCAGGAGTCATTTCTGACACAACTCCAGAAACTGCCGGCAATCTCGGAACTTGAGATACTCCAGGCGCGGGTCCTCCGAGATCGGTATCGCTTGTATTTGGAGACGGCAAGGAAGCAACTCGCCGACTTCGGAGCAGCGAAGGCCGCCCCCGCCGCCCCGCCTGAACTCCACAAGTTGCGGCAGGAGAAGCTGAAGCTCGCCCGGGAAATGTTGAAACTGGTGACGCAGCGAGCCCAACAGGGGCAGAACCCGTTCCCGGACGTGTACGAGTGGTCGAAGCGAGTGTTCGAACTGGAACAGGAGGTCGATCCGTCGTCGGCGGCCCGGCTGCTGGCGGCGAAGGACCATTACACCCGGATGCGCATGCTTCAGGACCGGGTGCAGACGTCCGACGATCCGCTCGACCGCGGCACCGTGGGAATATACCGGCTGGAGGCCGAGACGTGGGCGAAGGAAGCCGAGGCCCGGCGGGCAACGCGGCCGTCGCCGGCGGACGAAGGCGCGGCGGTGCCGGAGGAAGTCGAGAGGCTGCGTGTGGAGTTGGAGAAGGTGAAAGCGGAAGCGTTGCGAGAGTGTCAGCGTGCCGAGCAACTGGCGGACAGGCTCCAGAAGCTCATGGACGAACTGGAGAAGTCACGGCCGGAAGGTGTCCACCCTTTCCAACCGTGGAGAGAGAACCCATCACCTACCGTGCCCGCGGGCTTCAAGGGCACCGTCCAACGGATTGAGGGGACCGCGAAGGACTTGGCCAACGGCCGTGAGGTCTGGGTCGAGATCACTCCGGGAGCAGATGCCGGCCTCAAGCAGGGCGCAATCCTGACCGTTCGGCGGATGGCCGGTGCGAGCGGCAAATACCTGGGGACGATCACCCTGGTCCGGGTCAACGCCAAGGACGCGGTCGGCCGGTTCAGTCCGGCCAACCCGCGGGGCGTCGAGGCGGATGACCTACCCAAGCCGGGCGATGAGTTGGCTCCCAGAACAAGCGTCCGGTGAGCGCGTTGTTGGGAGTGCGCGGCTCCTGCCGTGCCGTGGGGCGCCGCGCGCCGTCAGGCCAGGATCTCTTTGATCGGCTTGCCGAAGTCGATCTCCAGCCGCTTGCGGCCGGGGACCTCCAGCCGCCGCGGGTCGAGGCCGAGTTGGTGCAGCACCGTGGCGTGGATGTCCGTGACGTAGTGGCGGTCCTCGACGGCGTGGAAGCCGATCTCGTCCGTCGCCCCGTGCTGCACCCCGCCCTTGACGCCGCCGCCGGCCAGCCACGCGCAGAACCCCTGCGGGTGGTGGTCGCGGCCGTCCCCCTCAGCGCCAGGCGAGCGGCCGAACTCCGTCCCCCAGACGACCAGCGTGTCCTTCAGTAAGCCCCGCTGCTTCAGGTCTTTCAGAAGTCCGGCGATCGGCAGGTCCACCTCTGCCGAGAGCTTGCCGTGGTTGGCCTTGATGGCGGAGTGGGCGTCCCACGCCCCGCCGCCGCCGCCGCCGTGGAACACCTGCACGAACCGCACCCCGCGCTCGACCAACCGCCGGGCGGTCAGGCACAGCTTGCCGAACGGCGCCGTCGTGGGTTGGTCCATGCCGTAGAGCTTCTTCGTCGCCTCGCTCTCCTTCTCCAACTGGAGGGTCTCCGGGACGGCCGTCTGCATCCCGAAGGCCAGCTCGTAGGACTTGATCCGGGCGCGCAAGACTGGGTCGTCGGGGTAGTCGATGCCGGCCAGCTTGTTGAGCCGGCCGAGCAGGGAGAACTCGGCGGCCTGCTCCTCGCGGGTCCGGCCGCCGGCCGGGCGGACGAACGGGAGCGGGTCCTTGCCGTCCACGGCCAGCCGCACGCCGGCGAATTCCGGGCCGAGGTAGGCCGCGCCGTGGGTCCACTCGCCGCCGCAGCAGTCCCCGGTCGGCACGCCCAGGACGACGTACTCCGGCAGGTTCTGGTTGAGCGTCCCGAGGCCGTAGCTGCACCACGAGCCGATCGTCGGATGCGCCCCCTCGCGGACGTGCCGGCCGGTGACGAACTGGAGCTGCGCCCCGTGGTCGTTGTCGGTCGTCCACAGCGAGCGGACCACGGCGATATCGTCGGCGCAGCCGCCGACATGCTTCCACCAGTCGCCGACCTCAAGCCCACACTGGCCGTACTTCTTGTGGCCGGTGGTCAGCCCCATCAGCTTCTTGCGGTTGCCGTGCGAGGGATTGCCGCCCACGACGTTCTTGAGCTTCTCCGGGCTGTCCGCCCCCTTGTACGGCGTCTCGTCGATCGTCTTGCCGTCGTACTTCGTGAGTTCCGGCTTCACGTCGAAGCTCTCGACGTGGCTGACCCCGCCGCACATAAAGATCCAGATGACGGACTTCGCCTTCGGCGGGTGGTGCGGCTTGCCGTCCGGCGCGTGGTCCTCGGCGCGGGCGACGCCGTCCTGGAAGAGCATGGCGCCGAGGGCCAGGCCGGTGAACCCCATGCCGGTGTCGGCCAGGAACGACCGACGAGTGACGCCGGGGCAGTGGCGGGAGGGCATGGCAGGCTCCTCAGTAGAATTCACCGCGGAGGGCGCGGAGGGCGCAGAGAGAAAGACAAAGTTGTTCCCTGTCTTTACTCAATTCTTCTCTCTGCGCCCTCCGCGCCCTCTGCGGTGAATTCTGTATTCAGCGGATCGTGACGAAGTCGTGGTGGTTCATCAGCACGCGGATCAGGCTCTCCCGGCTCCTCGCCGCGTCGCCGGGCTGTTTCAGGTACGCCTCGCACTCGGCCGCCTCCACCGCGGTCGGCGGCCGCGCCAGCACGCGGCGGAACGCGGCGGCGACGAACGCCGTCTCGGACGGCGCCTTCGCGTGCAGTTCGCCGGCCAATAGCTTCGCGTGGCGGGCGGTCAGGTCGCTGTTCGCCAGGGCCAGGGCTTGCTGCGGGGTCACGCTCTCGTGCCGCTCGTAGCACTCGGTCACAGCCGCGCAGTCGAATAGCTTCAGGAACTCCATCTGCTTCTCGGCCGCGTGGCGGAAATACAGGCTCCGGCGTGGGACAGTCAGCCCCTGGGCGTGATCGATGTCCGGGCCGCCCATCGTCAGGTCGAGCTTGCCGGCGACGTAAAAGATCTGGTCGCGCACCAACTCTGCCTCCAGGCGCCGCGACGGCATCCGCCACAGGTAGACGTTGTCCTGGTCGGCCGCGAGGCTGGCCTCGTCCGGGGTGGACGCCTGCCGGTACGTGGCCGACGTCACCATCAGCCGGTGCATCGGCTTCATTGACCAGCCGCGGGCGGCGAACTCGGCCGCCAGCCAGTCGAGCAGGGCGGGGTGCGACGGCCGCTGACCGTTGCGACCGAAGTCGGCTGTTGTCGGCACGATCCCCCGGCCGAAGTGGCGGAGCCAGAGGTGATTCATCGCCACCCGGGCGAACAGCGGGTTCGTCGGGTCGGTGATCCACTGTGCCAGCGCCGTCCGCCGGCCAGTACTCTCGGCCGGGTAGGTCGGCAATTTCCGTTTCGTGTAGGCGGTCGTGGGCGGCTTCGCGGCCGCGGCCGCGGCGTCGGCCACGGCCTTCCGCAGCGCGGCGAGTTCGGGCGGCTTCTGCCCCTTCTTCGGCGGCGGGGCCAGCCCGCGCTCGTGGGCGAAGAGGTTCCGTCGCGCCTCGGTCACAGCCTGCTTCCGCTGGGCCGCGACGGCGGCCCTGGCGGCTTCCTCCCAGCCCGGTGAGTTCACCTTGCCCGCGTCCTCGGCCTGCTCGACCGCCAGTTCCGCCTTCAGGGCGGCGTGCCGATCCCGCGCAACGGCCACGTCGATCTCGGCCAACGCCACGGCATCCGTCGCCTTCTGGAATGCGCTGACCGCCGACACCGGTCCGGTCGCGTCCAGCCGCAGCCGGAACGCCGCGACCGCGGCCGTGCGGACGGCCTCCTCGGCCTGCCGGACCTTCGCCTCGCTCTCGGCGTGCGTTTCCTTCACCACGAACGGCCGCCGGTCCGGCTCGTGGGCGGCCAGCGGCAACTTGACCGGCTGGACCTCGGGGAACTCTCCACCCAACCGCGCCGGCACACCGGGCGGAAGGCTCGCGGATTTGTCCGGCGTCCGTTCGTCGCCGCGGACGTAGAAGTACGTCGGCACCTTCAGGTCGGCGTCGTAGACGCGCGGCAACCCGTCCTTTGTCGTGTCCGGCTGGCCGGGGACGCGGTCGATGCGGACCTGGTGAGACTCGAACACGGCCCGCGCCCGGTAGTACTCCTTCTGGGTGATCGGGTCGTACATGTGGTCGTGGCAGCGGGCGCAGCCGACCGTCACGCCCAGGAACGCCTGAAAGGTGTGATCGACCGTGTCCTGCAGCCACTTCTCGCGGCTGAGCCGCTTGTAGTTCCGCACGAGGTATCCGGTCGCCCGCAGGGTGTCGGGGTCGCCCGGGGCGATCTCGTCGCCGGCCAGCATCTCGCGGACCATACGGTCGTAGGGCTTGTCGGCGTTCAGGGACTCGACGATCCAGTCGCGCCACCGCCAGATGTGCGGTTGGCTGTCGCGGACCTGCTGGCCCCACCCGGCCCAGTCGGAGTACCGCCAGACGTCCATCCAGTGTCGGCCCCACCGCTCGCCGTAGCGCGGCGAGGCGAGCAGGCGGTCCACCACCCGCTCGTAGGCACCGGGCGACGTGTCTTGCAGGTATGCCTGCTGCTCCTCTGGGGTCGGCGGCAGGCCGGTCAGGTCGAGGTAGACGCGGCGCAGGAGGATTGCCCTGTCCGCCTCCGGTCGGGGTTTGAGTCCGTGTTCCTCGTGCCCGGCCGCGATGAACGAGTCGATCGGGTTGCGCACCCAGCCGGCGTTCTGGACCGCCGGCACGGCCGGCCGGCGGACTGGGTCGAACGGCTGCCACTTGTAGGACGCCAGGAACTTCTCGAAGTCCGCCAGCTTCGCCGGATGCTCGTCCAGTTGCGCGCGGGTCGGGGCGTCCTTCGGGTCGCCGGGGTTGTGGCCGGTCAGTAGCTCGGTCAGGTTCGGCACCCCGTCCGCGTCGCTATCCTCCCCGGCGACCGCCCGGATACGGTCGGCGATCTCGAACGGCTTCTTCGCCTTGCGGAGTTCGGACCTGACCTCGGCCAGCCGCTCGCCGAACGGGTTGTGCGGCTTGTCGTCCTCCGCGGTCTGCCCGGGCTTGTCCGGGAGATGGCAGGTGCGGCAATCGTGAAGGCCGCGGGCGAGGAACGGGCCGAGGTACTCCGCCAGGGCCTGCTTATGGACAGGCCGGGCCGAGGCCGGTGTGGCCAGCAAGGCGGCGAGCACTACTGGAGCGAGCAGGCGGGCCGGTCGCATCGGGCGGCCTCCCGGGTGGGATGTCGGACGGTTCGCAGGTCGAAGCGGGCCCGGGCGCTGCCGGGCGGGGGCGGGATCCAACGCCGCTATCTTCGCAATAACGCCGGCCCCCCGCCAGGGGTTGTCCCGATCTTCCTCGCAATGCGGCACGTGCGGGGGTTCCCAACGGACCCGGGTCGATATGACAGACAGGATACTCGGGCGGCGCCCCCCGGTTGTCGCCGATCACACCTCGGGTCAACCGCTCGCATGAAGCCGGAGCCGTCCGCCACCGCCGACGACCGCGAACTGCTCCGCGAGGGATATCGCCCGCAGTTTCGCCGCGGGCTGGGCAGCTTCACCGCGTTCGCCGCCGGGTTCTCCTACCTGTCGATCCTCACCGGCATCGTCCAGAACTTCCACCTCGGCTACCGGGAGGACGGCCCGGCGTTCATCTGGACCTGGCCGGTGGTGTTCGCCGGGCAGTTCTGCCTGGCGCTGTGCTTCGCCGACCTGGCCCGCGAGTACCCGTTCTGCGGCGGCGTCTACGCCTGGTCTCGGCGGGCCGGGTCGCCGTTCCTCGGGTGGCTGACCGGGTGGGTGTACCTCGCCTCGCTGGTGGTCACGCTGGCGGCGGTCGCGCTGGCGCTGCAGATCACCCTGCCGGCCGTCTGGTCGGGGTTCGAGGTGATGGGCACCGCCGGCCGGAACGCCGCCATCCTGGGGGCGGTTCTGATCGCCGTCAGCACCGCGATCAACGCCGCCCGCACCCGGTGGATGGCCGCGATCATGAACGTGGGGGTGGTCGTCGAACTGGTCGCGGCTGTGCTGCTGATCGCCCTGCTCGGGCTGCACGCCGTCCGCGGCCCGGAGGTGGTGCTGGAGGTGCGGACCGGGGGAACGGACGACGGGTTCGGGATACTCGGGCCGTTCCTGGCGGCGGCGGTGATGGCCGCTTACGTCATGTACGGGTTCGACACGGCCGGCACCCTGGCCGAGGAGACGGCGGAGCCGCGCCGGCGGGCGCCGCGGGCGATCCTCCAGGCGCTGGCGGCGGCCGCCTTCCTGGGGGCGTTGCTCCTGCTGACCGCACTGACCGGCGCGCCTGACCTGTCCGACCCGCTGCTCTCGGACGGCGCGGGCGGCCTGCCGTACCTCATCAAGCAGGTTCTCGGCGACACGCTCGGGACGGTGTTCGTCCTGGCATCCGTCGCGGCCATTTTCGTCTGCACGCTGGCCGTGCAGGCGAACACCGCCCGGGTCCTGTTCGCGATGGCCCGCGACCGCGCGGTTCCAGGGTGGCGGTGGCTGGGCCGGGTCCATCCCACCGAGCGGTCGCCGCAGGCCGCCGCGCTGGCGGTCGGCGTGCTGGGCTGCCTGCTGCTACTGGTTAACCTGAACTTCGAGCGGATCATGACGGCCCTGGTCTGCGTCAGCATCGTGTGGGCGAACCTCGCCTACCTGCTGACCACCGGCCCGATGCTCGTCCGCCGCCTCCGGGGCCGGTCGGCCGCCGGCTCGCCCTACCTGGGCTGGTGGCGGCTACCGGTCAACGCGGTCGCCGCGGTCTGGGGCGTGGTGCTGATCGTGAACATCGGCTGGCCCCGCGAGCGGTTGTACGGAAGCGAGTGGTATCAACTCTACGGCGCCCCGCTCTACACGGTCGGGTTGCTCGCCGCGGGGGTCGTCGTCTACCGCGTCCTGCGGCCGGCCCCGGCCCGGAAGGGGGTGGCCGGGTGAGCGCACTCCCACACCCCCGCCTGGCGCCCGCCGGCAGGCGGTTCCTCGGCTGGTGCGTCCACGCCTACACCGCGTGCGGGCTGCTGCTGGCCGCCGGGGTCGCGCTGCTGCTCCTGGAACCGGACCGCACCCCCGACACCTACCGGGTCTGCTTCCTGTTGATGCTCGTGGGGGTGGTGGTCGATGCGACCGACGGCACCCTGGCCCGGGCGGTGCGGATCAAGGAAATCATCCCCGGGTTCGACGGCCGCCGGCTCGACGACCTGGTGGACTTCATCATGTACACCTGCCTGCCGCTGGCGCTGATCGACCGGGCGGGACTGCTGCCGGACGGCGGCCGCTGGACGCTGCTCGCCGCCCTGCTGGCGAGCGCGTACGGGTTCTGCCAGGCGGACGTGAAGACCACCGACGGGGCGTTCCTCGGGTTCCCGTCGTACTGGAACATCGTCGCGTACTACCTGTACGCGCTCCCCCTCGACGGGTGGCCCGCGGCCGGCCTGGTGCTCGGGCTGGCGGTGCTGACGTTCGTCCCGAGCCGGTACCCGTACCCGACGCAGCCGGGGCGGGTGAACCAGTGGATGCTGGCGCTGAGCGTGCCGTGGGCGGTGCTGGTGCTGGCCGACGTGCTACGGCCCTGGGAGGGGCGGCCGGCGCGGTGGCAGGTCTGGGCCTCGTTCGCGTACCCGGTGCTCTACCTGGTCGTCGCCTGGGTCGGGTCGCTCCGTCGGACGGCGGCCGGGAGGTGCCGGGCGTAATTCGACAGCATCCCGTCCGACCGGGTGCCGGGCGGGTAATACCCGCCGACCCAGGACGGGTACGAGTAGCCGGCGGTCCCGATCCAGAGTTTCAAGGTCAAAGCTCAAGAGCCCGTTCGGGGACCTTGCGGCGGGCAGCCTTAGGGGGTCAGGCGATCAGGCGATCAGGCGATCAGCACACCCCATCTGATCGCCTGACTCTCATCTGTTGATCGCCTGAGACTGGAAGTGATCGCCTGAGACTGGAAGTGATCGCCTGACTCTCATCTGTTGAGCCCCCGTGGCCCACTCTGACTGCCTGACAATCGTCCCAGCAACCCCGGCCGATACGCGGACCAAGAAGCCGCGCAAAAGTATGGCCCGACACCCTCATTGTTAGCGGGGGCCGGGCCATCAACTTCTAACTTTGAACTTCTAACTTTGAACTCCCCGCGTCAGCGCGGGACCCACGTCGCCCCGCCGGTGCCGGGCGGCTGGGTCCGCGGCGGCAGGGCGGTCTTCTTGAGCCCCGGCAGCGCGGGCCGGGAGACGGGCCGAGTCACCCACGCGGAGCCGTGTTCGGACGGCGGCGGCGGGGCCGGTCGGCCGGTCGCCCACTGGAACACCGCCCGGGCTGCTTCCGCCGCCACCTTGCTGTTCGGCGCGACCTGCCCGTCCGGCAGTCCCATGTCCATTCCCAGGTATGTCTGGAGCAGCCGGGCGACGGCCAGAGCCGTCTCGCGGTTGGACTGACGGCCCAGCCCACGGAGGACGTCTGTGGCGTCCGGGTTCTCCGGGTCCGTCGCCAGCAGGATCTCGGCCGCCAGCAGCCGGACCGGGCTGGGCTGGTCCACGTCGGTCATTCGGTCGAGCAGCTCGGTCGGGATCATCCCCAGCGCCCGGAGCAGGCCGGCCAGTTCGACCCGCAGGGCCGGCGGGGTGTTCGGGTCGATGACGCCCTGGCCCAGTTCGCCGGCCAGTTCCGGCTGCACGCCGGCCCGCAGCACTGCCGCGTAGTGGGCGATTAGTGTGCGGACCGACCGGTAGGCGAGCGGGTCCACCTCGGACGCCCAGGCGGTCAGATCGCAGACGGCCAGTGCCGGCAGCCGACCGGCGGCCCCAGGGAACGGGCCGTCGGCCGCCAGCGCCGGGTCGGCCAGGGCGTCCCGGACCAACTCGCGGACGACCGGCCAGTGATCGGACCCGGAGGCCAGCAGGGACTCGGCCGCGGCCTGGCGGACCTCAGGCACCGGGTCGCGCAGGAACCCGGCCAGCCCGGCCAGTGAGCCGGGGTCGCCGGCACCGGCCAGCGCCGCCACCCCGACCGCGCGGACGGCCGGTTCCTGGGTGCGGCGGACCACCCCGAGGACAGCCGCCGCCTCCGCTGGCCGCCAGCACTCCCGCCCCTGCAAGGCGGCGAACGCGGCCGTGCGGACCTCGGGCCGATTGTCGGCCATCAGCAACTCGATCGCCGGACCCGGGTCTTCGCGGATCGCGTCGGCCAGGGCCCGCACCTCGGGCAGCGCGGCGACCGCCTCTGTGTCCTGCGGCCACCGCGTCCGTGCCCGCATCTCACGGCAGAGGGAGACCGCCCACCGCCGCGGACCGACCCCAGTGCGGATCAGGTCGTGCCGGATCAGCATGCCGACCGCGACCACCAGGAACAGCCCACGGGCGGCCCGCGCGAACTGGTCCGGCTCCGACCAGGTGAACGCCCACAGCCAGCCCAGCGCGACCAGGTACAGCACGACGATGGCGCCCGAGACCGGCGGCCGCCACGCCTCCCGTGCCCGGGCGAACAGCAGCCCGCCGACGAACGCCGCAGCCGACCCGGCGGCCAGCACCACCGAGGAGTACCGGGCGGCGGCCAGGGCGAGGATAACGGACGGGGCCAGCAGAAGGACCCAGCTCACCACCCGCGCGGTGGCAGAGCCGACTAACCCACGCTCCGGGGACTTGCGCATGTGGCGACGTCGGATGGGGGTACGACCCCGCCGGCGACGGGGCATGGTTCGGGCGAGCGCTGAAACGTAGGTCGGAGAATGGGGCCGGTCAAACGGAAGGGAACAGCGCTCAGACGAAGACTGAAATCTGCGGCCGCCGCTGGGACCGCGGCCGTCCCGGCCGCTCTGGCTACCACGGTCTGAGGCCATCCGGGGTATCGTGACAGCCCCCGCCAGGTGAAGGTGTGGCGGCCGGGACGGCCGCGGTCCCAGGGCGGGTCACTTCTCCTTGGCCGGAGGGTCTTTGACCTTGAATGCGTCCAGGAAGTGCTTCACCCGCGGGTCGGTGTCCGCGTCGTCCGGGTTGATCATCCCGGTCACCCCGACCTCGTAGAGCCGGGTGCCGACCAGGGTGTACCGGGCGACTGTTACCGTGTCGTCCGGGTGTTCGAGCGTCAGGTCCACCGACGTGTGGCCGTCGGCCATGCCGGTCGTTCGCCGCACCTCGGTACTGCCGGGCACCTTGACTGCCAGTTTGTCGGCGGCGTCCTTGAGCGCCCGGTCGGCCGCCTGCGCCTTGGCTCGTGGGAGGTCCACATACCGGACGAAGTACGTCTCCGGCGGGAGGTTTCGCTTGTACTCGGTACAGTGCCAGGTTTGCCCGTCGTCCGGCAGGGTGTAGGTGAACGGCTGGCCGGGGAACTCGCCGCGGAACCGGCCGTCGGCGGAGTCATACGGCTGGAAGTTCGGGAACATCATCCACATGGCGAACACAAAGAACCCGCCGCACGGCAGCACGCACAGCCCGAAGAACCCGAGGATCAGCAGCCACACCCAGAGGGTGCTCTTCTTCCTGGGCTGCGGCGGGCGGTCGTCCCACGGGGCGCGGTCGTCGAGCCGGTCGCGGTCGTAGTCATCGCGAACGGGTTGGCGGACCGGGCGGTCGAGGTCGTCGCGAACCGGCCGGCGGGACGGGCGGTCCTCCTCCCAGTTGCCGGGCGCGGGCAGCGCCGGCGGGGCGGGCGAGTCGGCGGGCGGGACGAACACCTTCTGGCACGAGGCGCAGCGGACCTGCCGGCCGCGGAACTCCGCGGGGATGTCGAGTTCTTCCTGGCAGTGCGGGCAGACGGCGGGTCGGGGCATGGTCGGCTCGGCGGCAGGGGCGAGGTCCGCAGGGTAGTTCGGTCGCCGGGTGCGGAGATTATACGTCGGAACCGCGGCCCCGGCCGACGCCGCTAGAATGCCAGCTATTCCCCTGCGATCCGGGGTCAGGAGCGATTATGGCCGAGCCGTACACCACCGTCGTCGGGCTGGAAGTCCACGTCCAGCTGCTCACGAAGACCAAGCTCTTTTGCGGATGCCTGAATCGGTTCGGACTGCCGCCGAACACCGCCACCTGTCCGGTCTGCCTCGGGCTGCCGGGGTCGCTGCCGGTCATGAACCGCCGCGCGTTCGACCTCGCCCTGCGGGCGGCGCTGGCGCTCAACTGCGAGATCGCGCCGTTCACCAAGTGGGACCGCAAGAACTACTTCTACCCCGACCTGCCGAAGAACTACCAGATCAGCCAGTACGACCTGCCGTTCAGCCGCGACGGCTTCCTGGAGATCAACGTCCACCCCGACCCGAAGAAGGGCCACACGCCGAAGCGGATCGGCATCATCCGCGCCCACCTCGAAGAGGACGCCGGCAAGCTCGTCCACGACGAAACCGGCCGCGGCGGCGACTCCCGCGTGGACCTGAACCGCACTGGGACGCCGTTACTCGAGATCGTCTCGCAACCGCACCTGAACAGCCCCGAGGAGGCGGTCGCGTACCTCGAAGAGGTGCGGCTGATGATGCGCGAGCTGGGCGTCTCCGACTGCGAGATGCAGGAGGGGAGCCTGCGCTGCGACGCCAACGTCAACGTCCACGTCCCGCGGCCGGACGGGTCGGTCGCCGCGACGCCGCTGGTGGAGATCAAGAACCTCAACAGCTTCCGCGCCGTCGGCCGGGCGATCAAGCACGAGGCGCAGCGGCAATACGAGCAGTTTCAAAAGGACCCGGCGAACTATCGCATCGACAAACGGGCGAAGACGACGGCCGGCTGGGACGACGCGAAGGGCCGCACCGAGGTGCAGCGGCACAAGGAGGAGGCGGCCGACTACCGCTACTTCCCGGACCCGGACCTGGTGCCGGTGACGGTGACAGTGGAGCGGATCGACGCTGTGCGCGCCGAGATGGGCGAGTTGCCGTCGCAGCAGCGACAGCGCTTGCAGACCCAACACGGGCTGAGCGCCTACGACGCCGGTGTGCTGACCGCGAAGGGTCGGACGATGGTGGCGTACTTCGAGGGGGTGACGGCCGCGCTCGGCGACGCGAAGGCGGCATCGAACCGGATCAGCGACCTGATCTTCCCGACGCTCGCCGAGCGCGGCGAGGAGATCGCGGACTTCCCGGTGCCGGCGAAAGCGTTCGCGGAGTTCGTCAAGGCGACGGCGTCGGTCGGCCAGGACCCGCGCCGCAAGGCGTTCGCGCACGTACTGGCGCACGGCACCGACGCGGCCGCGGCGATGGCGGCGCTGGGGATCAAGACCGACTTCGACGAGGCGGCGCTGCGGGCGGCGGTGGCGACCGCGGTCGCGGCGAACCCGAAGGTGGTGGCCGACTACAAGGCCGGCAAGGTGCAGGCGGCCAACAAGATCAAGGGCGAGGTGATGAAGGCCAACAAGGGCGCCCCGAACGATGTGGTCCAGCGCCTGATGGAGGAGGAGCTGGCGAAGGCGTGAGTGGGCGAACTTCCGAGTGCCGAAGCGCCTCGTTACCATAAACGAGGAGGTGTCTCATGGCAGAACCGAATCTGGAAGAACGGGTTGCCGTTTTGGAGAAGGTGGTCGCCGAGTTGCTGCGGCAACAAGCCGATCAGCCATCGACCCAGAAGTGGTGGGAAGGGATTGCTGGGATCATGAAGGACGCCCCCGAATCCGAGGAGATGAAGGCATACGGACAGTACATCCGCAAGACCGGACAACTCCCGCCGGATGACTGGAAGCCTGGCGATCCGATCCCGGACCCAGACTGGTGGGGGCCGGAACCTTCGGCCGACGGCGGAGCCCAGCCGTCATGACCTACCTGCTCGACACGGACACGCTCTCCGTCTGGGAATCGGACACCGGCCCGGACCATGCCGTCTTTCTCCTGCGGCTGAGTGCATACGGGAAGGCGGAGGTGGGCGTGTCCGTGGTCAGCTTCCAGGAACAAGCTCTCGGGTGTCACGCTTACCTGAACAAAGCCAAGTCCGCCGCCGACCTCGTCCGCGGTTATCTGCGCTGGTCCCGGGTGATCGAGACGTTCCGGCAGAGTACGGTGGTGCCGTTCACCGTGGCCGCGGCGGCCGAACTCGATCGCCTCCGCAAGGCGAAGCTCCGCATCGGGGAAATGGACCTACGGATCGCGGCCATCGCCCTGTCACTTAATCTGGTCGTGGTCACCCGAAACGTGCGGGACTTCGGCAAGGTGCCTGGGCTGCGGATCGAGGACTGGACGAAGTAAGGGGCCGTCATGTTGCGCCGCAGGTGGGCCATCGCTGGCGGGCTGGTGGTCGCCGCCGTCGTGCTGGCGCTGGTGTTGTGGCCGTCCTCGCACCCGGAACTCGACCCCGACCGCGCGGAGCGGGTGACGCTGTACTCCATCGACTTCCGCTTCCTTGAGAAACCCGAGCAGCTCCCGGACACCGGTGAGGTCATTTACGGCTGCCCGGTACTTGGCAAGGTCGAGGTGACGGACGTCGAACAGCGGCGGCAACTGCTCGACGCGCTGAAGTCGGCGATCGCGAGAGGGGAAGGCGGTCAGTACGCCTGCTACTGGCCGCGGCACGCCCTGCGGGTCGAGTCGGACGGGCGGACGACAGACTACGTCATTTGCTTCCAATGCCACAACTACAAGAAGTATGTAGACGGGCGATCCATCACCGGCTCAACGATCAGCGAAAGCGCCGCGCCGCTCTTCAACAAGCTCCTCGAAGACGCTGGTATCCCAATCGTCCCCCGGATGCACTAGTCACCCCTCCCGTACCAGCAGATCCGGCACGTCGCTGGTGCGGTCCTGCATCTTCACCCGCTTGAACGGCCAGCCCTCCGGCGGCGTCACCGGGACCGGGCCGTCCTCGCCGACCAGCACCGTGTCCACCACCGCCGCCGACCCCACCCGCGCCTGCCACACCACCGCCTGGTTCGCCACGAACTTCTCCTCGTGGCCGCCCCGCCGCAACTCCTCCGCCGCGAACCAGCCCGCCCCGTAGCCCGGCGGGGTGTGCCGCCACTCGTACTCGAACGGCGTGTCCGCCGTC
>Ga0247823_10001506_pt1 | contig 19424 bp, 14 predicted proteins | sample 13C_PalmiticAcid_2_FD_192426 | JGI IMG/M metagenome (GOLD analysis project Ga0247823, IMG submission 192426) | Soil microbial communities from agricultural site in Penn Yan, New York, United States - 13C_PalmiticAcid_Day30 | ecosystem: Environmental > Terrestrial > Soil > Agricultural land... | reverse complement strand
AAACCCCCACCAACCCGATGTTGAAGATCGTCGACATCCAGGCGATCGCTGAGGCCGCGCGCAAGCGCGGATTGATCGTGGTGGTGGACAACACCTTCGCCTCGCCGATCCTGCAGCGCCCGCTGGCGCTGGGCGCCGACATCGTCATGCATTCGGCGACCAAGTACTTCAATGGACACTCGGACATGGTCGGCGGCATGGTCGTGGTCGGCGGCAATACCGAACTCGCCGAACAGATGGCATTCCTGCAGAACTCGATCGGCGCGGTGCAGGGACCCTTCGACAGCTTCCTCGCCCTGCGTGGCCTGAAGACACTGCACTTGCGCATGAAGGCCCACTGCGAGAACGCGATGGCACTGGCCGAATGGCTGCAAGTACAACCGGCGATCGAGAAAGTCATCTATCCCGGCCTCAAGAATCACCCGCACCACGCCCTGGCCTCGCGCCAGATGCAGGGCTACGGCGGCATCATCTCCATTGTCCTGAAAGGCGGCTTCCAAGCTGCGCGCAATTTGTGCGAGAACAGCGGCCTGTTCACCCTCGCGGAATCGCTGGGTGGCGTTGAGAGCCTTGTCAACCATCCGGCCGTCATGACCCACGCCTCGATTCCCCCGGATCGCCGAGCGGCGCTCGGTATTTCCGATGGGCTGGTACGGTTGAGTGTTGGGATCGAAGCGATCGATGATCTGCGGGACAGTCTGGGGGCCGGGCTTTGAGCTCGCTTGCCAGGGACGCGCTTGGCAGCCTGCGAGAGCCCGAATTCTGGGCCTATTCCACCTGGCTGGACATCGTGACGAAGTATCGGCGTTCGCGATTGGGTCTTGTCTGGCTGCTGATTCCTCCGCTGATCTATGTCTTGGGTGTGGGGTATTACTTCGCCAAGCTGCAGGGGCTTTCGCCTGTCGCATTCATTCCGCATCTGGGTGTGGGATACCTGCTGTTTCGATTCCTGATGACGATCATCACCGAGTCGTCCCTTGTCCTGCCCGCGAACTCCAGCTTCATACTGGATGGACACGCGCGATTGACGGACTTTGTCTTCAGGGTCGTGGCCAAGGGCCTGTTCTATCTGTCGGTGGCGGCACCCGTACTCATCATCGCCCTTGCCGTATCCCCGCAGCTGGACCCGTGGGGTCTCGCGATCTCGCTGCCGGCCCTCCTGGTATTGATTGCGAACGCACTGTGGATGGGCATTGCCATCGCACTGCTGGGCGCGAGATTCCCTGATATTCACGAGTTGATGACCAGCGTTTTCATCTTTGGCTTCATCCTCACGCCGATCCTCTGGAGTGCTAGCGCGGCACCACCGGGTACCGTCCATGGAGTCTTCATGCGCATCAATCCGCTGTATCACCTGATTGAGCTGGTCAGGGCGCCCATGCTGGGCGAATCATTGGAAACGACGACATTGTTCTACGTGGCGGGCCTCACGGTGGGCGGGGTGTTGATCACCGGATATCTATATCGCCGCTACGCGCGCTTCGTTCCCCTATGGATGTGAAGGCTCCGATGGCTTTTCTCGCTGCCCGCCATGTTTCGCTGGAACTTCCTGTTTTCAGACAGAAGGACAGTTCCCCGGGCTCCTGGCTGTCGATGCTCGTTCGAGCTGCGTTCGAGCGTCCGCAAAGGGAGTTCAGGACCATCCTCGACGACATCAACTTCGAAGCGCAGGAAGGTGATCGCATCGGAATCGTGGGCCGCAATGGCGCGGGAAAATCGACGCTTCTGCGCATCCTGGCGGGTGCCTATCAGCCGACGCGAGGTTGGCTGGATATGACCGGAAGCCGGCAGGCATTGCTCAACATCTCGCTGGGGTTCAACAATGAGGCCACCCTCAAGGAGAACATTTATCTGCGCGGAACGGCGATGGGGATGCGCACCTCCCAGTTGATGGATCTGGTCGTTCCGGTACTCGAGTTCGCCGAACTTGCAGACAAGGCCAATGACAGGCTCAAGACCCTCTCGTCCGGACAGCGGATGCGTTTGGGTTTCGCAATCGCCACCGCGGTCCAGCACGACATCATGGTCATGGATGAGTGGATTGGTGCGGGAGACGCTGCGTTCATCACGAAAGCAAAGGACCGGATGCTGGGGCGGGTGGATGGTGCGAAGGTGGTTGTTCTCGCGAGCCACAATTTCCAGCTCATGAAAGAAGTATGCAACAAGGGATTGCTGCTTGAGCGAGGCAAGATCCAGTACTTTGGCGACATTCGAACCACCTTGCGCGAGTACGAGAAGGTCCTGCACGCCAAAGTGGAAGAGGCATCTGCCTGATTTCTGCATATGCGCTTTCTTCTTGTCGCCTACGACTTTCCGCCGATTCCCTCGCCGCAGTCGCTTAGATGGGCATACCTGGTCAACGAGCTCGCGGCAGCGGGACACGAAGTCCACGTACTCACTCCTGATATCGAAGGATATGGCACAGGAGGATTGCCCGTTCCGCATGCTGGCGTACATGTGCACCGCGTATGGCCGGGTCCGTTCTCCGCATGGCGTACATGGCGGATACGCCGCCATCGCGTGAACCGGATCCCTGAGATAGCCAGCGTTGATCCGCCCGCGGTGCCAGGAGCAGCGATCCCGCAGCCCGCCGCACTGAACTGGAAAGGCAAGCTGCGGCATTCTCTAGGGCAGATTTTTCGTACCGGTCCCGTATTGGCTGGTTTGGCCAGACGCTGCGGACTGGAGCTGCCGATCGGCGGGAGCCTGACGGATTTGCCGCGGGCGATCGCCGGGCTCTGGATGTACCCTGACGTCCGCGCCGAATGGTGGCCGTGGGCGCGATGGAAGTTGTTGCGGTTGCTGGCCAGATTCGAGCCCGATTTCGTCGTGACGTCCCACGAGCCCGCGAATTCACTTCCACTCGGAATGCTCGCTGCACGCCGTGGATATCGGTGGGTCGCGGATTTGGGCGACCCGGTGCTTTCGCCATACACGCCTGCGCGATGGAGGAAGCACGCCGAGGCGCTTGAGAGAACGGTATGCACGAAAGCAGATTTGATTACCGTCACCGCCGCGGGGGCGCGGGACACGCTCGTCCGGAGACATGGCGTGGCCCCGGAGAAGTTCATGATTGCCACGCAAGGACATGCCGGAGATCAAGCCGGCTCGCCTGAAAACAGGGCGGTCATGTTCGACAGGAACAGGCTGGAGTTGTTCTATACGGGAAGTTTCTACAGTTTCCGTACGCCGGATGAGCTTGTCTCCGCGGTGGTGCGCGCAAATGGGGTGCGATTGAGCGTAGCCAGCATCAATCCCCCGGCTGACTTGATCGAAGCTGCGCGCCGGCACCCGGCCTCGATACGTCTTCTGGGTTTCGTTCCGCATGCCACGGCGGTCCGGGCGCAGCGCGAGTGCGATTTGCTGGTGAACCTCGCAAATACCGATCCCATACAAGTTCCGGGTAAACTGTTCGAGTATCTGGGAGCATGCCGGCCGATCCTCCATATCGGGGGATCAGGAGAGGACGAATCCGGGAAAATAGTCGTGCAGACGGGCTCCGGCTGGAGCCTTCCGAACAACCGCCAGGCCATTCTGGATTTCCTCGGCGAGTACGACAAAGAAAGGGGCGAGGAGTTAATGGCGATGCGTGAGAAAGCGAAAATAGATGAATATTCTTGGAAGTCGGTGGCGCATAGACTGGTCGCCCAGTTGCAGTGCATGCACGCCAGGGCGCCACGAGCCGAAGACCCCCAGCAATACATGCACGGAGCATGAGCATGATCAATAAAGCCGAGAACGACACGAGAGAAAACAACGGGGAGCTCGGTGTCATCTCCGTCATCGGACTGGGATATATCGGCTTGCCGACGGCCGCCATGTTCGCATCGGCGGGTCATTCGGTAATTGGCATAGATGTTTCTCAACGGGCTGTCGATGCCGTCAACGCGGGATCTCCGCACATCGAGGAAACAGGGCTTTCCGAACTGGTCCACCGCTGCGTGACCAGCGGCAGGCTGCGCGCGACGAATGTCCCCGAGCCTGCGGACAGTTTCATCATCGCCGTGCCCACACCGGTGGACCACGCCAGCCACGTACCGGATACCACGTATGTGGAGGCTGCGGCACGCTCCGTTGGCCCGGTACTGAAGAAGGGCGACCTCATTGTGCTGGAGTCCACTTCGCCTGTGGGAACCACGCGCCGGATCGCGCAGCTTCTCGCAGAGATGCGTCCGGACCTGGTGTTTCCCGGGGATGGGCAGGCTTCTCCGGATGTGCATCTCGCCTACTGTCCGGAACGGATCATTCCCGGTCGGATGCTCGTTGAGCTGGTCGAGAACGACAGGATCATCGGCGGCATGACGGCGGCCTGCACAAAGAAGGCGACCTTGCTCTATTCAAGCTTCGTCAAGGGCGATTGCCTGCCCAGTGACGATCGGACCGCAGAACTCTGCAAGCTGACCGAGAATTCCTTCCGCGACGTCAACATCGCGTTCGCCAACGAACTGTCGATGATCTGCGGGCAGATGGGGCTGGACGTATGGAAAGTCATCCAACTGGCCAATCATCATCCGCGGGTCAATATCCTGAATCCCGGACCAGGGGTGGGAGGACACTGCATTGCGGTCGATCCCTGGTTCATCGTTGCCGGAGCACCGGAGCAGTCGCGCATCATTCGTACTGCGCGCGAAGTGAACGATGCGAAGCCATCCTACGTAGTCCAGCAGGTTGTGGATGCCATGAAGGGCCGTTCCACGGGGACAATCGTGTGTCTCGGTTTGACCTACAAGGCGGACGTGGATGATTTCAGGGAGAGCCCGGCACTTACCATTGCACGGGAACTGGCCGATCGCTTCCCGGGCCAGGTGATTGGTGTCGATCCCTACATCGACGCACTCACGCACTCGGGAGAACCGGTGGGCAATCTGGCCTTCGGGAAGGTCGATGATGCTCTGACAGGAGCCGATGTCGCGGTGATGCTGGTACCTCACACGACGTTCCGTGGGCTACGTCCCGGGAAGAACGCGATTACCATCGACCCGGTTGGCTTCTGGCGCACTTGAGCGACAGTGGGAGGGGGAACATATGCCGAACCAGGCCGGTCGGGGAGTGAAGCCATGAACGACGGCTATTTCAAGTTTGTCCACGATGGAAGGGAAATCGAGTTCGTCTTTTCCAGTCTGGACGACCACATCGCCAAGTCGATCATCGAACGCAAAGCCTTCTACGAGGAAGAGATGCTGCTTTCCCTGGCGGCCTTCCTTTCACCGGGTGACCTGGTCGTGGACGCCGGCGCGAACATCGGGAATCATTCCATATTCTTCGCGAAATTCGCGGGCTGTCGCGTTCTGGCTTTTGAACCGGTCGATGCCACGTTCAGTCTTCTGCGGAAGAACGTCGCCCTCAACGACGTACAGCACCTGGTGAACACAAGAAAGTCGGGACTTGGCAGAACCAGTGCGAAAGCCAGCATTGCGTCATTCGATCCGGCCAATATCGGCGGCACCAGCCTGGCCCTTGGTTCGGATGGCGAGATCGACATCGTCGCGATTGACGAATTGAATCTCGATGAGAAAGTCGCCCTCATCAAAGTTGATGTCGAGGGAATGGACCTGGATGTCCTGGAGGGAGCCCGGGAAACTTTGCTCAGGGACCGGCCATGGGTGGTCTGCGAGGCTGCGACGGCTGCCCAGCGCATGGCCATTTCCACTTTCATGGCGGATGTAGGGTATCTGGCAACGGCCTGTTACAACGCAACGGATACCTATCTGTTCCTTCCTGCAAGGACGGAGCAAGAGAAACAGAGCCTGACGGAGCATGGTTTCGAAGAGATCATCCTGCTGCAACGAGAAACCAGGAGACTGCAGGGCGAAATCAGGAGGTCCGACAGGTATTCGGAACGCCTGAACCGGGAAAGCAGGCAGCATTTCGATGCTCAAAGAGCGGATGTCGTAAAGGAACTGAAAGATCTGCAAATGGCTAGTGAGAATGAGCTAAGGGATGAGCTGCGGGGCCTCACGGCTGATGCGGCGGACGCGCGTAAGGAGTTCATGACGGCGATCACCGAGGTGGCCGATTCGTTCCATTCGCTGCTGGAACAACAGGCGTTGGGGCTGACCAGGCAAAATGACGCATGGATGGAGCGGGTTGCGACTCACTTCGAGACCCACGCGAGAAGCCTGCAGGGTCTGAACGAACAACTGCTGGAAAGCCAATCGAGGGTATCGGAACTCCAGATGCGCCTGGATGCCGATTCGCGGGAACTCGCGGATGCAAGGAATGTTTCCATCGCGCAGAACAAGCAGCTGGAAACCGCGAAGGCGACCCTCGCCGGGCTCACGCAAAAGCTGGATGGGGCCATCAAGCAGAAGGTCGCTGGAGAGCAGGCCATCGGCCGGTTGTCTTCGGCGCTGGGACGCGCGATCCATGCACTCGAAGCGCAGGAGGTGCTGGCGAACTCGCTTTCGCTGCAGCTTGGCAACAGCCTGTTGCGCGCGGCCACCTCGCCATCCAAGGCGGTCAAATTGCCGGGTACGCTACTGCGCCTGATGCGGGAGGCACGAGCCAGGCGCGCCGGCTCGCCTCCCCATCAAGTTGTTGATGTCGGTTACAGATCGCCGATTGGAGCACTCCGCTCGGAGGCATTGGGCTATCTGGAGAGTGATTCCCTGCAAAGGGAACCAGGGACCGCGGGTGGCCCATCCGCAGGTGCTCAATCGATGGCCACGAACGGCTTGGACGCCAACGTACGTACGGCGCGGTTGCCATCCCTGCCAAAGACATTGTCGGAAATACGAATGGCCGTGGTGATGGACGAGTTCACCTACTCGTCCTATCGGCACTGCTGCGACGTGCTCCAGCTGACTCCATCGAACTGGAGGGAAGAGCTGGAGAATCATTCTCCGGATCTTCTGTTCATCGAATCCGCATGGCGCGGAAAGGACGATGCCTGGAAGGGCAAGATAAGCCATTGCTCGGATGAGCTGAGGGGCGTCATCGACTGGTGCCGGATCAGAAGAATCCCCACCGTCTTCTGGAACAAGGAAGATCCCGTCCATTTCGAGGGATTCATCGCCACGGCAAGCCGCTTTGATCATGTATTCACGACCGATATCGATTGTATTTCACGGTACAAAGCGAATCTCGGCCATGATCGTGTCTATCTGCTGCCGTTCGCGTGCCAGCCGGCGACACACAATCCGGTCGAGCAATATGAGAGGCAGGACGCGTTCTGTTTTGCAGGTGCCTACTACGCCAGATTTCCCGAGCGCCAGAGGGACCTGGATACATTCATCGAAGCGCTTCGGGACGAAACCGAAGTACATATCTACGACCGGAATCATGGCAAGGATGACCCGGCTTACAGATTCCCGGAAAGCTACCAGCCCCTGATCAAGGGGGGATTGGCATTTGATGAGATTGACCGGGCGTACAAGGGGTATCGCTACAACATCAATCTGAACTCCGTAAAACAGTCCCAGTCGATGTTCGCGCGTCGCGTGTTCGATCTGCTGGGTTGCAATACGGCCACCATCAGCAATTTCTCCCTCGGCCTCAGGCTGATGTTCGGCGATCTCGTGTTCACCACCGACAGCGGCGAACAGATGTTGAAGCGCCTGACTCCGCTCTTGAACGATGATCTCGCATACAGGCGATTCCGCCTCTCTGGACTGCGCAAGATCATGACGGAGCATACCTACCAGCATCGGCTCGAGTACGTCCTTTCCAAGGTCGGCGAACACCATCCTGCCGTCGAGAGGCCACTCGCCGTGATGGTGGCCAGAGTTTCATCCCAAGTCGAGGTGGAGCAGGCGCACACCGCATTCCTCAGGCAATCCTGGTCCGAGAAGCATCTGGTGCTCGTCGTTTCCGGTGGGCTCCGTGTCGGCGACCTGCCACGTGCCTCCGACATCTCCATACTTGGCCATGAGTCCTGCGACAAGGTGATTCCTGCGCGGAAGTGGCCCGGCGCCATGCTGGCGGGAATATCGCTTGCGGATTCGCATGGCGAGCACTACCTGACCGACATGATGCTGGCCATCGCGTACGCGGACACGAGGGCGATAGGAAAAGGTACCTATTTCGAATCGATGGAGTCCGGTGTAGGACTGAGCAACGAAGGCCGGCAGTACAGCTATCTCGATGCCGTGGATATCCGCTGCTCAGTCCTCGCGAGCGAAATGGTCGAGGGTGATCTCAGGAGCTTCGTCGATTCCATCGAGCAAGGCGTCTATCGAGGCCGAGCTCTTTCCGTCGATGAGTTCCATTACCTTCGCGGGGCTTCGACAAACGACCTGGCCGGTATCGTGTGCCTGCCCGAGATAGACGCGGGTATACCCCTGACGGAGATACTCCGGCAGGCCGAGGAGATTCCTGCGGCGGCGTTTCAGCCGGATATCGCGCTCCCGCGCATTGACGGCGAGCGACTTGCCCAGCTGTTCGGCGATCATGGCAACGGTGCCGTGACCGCTCAATTCGAGCCCGAAGCGGGTATCCGGGTAGCCTCGACCCTGCCGCACGACAAGCATCTATATCTGTATTCCCAGCCGCTCCCGCTTGACTGGTGGTCTCACGAGGAACTCCGGTTCAACCTGGACGTGAGTACGAACGTCGCGATGGAACTGGCAGTGGTCTTTCTGGGGAGGGACGGCGGGCGAACCGGGATGCAGATGGCGGCCGTGGGACGCAATCATACGGTGGCCGTGCCGCCGGGCTCCGAAGCAGTACGATTCGGGCTGCGTGTGAAGGGAGCGGGAGACGGCGTGATCCGGGCCCTCTACATGGAACACCTGCCAGCGGACATCGGCGCGATGGTGGTCCGGCGGAAAGCGCTGGTGCTTACCAATCACTATCCTTCCTATGACAATCTCTACCGGAACGGTTTCGTCCATCGACGCGTCGTTGGCTATCGTGATCTGGGATTGGACGTGGACGTGGTCTGCCTGTCGGAGAAGCAGGCCATGTCCCACGAGTTCGAAGGCGTGGATGTCAGGTATGCCGACAAGGAGATGCTCCGATCCCTGCTTGACTCCGGAGAGGTGGAGTCTGTCCTCGTACACTTCCTCGACGATGCGATGTGGTCGGTCCTCAGGGACTTCGTCGACCAGGTAAGGGTCATCGTCTGGATCCATGGCGCCGAGGTGCAGCCTTGGCATCGCCGCGAATTCAATTACAGGACCGAAGATCAGCGCGAGAAGGCTATCGTCGCGAGTGATTTGCGCATGAACCTCTGGAAAGACGTTTTCTCCGAGGCCAGCCCGCTCCTGAGCTTCGTATTCGTGTCCCAGTATTTCGCCAACGAGGTGATGGAGGACGTCGGGATAAAGCTGGATGCGTCCCGCTACGAGATCATTCATAACTATATTGACGAAGAGCTCTTCTCTTACGAAAAAAAGGATCCGGAACAGCGATACAAGGTGCTGAGCATCCGTCCGTTCGCATCAGCCAAGTACGCGAATGATCTTTCGGTCAATGCGATCGTCGAGTTGAGCAAACATCCCGTCTTCGAACGTATGAGCTTCCACATACTCGGGGACGGTGCATTGTTCGATGAAATCCTCCAGCCCCTGCTCGAGATGAGAAACGTGCGCATCGAACGCAGGTTCCTGAGCCAGGGAGAGATCGCGGAACTCCACAAGCAGTACGGTCTCTTCCTTTCTCCCACCCGGATGGATTCTCAGGGCGTGTCCCGCGACGAGGCAATGGCCTCGGGCCTGGTTCCGGTGACCAATGCGGTGACCGCCATTCCCGAGTTCGTCGACGAGACTTGCGGGATCCTTGCGCCGGGAGAGGACTGGAACGCCATGGCGCAGGGGATCCTTCGGATAGCTCAGGACCCGGCGCAGTTCGAGCAGCTGTCGTCGAATGCAGCCAGGCGGGTTCGCAGCCAGAGTGGCTTTGATTCCACCATTCGACGAGAAGTGGCACTGATTTCGTTGCACCGATAGATGCCCGGCTGTCCGGTTTCAGGGCCAACGGGTATCCTTCCATCCATCATGTTTTCAGGAGATTGAAATGAAACTTCGCGTCATGTTGTTCGCGGCGACCGCCCTGGTGCTGGTCGCATGCGGCGAGAAAAAATCCGAACAGAACCAGGCCGCTACGCCGACTCCCGACGCTGCGGGTACGCCCTCCGCGACCAGTCCGGTTGCGGGAGCGGACTTCGCCCTGATGGGCGGCTACGTGCCGACCTTTGAAACACGCCTGCGCTCGAAGCGGGATGAACCGCTTGCTGATGGACGTTTCCGCCACGTCGTCATCGTCGAGTACAACGTTGCCGACGACGCCATCGGTGATTTGTTGGCAGCTGATCTGAAGGCTCGCGGACTCGGTGTAAAGGATCCCGTTGAGCGGAACGGAGCGATTCGGTACGTCGCGCAGAATTCGAAGGTGGGGCGTTTGACCGCAGACATCAACAAGGATCCGGCACTCAAGCTGCCCCCGCAGGCACAGGGTACGATCTATTTCGTATGGGAAGACGTAGCGAAGGAGCAGTAAGGCATGCGCGCCGCAGACAGCACTGGTCAGACCGACAACTTCTATGCATTGTTGCTGGTGGTCATCGGCGGCGCGCTGATCTCACTGTTCTACTTCACGGGCCTGTTCGGTTCTGACGATTTGGCATACATCAATGGCGCTGCCGGCTTCGGCCAGGCGCCATACTACGCATTGCTGGGTGCTGCGCGGTATACGATTTCGGTACCGCTGCGCGTCATGCTGGAACTTTCCGGGAATGAGCCCCAGCGAGCGGCATTCGGCTTCGTTGTCGTTTTCATAGCGCTTGCCCTGGCCGTATATTTCCTGGCCGGGAAAATCTATGACAAGCGCGTGGCATTGTTGTCTTCCGTTCTCGTGGTTGTGAATCCGGTCCTGTTCTTCTTCGCTGGCGCCGTTCTGCCGGACAATATGCTGTCGATACTGTTCGTGGCCGCGGTGCTGCTGTTTGCATGCTGGTACCAATGCGTCCGCTCCAATCCTTCGTCTGGCGGGTGGAGTCTTTTCCTTGCCTCCACTTTCGCGGCATTGTGTTATGTGACGAAGGAAGCCGCACTCGCTTTCTTCTTGCCCGTCGCGGTCTACGCGCTGTGGACGATTCGCAAGTTGCCATTGCCACTTGCCGCTAGACATCTGGGTTGGGGGCTTGGAGGAACGGTCTGTGTCTTGCTGGGAGATCTGCTGCTTTCGTATGGAATCTTTGGTGATCCGCTGATCCGATTCACCGTTGCCAAGAACATGAACGTCGTCGAAGAGGCAGCGAAGTTCATGTCATACCAGGGAAGCACGCCGGTGGAGCGGTTCCACTATGCCTATGGACAGTTCAAGGCATTGTGGCCGGCGGTTCCCATCTACCTGGTGTCGATCCTGTTTCTGGTCTGGCAGCACCGTTCTGTTTCTCGATTCGTTTGCTCGGTGGATGGCATCGTATCCCTGTCCGCGGTGTGGGTGATGTTGTTCCTGACGTTCGGAACCATTTCCCTGCATGAGTATGTTGGCATTCCGATCCAGGTCCGCTATTACGCGCCAGCCGCCGTACTATTCTGCGTCGTGCTCGCGCGTGCTGTGTCACCTTGGCTGGCATCCACCACGATCTGGCGCGCAGCGGCTATGGTGCTGTTGACGGCATTGATGATCTACCAGGTCACATTTCCCGCCGAACGGGCGGGCGACATCTATCGCGCGCGCGAATTCCGGGCGTTCCAGGCTGCCGTGTCGAATGCACAGGAACGATTCCCAGGAGTACCTGTCTACGCCGGCGACTACTTCTCATTCCGTGCGCTTGGTTATGGGCCTCACCATGGCGTGAGCCCGGTGAAGGGCAACCTGCATGGAGGCAGCGAGGCGATCATCATCTACAACCCTGCCGAAGCAGCAAAGCATGCGGATGCATGGCCTTTGCGGTGCCTTTCGACTGCCGATGCGGGCGTCACGGATATTACGTCCGAGGTGGCCCCGCGAATGGCTCGAACCAGGATGGACGGTGTTGAGGCGGAACTGGGCTTTTTCGACTGGAGCATGACGGAAACCAAGTTCAGGGTTCTGGTGGTCATGGTTGAGCGGGATGGCCGCTGCAGATCAGACTGATGAGCGGAACAGCTGACGCGATGCGGCCTTCCCTGCAGATGCCCAGCTATAGGCCATGGGCAAAGGATGAGCCTCACAGTTGGCTTTCGCTGCAGGACTTCGTGGATGCGGGCAAGCACTCGGCGGGTCTTCATGTCATCCAGACATCCGGCTGCCCCATAGAGCTGATTGTCCACGGCGAGGAATCCAGTTTCGAGCCAAGTGGGGTATTGCCGGTCTTTTTTGCCGGCGCGGTAAGTGGAAGGGGCGACAAGATACCCCCTTTCTTCTCGGGCCTTTCGGTGGCCAGGCAATTGGGGAAGCCTTGCATCTGTGTCGCGGATCCCACCTTGTCGCTGGCCCAGGACCTGGCGCTGGGATGGTATGCAGGCAATCAGTGGCAGCGATTGCAGGACGAGCTGACGGATGTCCTGAGGCATCTGTCGGATTCTTTCGGCATGGAGTTGCTCCTGGTGGGAGGCGGAGGAGGGGGCTTTGCCGCACTCAACTTTGGCATGCGACTGGATGACAGGGCGTCGACGCTGGTGTGGAATCCGCAGACGGATTTCTTCAAATATTCAAGACCAGCTCTCGATGCTTACCTGAAGGCCGCGTTTCCCGATCTTGTCGATGAGAAGGGAGTGGACGCCGTGTCGGTACAATCACTCGCGGAGAGGGGTGTTCGTGCGTCGGTAACTGCCTCTGAAGGAGCATCCGGACCAAGGCGGATGCTCTACCTCCAGAATGCCGGCGATTCGCAGGCAAGGACCCATACGGCGCCATTCATCGCAGGACATGGACTTGCACCCGTCGAATCGGACCTGTACGTGGCCGGCAATGGCCACCAGGCCATCTTCTTCGGCAATTGGGGAAGAGGGCCTGCCACTCCTCCCGCCGATTTGATCAAGGCGTTGGTCTGGGCAATGTGCGATCGGGATTTCATGCCCGCCCGATTGTTCGAGTCCCCTGCCTCGGAGCAGGTCATCGCGGTCAGAAAACCGGAGAAGGCCCCTTTCAATGCTGTGCGGGCACCCGTGGCATCACTTGGTGTTGACGTCGTGCCTGCGCACGGAGGCATCGTCGTTTCGGCCGCGCCCGCAGTGGATGCCGACTACCCGGGGGCGAGCTACGCGTTCTATGCCTACAGCCGTGGCGAGCGGGTCAGGACGCGTTGGTACACCACGAGCAGGCAGGCGTACTTCAGGGCCGAAGGACACCAGCCGGTGGACAGGATCGTGGCCTTCATGCGGGACGGCCTGGACCAACTGGCCGCCACCGCGGAGTTGGCCTTCAAAGCCGTGGAAGACGATGGCAAGCGTATTTTCATCTTCGGGAGTTGTGTCTCGAGGGATGCCTTCGTCGGCGACATGAAGCCTTACGATTACCTTGCCCGCTCGTCGATAGCGAGCGCGTTCGGTCATCCTTGCGATGTCGGCCTGGCAGAGGCCGACCTGGGTGGCATCACCAGCGAGTTCCAGCGAAGAATGGTCGCGGCCGATCTGCGGCGCAGCGCGGTCACGGCGTTGGCGTCAACCGAATACGACTATCTTTTGCTGGACCTCATTGACGAACGCTTTGAACTGGCCGAATTCGGGAACTGTTTCATAACGGTATCCTCGGAACTGCTCAGGTCGGGGATTCAACTTCCTCCACGGGCGGAGCGGGTGTCACCGACAGATCCAAGGAGGATGAAATGCTGGCGCGAAGGGTTCAGGCGTCTGGTACGGATAGTAGGGGAAGAGCGAATCATCCTGAACCGGGTATTCTGGGCCACGCATGACGAGAGCGGCGCGGAGCTTCCCAAGCAGGCCGAGATTCAAGCGGCGAACATCCATTTGGCGCGGATGTACGGCTTCATCGACTCTTTCGAGGGCATCAGGGCGATCGACTATCCGGCGGCACTGTTGGTTTCAGATAGCGCGCACAAGTGGGGAATCTCGCCGTTTCATTTTGTTCCCGAACTTTATCTGCATACCCTAAAATCGATCACGGAATTGGGCTGGAGTTCGCCGGCCCCCGCGATGCCCTGAACGCTTTCCCTGGTGAATGAAATGAAAAAGGTAATGGTTGTGTTTGGTACGAGACCGGAAGCCATCAAGATGGCGCCGGTCGTGGAAGCGCTCCGCGCCGCGGACGGGATTCAGACAATTGTGGTGGCCACCGCGCAGCACCGGCAGATGTTGGACCAGGTGCTTGAACTGTTTGGAATCGTGCCCGATGAAGATCTCAATGTCATGAAGCCCGGCCAGAATCTCGCGGACTTGACCGCGCGGGTCCTGACAGGCATGTCGGAAGTCATCGCAAGGCACACCCCTGATCTCGTGCTGGTCCATGGCGACACCAGTACCACGCTGGCGACGTCGCTTGCTGCCTACTATCATCGGACGCCTCTGGCGCACGTCGAGGCCGGATTGAGAACCGGGAACGTCTACTCACCTTGGCCGGAAGAAGCCAACCGGCGGTTGACCGCCCCGCTTTCGACCCTGCATTTCGCACCGACCGATGAGTCCCGCCGCAACCTGCTGGCTGAAGGTATCGCCGAGGCCTCGATTCATGTGACCGGTAATACCGTCATCGATGCCCTGCTGGCCGTGGTGAACAAGATCGAAGCGGATGCTGGGCTGGGCTCGGAACTGGCGCTGCGTTTCCCGTTTATCTCGCCGGACAAGCGGCTGGTGCTGGTGACGGGTCATCGGCGCGAGAACTTCGGCGAGGGATTTGAACAGATATGCCAGGCGCTCAAGGAAATTGCCTCACGCGGCGACGTCCAGGTCGTTTATCCGGTGCATCTGAATCCGAACGTGCAAGGGCCGGTCAATCGCATCCTTGGCGGGGTGGCGGGCGTACACCTGATCGAGCCGTTGGACTACCTGCCATTTGTCTATCTGATGTCGCGCGCGCATGTGATCATCACCGATTCCGGCGGCGTCCAGGAAGAAGCGCCGTCTCTGGGTAAGCCCGTGCTGGTGATGCGGGATACCACCGAGCGGCCAGAGGCGATCCAGGCGGGTACGGTTCTACTGGTGGGGACTGACAGCCGTCGTATCGTCGAGGAGGCCAACCGACTGTTGGATGACGAACAGGCCTACGAGGCGATGTCGCGTGCCCACAATCCCTACGGAGATGGCCAGGCCGCTGCGCGGATCGTCGAGGTGGTACGTTCTTCGCATGCCTGAGCATTGCTCAGCGGCTGCGGTAGGCACTCGTCTGCTCGGCGAATGCCTCCCAGGTCAGGGCAGTTCTGCGCTCGTAGAGAAGTTTGCCTTGATGGGGTCTCTGTGCCGTTCTTGAAAAGTTCACGTCTTGCAGAACGAATGGGCGACGAGCGAACATTTTCAAGCCATAGAAGGGCAGCAATCCCAGAAAGCTCTTCCACTGCGAAGGATATCGGGTGCATCTGAAGATGCACTTGATTCGAGAAAAGAGTCCAAGCGGCAAGCCGGACGATGGCCCGTTCTCCGCCAGGGGCGCAAGAACGCGGAACCAAGGGCCGGACAGGCCGGCGCCATGATAGAGCGAGAACTGCCTGAGGCGGGCTTTCCCGCCGTGAGAGGCAGCGGCCGCCGCGAGTTGGGTGGCATCGTGATCCTGGTGCCCACCCTCCCATGCGGGAACCAGTACTTCGATCGCCTCGGGCAATGTTTCAAGCAGTTCGCGGAGCGCGGGTACCACCTGATCGAGCCGGAGATGGAGTTCTCCGTCCGGAATCTCCAGGCGCTCACCGATGAAATGCATTGCTTCCGGGGGGACGCCTATCGTCCGCAGCACCGCCGTGCTTTCCGCGCGCCTCCTGTCGATGTCCTGGCCGCCCCAACCACCATTGGTGAGCCAGCAGCAATGAACGTTCCTGCGTTCGCGACATGCCGCTTCAAGCCAGGGAAACACCGCAAACTCATCGTCCGGATGTGCCATGACGACGACTAGGGGAAGGTCAGAATGCATCGAAGTCCAACTGACCGAACAGGATGGCGTCACGTGGGGGGGCCGACACGCCGGATTGCAGTGGTTTGAAGATGAGATTCAACGGACTGGCACGAAATCGGTCAGGGATGTCGAACCAGCGAAGGCCTTTCACCTTCATCGTTTCGGGAATCAGACCAAGTTGCAGATGGATGCGCGTGGGAGGGGAGGGCAGGCTCTCCGACAGCGGCGTCTCCAGCATGGGTTCCGCCCAGGCGGCGATACCCGCCCGCCCGGTGGCTGTGCATGCCGCAATCCGTTGTCCGGAACGGACAAGCTGATAGGGCCGGGCCGGACTGCCCAAGCGCCAGGAAAGCGCATCCCGCCGCCACAGGCGATGAAAGAGCGCCTGCTGACGAAGACTGCCGGTATCGTCGACCATCGGGAGAGGGCCGATACCAACCTTTGCGTCCAAGGGGGTCAGTAGGTCGAAGCCGAGCTTCCTGATGAAGCCGGGCGTCGAATTGGCGTTCGCCACGCCATAAATGGCATCAAAGCCATGGGACGCGGCATGTTGATAGGTGGCGTCCGCCAAACGCGTGAACAGACCCTTTCCCTGGAAAGCGGGCGCAGTAGCGGTATTGAGGGACAACAGCAGTCTGGCGGGATTTCCATTGAGTACGGCATCGACAGGCACGCAGACATAGTGCGCCGCGAGCGCGTCTCCCTCCCATGCATCGAATCCGACCACCGTTCCCGCGGGATTGTCGCGATACAGCCAGGTGAGGTAATCGGTGTTCAGGTGACTGGCCCCGGGAAAACACTCCGTGAAGAGCGCTTCGTACTTCGCCAGCATGATCGGACTGGTTTCTGTTGGCCTCAGTTCCACGATGTGCCTCCGTTTCGCCTGGCATCCCGCCACCTGGAAAGGCGCAGGTGTATGGGACGCTTGGGCAGATTCGATGTGTCGTATGCAAGGAAAGCCAGCAAGAATTGCAGACTCGCCACGATGCAGACGGTCGCGATCATGATGGTGCCTATGGGCGTTCCCACTCCCGCCTGGGCAGAATGCCACCAATGCAGGCCGCCATAGATGACGCCAAAGCCAAGCAACAGCATGGAGGCCGTCAGTTCGAGCGTGGCAATCGGCATGTCGCGAAGAAAATAGTTGTACAGGATTCTCTTGAACGCGTTGCGAACGTGCTTGACGAGGAATTCCCCGAGGATCTTCGAGATCTTCAGGTTGCTTACCTCATCTCCATAGCGAGCGTCCATGGGGATATCCAGGACGACCGCCCTCAGGGTATTCAAACGGAAGAGAATGTCGGTTTCAAAGAAGTAGCGCGTGCTTATGGAATCCAGCGGCAATCTTGCGGCGACCGAAGAGTGGATCGCGGTATAGCCATTGGTGGGATCGAAGACATCCCAATATCCGGTGGATGCTTTTGCCATGAACGACAAGCCAAGGTTCCCGATGCGACGGATCAGCGGCATGTCCCGGATCTTGCTCAGATCGAAGAACCTGTTTCCTTTCGTGTAGTCCGCTTCACCTTCGAGTATGGGGAGGGCGAAACTCATGATCAGCTTCGGGTCCATCTGGCCGTCGCCATCCACCTTGACGATGACGGTGGCACCTTCCTCGACGGCACGCCGGTAGCCGTTCATCACCGCGCCTCCCACTCCGAGATTCGTGGTATTCCGGAGTACATGGACCCGTGGGTCATCGACGGACGCAACGATGAAATCGCCGCTGCCATCAGGGCAGCAGTCATCCACGCAGTAGATGCGATCGATTTCGGGGCCGATGGCGGCGATGACCTCCCTGATATGGCGCGTTACCCGGAAACAGGGGATCACGACCGCTATTCCCGAAGTCCACTCCGGCGTCGACGCGGATTCCGTCCTAGTCAGGGGCATCTTTCTACACTTTCCAATGGCACATGTCGGGTCACCGTGCGCCGCGGCCCGGCACAGGCATGGTCCGCGATGGGATGGCGGGGAACAAGCTATCATACCGCCCTTGTTGCCGGGCCGACCTGCAAGCGGTCCGGTCGTTGGGCAGCCCGGTTTTCATTCCACCGCCTCAGGATTCAGCTGTGAGCAGACTAGATAGCGCTTTGACCCCTTCGACGCTTTTGCTGATTCTGGGGACGGTTGGCTTGTTGTCGTTCGGGCAGGTGCTTTTCAAGCATGCGTCCGTCAATGTCAACCTGATGGACCCGCGTACATTCTTGTCGCCGGTCCTGATTGGGGCCATAGCAATCTACGGTGTCGCGACCCTTTCCTGGCTGGCGGTGCTTGCGAGAGTTCCGCTTTCGCTCGCCTTTCCTTTCTACGGTCTGGGTTTTGTGCTGGTCCCCGTCTTTGCGCGCCTGTTCCTGAATGAACCGCTGAGGTGGCAGGTGCTGGTGGGCGGGGCGATCATCCTCCTGGGAGTGAGCATTACCTCGTGGAGGGGGAATTGATGGGCCCGGCATGTCCATGCTGCGGGGCTGCGCTGCAGGTCGGGTTGCGGTCGTGGCATCTGCGATGCGTGGCTTGTTCCTATGAAGGCTCGTCCTTGTCGCCGCGGATCGTGGAGCAGGCGGGTGATATTGATGAAGAGGCGCGCGAGCATGGGTTGTCGCCCTTGCGGCAGACGAACTTCAGACTGCTGTCACAGCGGCTTGGCGGACTCCGGCACTGGGCTGACTTGAAGGCCGGTGGCGGCCCCAGACTGCTTGATGTTGGTTGTGCGCATGGCTGGTTCCTGCAGGCGAACGAGCAAACCTTCCGTACGTTCGGCATCGAACCCGATCCCATTGTCGCGGCGGCGACCAGGAAGCGCGGGCTGCCTGTCCGGGAAGGTTTTTTCCCGGCGGCGCTGCAGCAGGACGAGAGGTTCGACGTCATCGTTTTCAATGACGTCCTCGAACATATTCCGGACATCAACTCGACACTTGCCGCTTGCCACAGCCATTTGGGAGCGGATGGCTATGTCGTGGTGAATGCACCATCGCGCACGGGATTCCTGTACAGATTGTCGAAGATGATGCTCCGCTGTGGCATGGGGGGCGCGTTCGATCGCTTGTGGCAACTCGGCCTCCCCTCGCCACATGTCCATTATCTCGATACTCCAAGCATGCAGCGACTGGCCGAGAAAAATGGCTTCAAGTTGGAATCCAGGATGTCATTGCCATCGGTGACCGCCGATGGCCTGTATGAGCGCATCCATTGTTCGAACGATATCTCGGCGATGAAAGCGGCTTTCATCACTGCCGGAATGATGCTGGCTATTCCCTTTCTCAAGATGCTGCCCTCCGACATCGAGGTCTGGTTTCTGAGAAAGCACTGAGCGCCGGAATGAAGAAGGGCCCGCGAGGGCCCTTCTGCTGTTTTACAGTTGCGCTTGCAACTCCGGCAGCAGCTTGAACAGATCCCCCACTAGTCCGATATCCGCGATCTCGAAGATCGGGGCCTCGGCATCCTTGTTGATGGCGACGATGGTGCCGGCGTCCTTGATGCCGGTCAGGTGCTGGATGGCG
>Ga0247823_10001505_pt1 | contig 19432 bp, 12 predicted proteins | sample 13C_PalmiticAcid_2_FD_192426 | JGI IMG/M metagenome (GOLD analysis project Ga0247823, IMG submission 192426) | Soil microbial communities from agricultural site in Penn Yan, New York, United States - 13C_PalmiticAcid_Day30 | ecosystem: Environmental > Terrestrial > Soil > Agricultural land... | reverse complement strand
GTATTAAGCCCTTTACCAAAGCCCACTTCCAAATGAAAACAATTTTCCTCCTCCTGGCTTCACTGTGCCTGGCGATTGCTGCTATGGCCCAACCCGATTATATTAACCCCATTTACGATAGCCGGGTAGACAGCGGCGTGGTGTACGGCATCGTCCCGGATGCCTGCGGACGTCCCGATACTTTGCGGATGGATATTTATTACCCGGTGGGTGATAACAATGCTGCGCGGCCTGTGATGATCTGGCTGCATGGCGGTGCCTTTATCCAGGGCAAACGGCAGGATATGGCCATGGCCTGCCAGGCATTGGCCGAGCGGGGCTATGTAGCCGTAACGGCAGATTACCGCCTGGGACTGTTCAACAACAGTGCTACCAGTCCGCATTGTGCGGGTGCCAAATGCGGGTATATTGCCGATAGTGCCGAAGCGTTCCGGGCCAGTTACCGAGCCATGCAGGATATCAAAGGGGCCATTCGCTGGGTGAAGAAAAACGTGGATTCCATTTGTGCCAACAATGTATTTCTCGGCGGCGCCAGTGCCGGCGGTATCGTTGCGTTGCAGGTAGCTTATGGCAAAACCAAACCCGCCAGCTGTGGTGCTATTGCCCAGGCTTCGAATGCTACCATCTATAGCGATTGTGCCTTACAAGCCACGGGCTGCCAGTACGACCGGGGCGATCTGGGTCCGATGGAAGGCACGCTGAACTTGTATGCCGGTGCCGAAACGAATGTAAAAGCCGTAGTGTCGGCCATGGGAGCAGTGTATGATACGAGTGATATTCAGCCCAACGATCCGCCTATGCTGCTGTACCATAAACCAACCGACCAGGTGGTGCCCTTTGGACGCAATCAGCCCTTTGCATTGGCCAGTGCCACCTGCAGCGCCATCCTTACCCTGGGTTGTGGCGATCCCAATCCGCAAGCTCATTGGCCTGTGATCACCGGTTCATCCCTGATTTATGACCGCGTGCGCCACCTCAACGGCAGCATTTATGCCGATACCCTTTTCCGGAACAACTGTACGGTAGATTGCATCAACTCGGTTTGCCACGATGTGTACATGAACGAAATCGAAGAAAAACTTTACACCTTCCTCAAAGCCCGTATCGATGGCCTGCAATGCCTGGCAGTAGGTATCCCGGCTGTGACCAAAGCTGAAGCAGCGGTACATATTTATCCCAACCCAGCCGCACACCGCTTTGAAGTGACCTGCAGCGAACAACCCCTGCAGCTGACCGTTTACGATATGACCGGCCGCAAAGTATGGTCGATGCAGCAACCGGCTCAAAAACAAACAGTAGAACTCTCGCAAGCCGCAGGCCTCTATATTGTGCAGCTGCAACTGGCTTCGGGCACTGTGCAGAGGAAACTGGAGCTGAAGTAAATTGCTGATGTCTGATTTGAGAGGTAGGGTGAGGATTTGAGATGTAAGATTTATGATTTAAGATTTGGAGAGTCCTCTCTGATCGCTGATCTCCGATCGACCATCCCTGATCTCCGATTTTCCTATGCAAGCCACCACCTGCCGTCATCTCCAAAGGAGTCCCTTGGACCTGTCCCGCACGTGCGCGAAGGTAGGAGGAACGCAGCATCTGCTCAGGACAAGAACAATCTTCCAGAAGTTGTCTTCGCCTTGCGAAGGCAACTTCTGCTTTATAGGCTATCTCTTTCTAAAAAAATCCGTAATTCGCAATCCCTAATCCGTCATTCGTAATCCGAAAATCCGCAATCCATGATAGTCGACCAAACCGTAGCATATGTACAACAAGAATTACAACAGGCCGAGGGTGGTCATGATTGGTGGCATATTTACCGGGTATGGCAAACGGCGCGGCGTATTGCAGCAGAAGAACAGGTGGATGCGCTGGTGGTAGACTTGGGTGCTTTGTTGCACGATATTGCCGATTCCAAGTTTCATGGAGGTGATGAAGAATTGGGTCCGCAAAAGGCCGCTGCTTTTCTGCAAAACATTGGTGCGCCAGCTGAGACGACGGAGCATGTGGTGCAGATCATCAGGCATATTTCATTCAAGGGAGGAAAGGAAGCCGCTTCGTTTCACTCTCCCGAACTGGCCGTGGTGCAGGATGCTGATCGCCTCGATGCACTGGGAGCCATTGGTGTGGCCCGGGCATTCAATTATGGTGGGTTTAAAAACCGCGCCATGTACGATCCATCCATTGCTCCCGACCTGCACATGGATAAAGAACAATACAAAAACAGTACAGCACCTACCATCAATCACTTCTACGAAAAACTATTGCTGCTCAAAGACCGCATGCACACCAACACCGGTAAACGCATGGCTGCAGAAAGACACCAGTTCATGGAACAATACCTAGAGCAGTTTTATGCCGAATGGGAAGGCCAACGATGAGAATCGCTGATGTCTGATGTGCTGATGTCTGATTTAGGATTTATGATTTGAAATTCAGAATAAGAATGGCCTTGAGATCAGCGATCCTTTTTGTTCTGAGCAGATTCTGTCCTTACTTCTGCGTTCCCGCACCTGCGGGAACGCAGAAGGGGGGATAGGCATTGTCTCGCGCCGGTAAATCAGATATCAGACATCAGAGATGGTCGATCGGAGATCGCACTTCGAAGATCAGTGATCAGAGAAGGTTCTCCAAATCTTAAATCCTACATCTCAAATCATACATCAGACATCGCATTAGTCTCTTCTTCCCTTCAATCCAATTTTCTCCATGTGGGTGACGTTCACGGAGTATACGCCAAACTCTTCCATCACTACGCCTCTGAAGCGGTAAAAGCCACGGCCCAGCAGGGGATAGGTGCGGGCGCTGTCGGGGAAGTGAACGGTATCGAGCCAGTCGCCGGTGGCATCGAGGAAGGTGCCGAAAAACATGTTGTCGCCTTTGAGGGTGCGGGCAAATTTGCTGGTCACGAGGTATCCCATCATTTCTACTTCTTGTCCTTGTAACTGGGCCAGGTCCTGTGCTTTTATGTACCGGCGCGGAGCAGGATCGTCGAGCAGGCGGAATACATCGCCCAACGGGAAACCGAGTATTTCCAGTTCGTCCAGTGCATCATCGAGGGGGTGTTGGTGCAGTTCTGGCAGCACAAAATCCATGGGCTTTTCGTCGAAGATGCTGTGGTGGGCGGGCACGTGCTGTTTGTTTTTCTTTTGCAGGAAATTGGCTTCCCAGAGCAGCGTTTTTTTGTTTTTGCCGGTAAAGCGCAACGCTCCGCAGCGGATGAGGATATTGAGCTGCTCGAGTGGTGGCTGCACACGTTCTATAAAATCCTGCAGGTGCAGGTAGGAGCCGTGGCGGTGCCGTTCTTCGAGGATGCGGTAAATGAGTTGCTCTTCGAGGTTCTGGATGTGTACAAATCCTACATACACATCCTTGCCGTAAAGATGCGTCAGCTGTTTGCTTTCGTTGATGCAGGGCGCATGTACCTGCGCACCGGTGCGTTTGAGCTCGTGGAAATAAAGTTCGGTGCTGTAAAATCCGCCAAAATTATTAATCACCGATACCATGAATTCCATCGGGAAATAGGTTTTGAGGAACAAGCTCTGGTAACTCTCTACGGCAAAACTGGCACTGTGGGCCTTGCTGAACGAATAGCCGCCAAAACTTTCGATCTGCCGCCATACTTCCTGGGTAATGCCGGCATCGTAACCAAAAGCCTGGCAGTTGTTGAAGAACTTTTCTTTGACATCGAAAAATACAGCATGCCCGCGGTATTTGCCACTCATGGCCCTGCGCAGGATATCGGCTTCGGCCATATCGAGCCCGGCAAAATGGTGGGCTACCTTTATCACATCTTCCTGGTATACCATCACGCCAAAAGTTTCTTCGAGCAACTCCTTCATTTTGGGATGCAGGTAATTGACCTTGCTGGGGTCGTGAAAACGCTGAATATATTGGCGCATCATCCCACTCTGCGCTACACCCGGCCTTATGATGGAACTGGCGGCTACCAGCGTGAGGTAATCTTCGCAACGGAGTTTTTGCAGCAGCTGGCGCATGGCCGGACTTTCAATATAAAAGCAGCCGATAGAATCGGCTTGTTTGATCTTCTGCGCCAGCAACGGGTCGGTTTTGAATTGTTCTACCTGGTGGATGTCAATGCTCACCTGTTTGTTCTCTTTCACCAGTTGTATAGTGTCCTTGATATGCCCCAGGCCACGCTGACTCAGGATGTCAAATTTGTTGAGTCCTATTTTTTCGGCAATGTGCATGTCGATCTGCGAGGTAGTGAATCCCTTGGGCGGAAGTTCCGTAACGGTGTATTGGTAAATGGGCTGTTCGCTGATGAGCATACCCCCGGCATGGATACTGAGGTGGTTCGGAAAATCGGTGAAAGCCTTGGCGTATTGTAAGACGATGCGATGGATTTTGTCTTCCGCTTTTTTGAAATCGGGCAGTTCGGGCATCCGCAGCAAAGCATCTACTTCATGTTTGGGCAAACCAAATACTTTGCCCAACTCACGGATAGTAGCATTTTTCTGAAACGTGGCATACATGCCCAGCAGACTCACATGATCGGGTCCGTATTTATCGAAAACGTACTGGATAATTTCGTCGCGGTCCTTCCAGCTGAAGTCCATATCAAAATCGGGCGGGGTGGAGCGATTGGGGTTCAGGAAACGTTCAAAATACAGGTCCAGCTCCAGCGGATTGACATCGGTGATGGTAAGGCAGTAGGCCACCATAGAGTTGGCGCCGCTGCCCCGGCCCACGTAAAAGAAATCGCGGTGCCGGGCATAGCGTACAATATCCCAGGTGATGAGAAAATACGTGATGAAACCCTGTTTACTGATGATGTTGAGCTCCTTGTACAACCGGGCCTTGGCTTCGATATGGTCTTTGTGCCCGGGAGGGTATCGGTAGCCGAGTCCTTCGAGGGCCAGCTCTTCCAGTTTAACCCAATCTCCTTCTGCGGTTCCGGTAAAGTATTTCTTGTTTTTATCTGTTTTGAACTCCAGCTCCATGCTGCAGGATTCTGCTACCAGCAGGGTGTTGCGTACGATATCCGGGTAGTTTTCGAAGCTGCGGAGCAAAGCGGTTTCCGGCACCATGTATTCATCCGTCCCGGCTATTTCGGAAGGCTGCTGCTGGCTCAGCAAAATGTTTTTGTCGATGGCCCGCATCAGGCGGTGCATGTTGTACCCGTCTTTGTTGAGATAGGTCACCGGCTGCAGTACTACGTATTTGGCAACATGGGCCGCTTTGTACAAGGTGTACAGTTTGTTGACCTGCGTTGGTTTTACGCCAATCAGTTCATGCGGGTGCAGTACCGAAGGGTCGTACTGCCCCAGCGGATAAATCACCCACACCAGCTCCGGCGGCAACTCCGGCCGTACCGGGAAAGCTTTCTGCTGTTGCAGGTGCATCGATAAAAAATGGTTGATGTGCAACAATCCTTCATTGTTGCGGGCCAGCAGCAGGTAGCAAAATGTATCTCCGTTGCGCACTTCGGTACCCGCAATGGGCCGGATGCCCTGCTGCCGGCAATGATCCATGAAATCCCATACATCGGCCGTATTGTTGATGTTGGTGAGGGCCATGGTTTTGATGCCTGTGTCTACAGCGGCTTGCACCAGTTTCTTGGTTTTAAGCGTGCCATAACGGTAGCTCAAAAAAGTTTTGCAATTGAGATACATGTTTGCCGGGTTTGAAGGTGAACGGTTGTGGTTAGGGGTGGCGTAGGGTCGGTCTTATGTTTTCCGGAGCGGATGAGAGGCCTGGGTGTTGCTGGGTAACCGCAGCAGGTATTGTTCCTGCCGTGGTTTTTGTTGTGCCAGGCCATGCATGCCCGATGCCCGCATGAGCAGCGAGGAACCAAAACGGTGCTTCACACTGTCGATGGCCTGGTAAAGGCTGATCATTTTTTCGGTATCGTCAAACAGGCTGATCTGGTAATTGCCGGGCACCAGGTGCGAAAACCGCACCCCAATGAGGCGCACCAGCAGGCGTTTGTCGTATAGTTTGCGAAACAGCTCACGCACAGTTTGCAGCAAAACATGATCGCTGGCGGTATAGGGCAGGGTACATTGTTTGGTGACGGTATCAAAACTGGAGTACCGCAGCTTGACCGTTACACACCCGGTGAGTTTTTGCTGGGAACGCAGTTCAAACGCTATTTTTTCGGTCATGCGCACCAGTTCGGTTTCGAGGAAACGGATATCGATGGTATCGCTCTCGAACGTGTTTTCGGTGCTGATGCTTTTTTGTTCGCTGTAGGGAATGATGGGCGTTTCGTCGATCCCGTTGGCCCGGCGCCAGAGTTCAATGCCGCGTTTGCCCATCAGGTTGTGCAGCATGTGTACCGGTATTTCGCTCAGCAGCTGAATGGTGTTCACCCCCATCTGGTGCAACAGCGTGGCGGTTTGCTCGCCTACCATCGGCAGTTTTTCTACCCGCAGCGGAGCCAGAAAGAGCCTTTCGTTGCCAAAAGGAATCTGGAGCTGTCCGTTGGGCTTGGCTTCATTGGTGGCCACTTTGCTTACCAGTTTGTTGGACGATAAACCAAAGGAAATAGGCAGTTTCGCTTCTTTAATGATCGTTTGCCGTAGCTCAGTTACATATTTGGCACAGCCGAAATAGCGGTCCATACCGGTAAGGTCTATATAAAACTCGTCGATGCTGGCTTTTTCATACACGGGTACGCTTTTCGCTATCAGTTCCGTCACCTCATTCGATGCTTCGCTGTAGCTTTCCATATCGCCGCTGATGATTTTGGCTTCGGGGCAAAGCCGTTTGGCCAGCTTCATAGGCATAGCGCTGTGGATGCCAAATTTACGGGCCTCATAACTGCAGGCTGCCACCACCGCCCTGTCGCTGTTGCCACCAATGAGCAGCGGAATGCCCGACAGTGCATTGTTCTTTTTGATCTCGACGCTCACAAAAAAAGCGTCGAGATCAAAGTGTGCAATAAACCGGTTCGGATCGTTCAGTAACATAACATTAGGTGGTTAGCCCGATGCTAAATTACTAAAATTATTAGTAAAAAATACTAATCAGTGTAGTTTCAGGTGTGTTGAAATGTTGATGATTGATATTGTGTGTGTTAGGAATGAAGATTTTTGGAAAGGGCGAAGACAATGTGGAAATGTGCTAATGTGAAAAATGTGTAAATGAAATGCGGGAGAGGGGAATGATATTGAACAAACACTCCCGCAGATCTCGCAGAAACGATTTCGCATGGGCTACGGTTTGCTTATACACACTGAACGTGAAGAGAAAACCGCAGAATGCGCAGAAACGATCTCATACAGGCTGCGGTTGGCCTATACATAGTGAGTGTAAAGAGAATACCATGGCACTCGCCGGTTACTCGCAGTGCTTAAAAATGTGAAAAATCGTTTCTGCGAGATCTGCGGGAAATACCTCGCGGGGTACAAAGACATAGCAAAATCCAGCCCCGCCAATTCCGCAAGGCTGGATTCACCATTGACTATTCACTATTGATCTCTCTAAGGCATCCGGTAACACAATGCATTAATATTCATCCCCGCGCCTACCGAGGCAAAGAGCAGCACATCGCCGCTGTTGAGCTCATGACCTTGCCGCATGCCTTTGCGGACCATGTCAAACAAGGTAGGGACAGTGGCCACAGAGCTGTTGCCCAGCAGGTGAATGTTCATGGGCATAATATTGTGCGGTACGGGCTGGTTATACAACTGGTAAAACCGCTTGATAATCGCCTCGTCCATTTTTTCATTGGCCTGGTGGATGAATACTTTTTTCACTTCGCTGATGTCCACGCCCGATTTGTCGAGGCAGTCCTTCATGGCAGCGGGTACGTGAATCATCGAGTATTCATAAATTTTCCGGCCTTTCATTTTAATGAACCGGATGCGGGGATCGGAGCCGGGAAAATTGGATTTACCCAGGTTGAGGTAATTCGCCTCTTCGGTAGAATGCGATTGGGCGCTGAACGACAGGATGCCCGGTGCGTTGGAATCGGTGGTTTCGATGCATTCCAGCACTGTAGCCCCGGCACCATCACTGAAAATCATGCTGTCGCGGTCATATTTGTCTACTACCCGGCTCAGGGTTTCGGCGCCTATCACCAATGCTTTTTTGGCCAGGCCGCTTTTGAAAAAAGCATTGATCTGTATCACGCCCTGTATCCAGCCCGGACAGCCAAACAGCAGGTCAAAAGCCACACAGGACGGGTTTTTAATACCCAGTCCGTGCTTCACGCGGTTGGCCAGTGAAGGTACGGCGTCGGTCTGGATGGTATGTTCTATCACATTGCCAAAATTGTGCGCAACAATAATCTGGTCCAGCGTTTCGGGATCGATGCCCGAATCTTCAATCGCTATCCTGGCGGCAATAATGGCCATGTCGGAGGTGTTCATGCCAGGTTCGGCATAACGGCGCTCTTCAATACCTGTGATATCGCGGAATTTTTGAACTACCTCCAGCGGGGGAGTGGTAATGCGCTGGTGCGCCTCGTCGTAAAAATCGTGTACGGTAAAATCGCGGTTGGTCTTGATCTGGGTTGGAACATAGCAACCGGTACCGGTTATTATAGTCTGAAACATGGGGGTCAGCTTGGATGAATAATTAAAGTTAACAGAAAAAGTATCGTGCTGCTACTATTCTGCTGACATAGGGTTGTCATAGGCAGGACTTAGCTTGCAGTATAAATTTGTTATACTATGAATACCATTAAAATGGAACGTTTTACGATTGTAGGCATAGCCGTACGCACCAGTAATCGAAACGGACAGGCGGCACAGGATATTCCTGCACTGTGGCAGCGTTTTTTAGCCGAGCAGGTGGCCGCCCGCATTCCCGGCAAAGTAGATGAGACGGTTTACAGCGTGTACACCGAGTATGAAGGCGATTACACCCAGCCTTACACCACGGTATTGGGTTGCCGTGTATACGATGCTGCCCAGGTGCCCGAAGACATGAAAGCCATTACCATCGATGCCGGCCGATACACGAGGGTGCAGGCTAAGGGTAGTTTGGACGCAGGAATTGTATACCAGGCCTGGACCGGTATCTGGAACAGCGATATGCCCCGCGCCTACACGGCCGACTACGAAGTGTATGGTCCCAAAGCCCAGGATCCTGCCAATGCAGAAGTTGATATCTTTATAGCTTTAAAGTAGCCTGACCGCTTATGATGCGCGCCGTTGAAGAATATTTCCTGCGAAGGGAAGAACCTGTCAAAAGCTGTATGCTCGCCCTCCGGCAGTTGATCCTGGATTTTGATCCGGGTATCACGGAGGAGTGGAAATATGGTATGCCGTTTTATTATTGCCATGGCAAAATGTTTTGCTACCTGTGGATACACAAAAAACACAGACAGCCTTACATTGGTGTGGTAGAAGGCCAGCAGATTGTGCATCCGCGGTTGCTGCCGGAAAAAAGAGCGCGCATGGCCATCCTGCTGGTCGATCCGGAAACGGATATACCCGTGGCCGATGTCCGCGATATCCTGGCGCAGGCCATCACCTTCTATCCCAGATCCGTATGATGACCTTACATACTGCAAGATTAATACTCGCTCCTGTACATTGGAGCGATGCCGCTGATATCCATGCGCTCAACTCGCTGCCGGAAAGCGACCGGTACAATACCCTCGGTATTCCCGATAACCTGGCTGTGACCGAATCACTGGTGCAGGAATGGCTTGATATGCAAACCCGGCAGCCGCTGGAATATTATGTGTGGAGCATTAAGCTGGCAGATACAGGTGCTTTTGTGGGCAATATTGCTTTGCGCCTGGGTAAACAGCGGTATCGCATGGGTGAAGTGTGGTATAAAATTCATGTCAATCACTGGGACAAGGGGTATGCTACCGAAGCGTTGGAAACCGTGTTGCAAATGGCTTTTGAACAGTTGCGCCTGCACCGCGTAGAAGCTGGTTGTGCCGTGGAAAACAGAGCCTCGTCTGCCGTGCTGCAAAAAGTAGGCATGGTGCGCGAAGGCGGCAAACGGAAAGCCCTGCCCATCCGCGGCGAGTGGGTCGATAATGATGAGTTTGCGATACTGGAAGATGAATATTTTGAACGGAAGATGAATAAATAGTTGCACATGTATACGATTGTTGAAACAACTACATTGAGCGTGGCTCAGAAAATCGCGCTGTTAGATATCTGGAATAGTGAGTATCCTGCTGGTGTGGCACTGGCCGGTATGGAAGCTTTTGAACAATACCTGGCCGGATTGTCTGGTCACCGCCACCTGCTGATTACTGATGAAACCGGGCAGGTGCATGGCTGGCTTTTTTTGTTTGAACGCGAGCAGGAACAATGGTTTGCCGTTATCCTCAGCCGCACTTTACAGGGCCAGGGCTGGGGTCGCCGGTTGATGCAACGGGCACAGCAAATGGCTCCGGTACTTCATGGCTGGGTGATAGACCAGCACACCGAATTGAAAAACGATGGAAGTGTTTATCCCTCTCCGTTGCCGTTTTATGAGCAGCTCGGTTTTGTAGTCAACAATTCCCGCCGGCTCGAAATTCCCATCATGTCTGCCGTGCATATATACTGGCCCCGCGCGGCAGCCATCGAAAAGGCTACTCCGGCCGATTATGAAGCACTCACCGCCGTATGGGAAGCCTCGGTAAGGGCGACGCACCATTTCCTGGCTCCGGGCGATATCGATTATTTTAAGCCATTGGTGCAAAACGAATTCCTCGGCGCCATGAAACACCTCGTGTTCACCCGCAACGAAGCCGGCCGGATAGCAGGTTTTGCCGGTGTGCTTGATGGCAAGCTCGAAATGCTCTTCATCCATCCCGATCAGCGCGGAAAAGGAGTGGGCAAGGAACTGCTGCGTCATGCTATCAACAAGCTGGGCGTAACTTCTGTGGATGTTAATGAACAAAACGACCAGGCCGTAGGGTTTTACCTGCACAATGGCTTTACCGTAAGCAGTCGCTCAGAAACCGATGGGATGGGCAAGCCGTATCCGTTGTTGCATATGGTGCTTTCGGGAGAGGTCAGCGGTCAGTCATGAGACGGTGAAACGTACGATTGCTGCTGCAGGTCACAATCGCGCAGTCTGACCTTTCACCTCTCATTTAAAAAGAGACTCTATTGTCTTAATTTTCTTTCAACCTGACGCAGATCATTGTTGGAACCTACCCGCTTCGATACTTTTACACTGTATTTGTAAATACAGTATATGAAGTATTGGAAAAAACTGTCGGTAGCTGAGCAAGACCGCCGCATCACTACCGCCCTCACAGATAATATTGATTACAAGCGCAAGCAGTCGCTGGGCATACCCGCCTCCAAGCTCGATCCGCGGGTGTTTGACGATACCGCTACCTTCCTGAAAGATGCACCGCTGCTGCGGGCTTATGCACAGAACCCGAACCATATTGGCTGCCATACCCTCGGTGATTCTGAACCCTTTTTCAGAGGCACCCAGGAGCTGGAAAAAGAAACCATTGCCCTGCTGGCCGAAGACCTGCTGAAAGCTGCACCCGGCAGTTGTGATGGCTATGTAGCCTCGGGCGGTACGGAAGCCAACCTGCAGGCGGTGTGGATTTACCGCAACTATTTTGTGCGCGAACATGGTGCTGCTATTGATCAGATAGCCATCCTCAGCTCTGCCGATACACACTACTCTGTAGCCAAAGCCGCTAACCTGCTCAACCTGCGCTGGTACAGTGTGCCGGTCGGCCACGACGATCGATCCATTAACGCGGCAGTCCTCAACGAAACCGTTGACAAAGCCCTGGCCGAAGGCATCCAATATGTAATCGTGATCTCCAACCTGGGCAGCACCATGTTTGGCAGTATCGATGATCCGGAAATGTATGCCGGTTGTTTGCAGCAAAAGAATATTCCCTTCAAACTGCATGTGGACGGCGCTTTTGGCGGATTCATCTATCCGGTAAGTACACCCGGAAATACCATCGATTTCAGCAATCCCATTGTCTCTTCCTTTACGCTCGATGCCCACAAAATGTTGCAGGCACCTTACGGCACCGGTGTTTTCCTCATCCGCAAAGGACTGATGGAATATGTGTACACCAAAGAGGCCGGTTATGTAAATGGGATGGACATCACCCTCAGCGGCAGCCGCTCCGGAGCCAATGCTATTGCGGTGTGGATGATTTTACAAAGTTATGGCCCCTTTGGCTGGCTCGAGAAAATCAACACCCTGCTGTATCGCACCGATTGGTGTTGCCAGCAATTGCAGGCACTGGGCATCCGCTTTTTTCGCCAGCAGGGCATGAACATCATCACCATTCGCGCCACCGACCTCGATGCCGAATTGGTAGTGAAATACGGCCTGGTACCCGATACCCATGAAGGCGACCCTCAATGGTACAAAATCGTGATCATGGATCACGTAGAGCTCGACGATCTGCAAGCATTTATACAGGATGTGCAGCAGTGGGTTGGGGTAAAGTAGGTGCTTTTGGGTCAATGGTGAATAGGTAATTGTTCTGGGGCTTGGGATTATTTGAGGTCAATGGTGAATGGGCAATAGTCAATGTTGGTGTGAGAGGCCAGAAGTGAGACTGCCTGTCCCGCCTCATGCGGGAGCGCGAGTACCAATTTTGATTGTTTTTTCCTCCCCGCAGGACCTGCGGACCTGGCGGGTCTCCCCTCCGCCGTGCCTTTCCCGCATGTGCGGGACAAGTCGCGACGCCGCGAGCAAAAGGTTTCCCGCAGATCTCGCAGACAAAACAACACGCAGATCTCGCAGAAACGATCTTGTACAAGGCTTCGCGTCTCACTTTATTTCATTGCAGACGTCGTTCCCTGTTTGCGCCCTTGCGCGCAACCATTCACGCAGGAGTCGCCGTGCCTTTGCGCCTCTGTGAGAAACCTCTTCGCGCTGGTCTTCGCATCATTGCCCCTTGCGCCATTGCGAGAAACGTATTCCCACATTTCTACTCTTGCTCCCATATAAAAAGCCGTCCCTGCCTTGCGGCAGGGTACGGCTTTTTTGTTGCTGACTATTGCTGGGATCTGTTGTCTATTTAATCGAGGTACCGGGGCGGATTTCTTCGCTGGCCTTCGTTACCAGTACATCGCCCTGGGTGATACTGCCAAATACTTCAACCCTGTTTTCGGTTTCACGGCCTTTTTTCACTGCTACACGCTCGGCTTTATGATCTACCACTTTGATGACAAACAGACCTTCGGCCGAAGCTACGAGGGCCGATTTGGGGATGGTCATGGTGGTTTGTGCGGCGTTCAGCGGAAGACTTACTTCAGCTACCATGCCGGGCAGCAGTTTGCGGTCGTCGTTAAACACATCCATCTCTATTTTTTCGGAACGCAAGCGCAGGTCCAGCGCACCGGCCATGCGGGTGATCTTGGCATGGAATGTCTGGTTGGGCAGTGAGCGCACGGTAAACGTAATATCATCGCCCTGCTTGAGGTAACCGGTATTAGCCTCAGGTACGGATACTGCCAAACGCAGGTGTTTCTGTTGTTGCAACGTGAACATCGGTAGCTCCGAACCTTTGCCTGAAGGACCAACATACGCCCCTGCATTCACATTCCTAGCGGTGATAACACCGGCAAAAGGCGCGCGGATTTCCAGGTAATCTTTGATCACCGTTACCTCGCGGTGGGCAGCTTTTGCGGCGTCGAGTTGGGCGAGATCGGAGCTTTTTCGGGCGTAGGCTACATCCAGGTCATTTTGCGAAATGGTACCCGGTGTTTTGCTGGTTTCGAGCAAGCGATCGTAAGTCGCTTTACTGGCGGTGTATACGGCCAGCTGCGATTTGAGTTTAGACTCAGCCGCAGCGGTTTGCGATACCAGTTCGGGTGCTTCCAGCGTAGCCAGTAATTGGCCTTCTTTTACCTCAGTACCAATATCGGCCTTCATCGTTTTTACAAAGCTGTTCACCTTCGCATACAGGTCTACCTGCTGGTAGGCGATCAGTTCGCCGGGCAGGGCCAGGCCGGTACTCATGGTATCGGCTTTGAGCACAAAGGTTTCAATGGCCGGTGTTACGGGTGTACTGGTGGCCTCAGGTTTGCCCTGCGAGGTGGTGCAGCCGGTAGCGGCCATAACAGCCAGTAAACCGGTAAGGGCGGCGGGGAGATATAATGATCTATTTTTCATCGGATGTGTTTAAAGAGGGTATATAGTGTTGACTGTCCTTGTCTTCGGGGTCGAGTGATACAGATTTTACGGAGGCATTGCCCTGTACCCAGGCAAATACCAGCGGCAGGATAACGAGTACGGCAACGGTAGAGGCGAGCAGACCGCCAATCACCGCACGACCCAGGGGCGATACCTGTTCGCCGCCTTCGCCGTGGCCAATCGCCATCGGCAGCATACCGGCCACCATGGCCACACTGGTCATGATGATGGGGCGCAAACGCAGGGCAGCTGCTTCGCGGGCCGATTCCAGCGCGTTGCCATTGTGCAGCCGAAGATGCTCGGCATTGGTGATGAGCAGTACGGCGTTGGCAATGGAAACACCCACCGACATTATAATGCCCATATACGATTGCAGGTTGAGCGTAGAGCCAGTAGCCGTAAGCAACAACAAAGAACCCAGCACTACTGCCGGAACAGCGGAGAGGATCACCAGCGGCACTTTAAACGACTGGAAGTTGGCCGAGAGCATCAGGAAGATCACCACGATGGCTACGAGCAGACCCGATTGCAGGCTGTCGAGCGTTTCGGTGAGTACGGTGCTGAGACCTACTGTAGAAACGGTAAGGCCGCGGGGTAGTTCGCCCAGGTTGGCAATCACTTTTTTTACATCGTCGGTGGCCGTACCCAGATCCATATTGCTGAGGTTGGCGGTTACGGACAGGTAAGGCATAGCGCCGGCATTGTCGTTTTCGCCGTAAGTTGTATCGGGTGTAATGGTGGCCACATCATTCAGCACAGGACGCACTGCATTTTTGAGCAGCGGAATTTCACCAATTTCTTCCTGGCTGCGCATTTTATCGAGCGGCACCTGAACCTGTACGTTGTAGGACAGGCCTGCTTTTTCGTCGATCCAGGTATTCTTTTCAGTGTAGCGCGAAGACGAGGTAGACGCAATCAGCGAACGCGATACATCGCTCATATCCACACCCAGTTGTGCTGCACGGTTACGGTCTATCTCTATGTTGAGCGAAGGGTATTTAATCGGCTGGGCAATTTGCACATCGCGCATGTAGCCGATTTTTTTGAGCGCAGCTACGATCTTGTTGGCAAATGCTTCGTTCTGTTTTTTGTTCTTACCCAGGATGCGCACTTCAATGGGCGTGGTAGAACCCTGGCTCAGTACTTTATCGGTCAGCTCAATAGGCTCGAACGACAGTTTAACGTCGGGCAGGATTTTAGCTACCCGCTGACGCACTTCATCCTTGAAATCATCCATATTGGTATGGTAATCTTTCAGGCTGATCTGGAACACGGCTTCGTGCGGACCGGAAGTGAACAGGTAAATAGGACTCACCGAAAACAGGGAAGGGTGCTGGCCCACATACACCGATGAAATGGCGATATGTTCTTTGCCCACCATTTTCTCCAGCTCCTGCAATACAGCAATGGCTTTTTCTTCGGTCCGTTCAATACGGGTACCATCTGCAGCGCGCATCCTTAACTGGAATTGGCTGGAGTTGACTTTGGGCAGTACATCACGGCCGATATGGCTGAGCAACAGTACTGCGGCTCCGCTCACCAGCACGAGGTACAGCAATACCACAGCTTTCTTTTTGGGAAACAGGTTGCCCAGCAGGGCCAGGAAGCCGTTCCGGAATTTCTCGAAGCCACTTACCTTGCCATCGTTGTTGAAATCCTGGCGCTGTACCAATACTTTTTTCTGGTCAAAAGTGTCTTGTTCAGACTCGGGTGTGAGGCCGGATGCAGCAAAGGTTTCAGCATCGGTTTCGTCTTTTTTGCCGTGCGTGGACGGATGGGCTTTCATGAGCCAGTTGGCCATCACCGGCACAAAAGTTTGCGACAGCAGGAAAGACACCACCATCGAGAAACCAATGGACAATGCCAGCGGCAGGAACAGCGCACCGGGAATACCACTCATGGTAAACGCCGGGGCAAATACCGCCAGGATACACAGCAGGATCAGCAGTTTCGGGAAAGCTATTTCCTTACACGCATCCCAGATGGCCAGGGCTTTGGGTTTGCCCATATCGAGGTGCTGGTGAATGTTTTCGATCGTTACCGTACTCTCATCCACCAGGATACCAATCGCCAGTGCCAGACCCGATAGCGACATGATATTGATCGTTTGCCCGAAGAGCTTCAGGAACATCACACCGGTGATGATGGAGGTAGGAATGGTGAGGATCACAATGAGCGCTGCCCGGCGATCGCCCAGGAAGAGTAACACCATGAGGCCGGTGAGGATGGCACCGATAATGCCCTCCGTAACCAGGCTTTTTACAGCGTTGATCACATAAACGGATTGGTCAAACTCGTAAGTAAGTGTAACATCCTCGGGCAGGGTGCTTTGTATTTTGGGTAGGTTGGCTTTGAGGTTTTTAACTACTTCCCAGGTAGAGGCATCACCGGCTTTGGCAATGCTTACATACACCGATCGTTTACCGTTCACCAAAGCGTAACCTGCGGTGATATCAGCGCCATCTTTAACGGTAGCTACATCGCGGAGGTACAGGTTTTGAACACCACCTTTAAAGAGCGGAATGTTCTCAAAATCCTTGATGGCGCGGATGGTATTATTCGTCGGCGTGATGTAGTTCTGATCGCCGATGCGTACGTTGCCCGAAGGCGCCGTTTGGTTGTTGATGCGGATGGCTTCTACCACCTGGTCGGGTGTGAGGTTGTGCGAGCGCAACAGTTCGGGATCTACGTTCACCTCAATGGTCCGCGGACTACCCCCAAACGGAGGCGGCGCCAGCAAACCGGGAATGGCGGTAAACGAAGCCCGCACATATACGTTGGCCAGATCCTGCAGTTCGTTGTTGGAGCGGGTGGGGCTGCTCAGTACCAATTGTCCCACCGGTAATGATGATGCATCGAAACGGATAATGAAAGGTGGTTGCGACCCCGGTGGGAAGGCTGCCTGTATACGGTTAGACAATGCACTCAATTCTGCTGCTGCCTGCGCCATGTTGGAACCTTCGTAGTAGGTGATTTTCATGAGCATCAGGCCCTGGATGTTCTTGGTCTCAATGTTTTTGATACCGTTCGCAAACAGCAGTACGTTCACATAGTTTTTGGCAAAATAAGCCTCCATCTGATTGGGCGTGTAACCGCCAAATGGGTGGGCAATGTAGATCACCGGCAGGTTCATCTGCGGCAGGATGTCTACTTTGATATCGCGGGTGGCCTTGATGCCGAAGAAGAAAAGTCCGGCAACAAGCACGAGGATGGAAATAGGTTTGCGGAGGGCCGCTCGGATCAGGTTCATCGTATCACTCAGATTATAGTTCGTTCATAAATAAAGCGGTATCCCCGGCAGCGGCAGATTTGAGCAGCAGCGCCTGCCATACATTGCTGTAAGCGATATCGCGCTCGGTCTCGGCCCGGTTCAGTGCATACAGCGTTTGGGTCACGTCCACAATATTGGTCAGGCCATTGCGGTAGAGCGTACTTTTTTGAAGGTAGGCATCAGAAGCTGCTTTCACCTGTATGATGGCTTCGTTGTAATTGGTGAGCGCATTTTTGATCTTGGTATTGGCCAGGCTCATCTGCGCGTCGATCTGCTGGCTGGCGAGTTCGTATTCGTCGCGCAGACCTTGCGTCACGAGTTGCTGTGCTCTTACCTGCGGATGGTTGCGCAGCAGGGTCGTCAGGTTCCAGTTCATGCCCACGCCAAACAGGTAGTTGCTGCGGGTAGGTGTGATGCCGGTGCCGTAGTCTTGCGTAAATGCGGTTTGGTTTTGCGTATAAGCTGCTTCAAAACCCGAACCACGGGTCTGGAAAATACCAAACATGGAGAACGAAGGATAATACCCCCGGTTCAGGAATTTAACCTGCTCGTTGCTCACCTTCACGCGTTGTTCGTAAAAGCGGCGCAGCGGGTGCAGGGTGGTAGCGGTATGGGTGGTATCAAGAATGCCACCGGGTATATGGGTGATAAACGTAGTGTCCAGTTCATAATTGGCGGGTGGAACGCCCATCAGTACGGCCAGTTTGGTGCTCATTTCCTGCTCCAGGTCCTGCGCCTTGGTCACGGCAATGCGGGCATTGGCGACTTCGGCATTGGCCTGTGAAGAGTCTACCCCGGCAATGAGTCCGTTGGCAGCGCGGGTCACGGCATTGTTGCGGAATACCATGGCGCGTTCCAGGTTTTTCTGCTGCGAGAGGGTAATGCGTTGAGCAGCGAGCAGATTAAGGTAAGCGGCAGAAGTACGCACCTGGTGCTGGAATTTCTCCTGGTCTAAATCGCGGGCATCACGACTGGCAATGGCATCGCTCACTTTGATACGTTCCCGCACCCGGCCAAACGTGAAAAATTCCCAGTTGATATTAGCCAGGTACAGCGCGCCAAAAGCGGCGTTCCAGTTCTGGGCAGGCAGCGGCAGGCCGGAAGAAGCTACTCCGTAGCCTCCAAAGCCATACAGTGGACCGTTCTGACCGTTAACTGTACCAAAATCCTGCTGGGCAGAGACCACGAGGTTGGGCAGGTATTCGCGCCGGGTTTGAGAAGCTGTAAGCCGCGAAGCATCGGCATAATTGCTTTTGGCTCTGATGGTGCCGTAGTTGCTGAGGGCTTGCTGCACCGCTTCGGGAAGGGTCAATACCTGGGCCTGGGCAAAAGCCGTGGGTAGGGCGGTGAGCAGTAACAGCTGGCGGATAAATTTGTTCTGTATCATAGATGTGTCCTGTACAAGGATTTCCTGGTTGTTGGAAATCCCGTTGCAAAGGGACTACATCAGTTTGAAGCAATTTTGAAGAAACGCTTCTTATGTAAACTTAACATCAAGTATATGCCAGCCTTCTTTGAAATCGTAAGTGATGCCAAAGCGGTTGAGATCGCAGATTTGTTTCACGATGGCCAGGCCAATCCCAACCGAGTGTGCACACTGGTTATCTTTCTTGAAACGCTGAAACATTTGACTGGTGGGCATTGTAGGGATTTTCCCCGTGTTTTTTACGGTCAGTCCTCCATCGGTGAGGCACACATAAATCTGTCCGTTGGGTGTGTTGTGGCGAATAGCATTGCTCAGCAAATTGTGTAAAAGGATGTCTGCTAAAGCTCTGTTAAATTTGAGCGACACGGGTGCGGCGATTTGCGTTTGCAAGGTAATCGCCTTCATGTCTATCAATTCTTCTACGGCATGGAGTGATTCCTGCACCGATTGACTGAATAAAATATTTTCACTCGCATCGTACTCATGGTGCTCCAGTTTGTTGAGCAGCACCAGTGATTGGTTGATGCGCGAAAGCTTTTCAATTTCCTTCTGCATATTGCCAATGAGCTGTGCCTGCTCGCCGTTGATGTCCGACTCTACCAGCAGGTCCAGCTTGCTGCGCATGATGGCCAGCGGGGTTTGCAATTCGTGCGAAGCATTTTCCGAAAACTCTTTCAGCGATGCAT
>Ga0247823_10001504_pt1 | contig 19438 bp, 22 predicted proteins | sample 13C_PalmiticAcid_2_FD_192426 | JGI IMG/M metagenome (GOLD analysis project Ga0247823, IMG submission 192426) | Soil microbial communities from agricultural site in Penn Yan, New York, United States - 13C_PalmiticAcid_Day30 | ecosystem: Environmental > Terrestrial > Soil > Agricultural land... | reverse complement strand
CCACGGTCGCGACCGTCACCACGCCCGTGAGCGCGCGGGTCGCCTCGATCTGGGTCCGCAGGGCATCGGCGGTGAGATACCCGGCGGCGAGGAAGCCGAACGCGCCCGCCTCGACGGCGCCCGCGACCAGCTCAGGTGTGCTCGGCCCACCCGCCATCGGCGCGACGATCAGCTCAGCGATCACCCTGCGACCCTAGCCGCCGCAGCTGCTGCCCCCGCCACAGCTGCTGCCGCTGCTGCAGCTCGAACTCGAACTCGAACTGGAACACGAGCTGGACGAGCTGGAGCACGAGCTCGACGAGCAGCCACTGCCACAGCCACTGCTGTCCGAACCGAACGTCGGCCTGCCGCTCATCGCGAACGCCGCGCTGAGGTCAGCGTCGGGATAGGCGGTCAGACCCCAGATGGCCACCGGGCCGAGCACGGCGAAACCGGCCATCGTCCCGACCCCGACCGTGCGCGGGTACTGCGACCGCGCGTTGAGCAGCGCCGACCGGCCGCGCGCGGTGACCCGGCTGCGGGCGCGGCCGAGGATCACCCGGCAGATACCCCAGATGAACAGCGTGCCGATCATGGAGAAGAGCAGCAGCAGACTCGGCCTGCCGAGCTTGAAGCCGTTGATCACCCGGTAGAGGCCGACCAGGAGGACCACGAAGAACAGCCAGTGCACCTTGTTGAGCCTGCGCTGGCGGTGCACCGAGGTCATGAACCCGCGCGTGGTCAGCGTGTCGACCATCCGCCTGCCCAGAGCACTGTTCGCCAGGCCGAACGTCGCGAACCGCGGCAGCTTGCCCGAGGTCGGCACCCGCCCCAGCACGAAGTCCTGCACCTCGTCGGCCGGGCCGGGCCCGCCATGCGGCCGGGACACATCACCACCGCGGTTTACCCGGATGGCGCCGCGCGATACCAAGCCCGCCATCGCGGTCTGCTCGACCCGCAGCGGCCCCGCCGCCAGCAGGGCCAGGTCATAGGGGCTCAGGTCACCGCGGTCGTGCGGGTCGCCGGACGACGCCGTCCGCGCCCTGATCTTGGCGATGACGACCAGGACCACGACGAGTCCCACTGCCAGCCAATAGATCCTCAAGAACTCCGGTCCGGACAGTCCCCATGGTTCGTCCACCGCGGCCTCCCTCCCTGTCGCACTGTCACCAGGACGTGCGTGATCGACGTGCGGTTCCAGCCCTGTTGGTTAGATTTTCGGCATGTTCACCGTCGATGACGCCATCAGCATCGCCCGCGCGGCTCACCAGGGCCAGGTCGACAAATCCGGCCGACCCTACATCGGCCACCCGCTGCGCGTCATGGGCCGGGTGAGCGGCGACCACGAGCGCATGACAGCGGTGCTGCACGACGTCCTGGAGGACACCCATGTCACGGCGGACGACCTGGTCGCGGCGGGCTGCCCGGAGCCGGTCATAGCCGCCGTGATGGCCATCAGCAAGGTCCCCGGCGAGGACCAGAAGACCTACCTGACACGAGTCGCGGCCAACCCGATAGCGCTAACGGTGAAGTTCGCCGACATCGCCGACAACTCCTCTCCGGAGCGGCTGCGCTACCTGGACGAACACACCCAGGAACGCCTGCGGGCCAAGTATCAGGCCGCGCTGGCGTTCCTGGGTGCGGGCTGACGGGCCGAGGGGGCAGCTCGGCCCGTCAGGTTCGGTCAGCCGTTGTCGATGGTGAACTGCTCGACGCCGCACGCCGAGGTCGTCGCCTCGTTGTTCGTGTCACCGCTGTAGGTGACCAGCCACCGCCAGGTGCCCTCGGCGGAGGCGTAGAACGTCGCGTTCGTCGTCGGGTAGGTGCCGTTGCCGGACACCGAGACCGTCTCGGACAGCGCCGGTGTGCCCGCGCAGGTCGCGTCGGCCGGGCTGAACAGCTTGAAGGTGATCGACCCGCCCGCTGTCGCGGTCGCGCCGGTCAGCGTCGAACTGTCGTTGGGCAGCAGGTTCTGCGCGGTCGTCATCCCGGGCTGGGCCTTGTTGATGACGACGATCTCGCTCGTGCAGACACTGACGGCGGCGTTGTTGTTCGTGTCGCCGCTGTAGTTGACCTGCCAGTAGAAGGTCCCGGCGGAGTTGAACGTGATCCCGTTGGAGTTGGGCACGACCCCGTTGGTGACGTTCACCGTGCCCGCGGCCTGCGGGTTCAGCGAACAGCCGGTGTCGCTGTAGACGGTGTAGGTCGCGGTCCCGCCCGCGTTCGCGGAGGCACCGGTCAGCGTCGCCGTGTCGTGCACCGTCGTCCCGATCGGCGCGGACGTCGTCGAGAGGATCGTGGCGATGCTCGGGCTCAGCTTGGTGTGGTTGGTGTAGACGCAGTCGACCAGCCCGTCACCGGCCATGGTGATGGTCGCGACCGCGCCGTTGGTGGACACGCTGGTACCCGCACCATCGGCCGTGCAGCTCAGGCTCTGCAGCGTCCAACCCGCGGGCGGAGCCGACTCGGTCACGGTGTAGGCCCCGGAGGCGACGCTGGTGTAGGACCGGGTGCCACCGTTCGACAGGTTGAAGCCAGATGGGCTCAGGCCACCGGTGGTCGTGTAACCGAACGTGCTGTCGCCGTTGACGGTCACCTTGTGGATGACGATCGAGCCACAGTTGCTGATGTTGACCGGGATCGGTGCGATGAAGTCCTTCACCGCGGCGGTGAAGGAGTCGGACGCGCGGCTCTTGAGGTAGGCCGAGCCGAAGGACTTACACACGTTCGCGGGCAGGATCCCGGAGTCGGTCAGGTTGATCGCGGCCTCACCGAAGGTGCGCGCGCTCTGCGTGCGAGGCGCGTTCGGCGGGACCGGGTCGGACACCGGCACGGTGTTGATCGAGCCCTCGAAGTTGCCGGAGAGCGACTGCACCTTGCTCCAACACGGCACGGCGTTGTTCGCCTCGCACTGCGAGCCCGCGCCGGTGGTCACCCAGAGGTGATAGCCAAGGGTCGGATTGGCGCCGCCCTGCGAGAGGTCGTACTTGATCAGCACATCGCCCGCTGTGCGCACCGGCGTGATGTTGTTGGACGTCAGCGTGTTGTTCTGGTTGAACTCGAAGTCCATGTTGGTCGTGCCAGTGGGTTCCTGTACCCGCTCCCACCCCAGGTACAGGAATTCCTTCGTGCCGACCTTCTCGTTGGCGACGTACAGCCTCGTGAGATCGCTCTTGTTGTTCGGGATCGAGCCGTCGACCACGGTCGGGATCGGCGTGTCCTCCTTGGTTCCCTGGCCGAAGGAGTCGTCGGTCTGCCCGGTCGGCTTGTCGAGGCCGACCATGCGGTTGGGTGCGTTGACCCAGTCCTGGGTCTCGTCGTTGAGGACGAGGTTTCCATCGCCCGCGTCGAACGGGCTGCCTGCCAGATTCGCTACCGCTGCGGGCAGATAGCCGACCACGAGCGCCATCGCGGCGACCGGGATGACCGCGAGCCGAGACCTGCGAAGGGACATCGATGCCTCCTGCTTAGGACAAAGCGTCGTGAAGAGGCAGATCCCCGAGTCTCTTCTCGGCGACGTTCGAACGCTCGATCGAGCGTCCGTCATTCTGTGTCGGCCCGCGGCACACGGGCTGGCATTGTTATTTCACTATGCGCACCAGTCAGATAGGGGCGAAGTACCTACTCGACCCGGGCATCAAGTTCCGTCACCAGCCGCTTGGGCGCGACGAGTCGATACGACTGGTCGACGATCTCGGCCCAGTCGACGTCAATGTCCACATAGACGCCGAGCCTGCCCCGGTGTCCGGCATAGGGTGGCCGGAAGATCCGCTCCTGGTCCTCGGCGACCAACTCCTCTTGTGCCCCAGACAAATCGCACGCAACAACGGGAGCGGGTCGGGAATGTCGGTCATGCCTGACATGATGCACACCAACCACGACAACCGCGGGAGACCATGATGGCCGAGCACGCCACCGGCGCGTTTGTGATCGACAGCTGGAACGCCGAGGACCCGTACGACGACCACGGGGGCACCGCGATCGGCCACGTGACGCTCACCAAGACCTTCTCCGGCGGCCTGGTCGGCACCAGCGAGGTGCACATGATCGGCGCGCAGAACCCGGAGACCGGAACGGGTGCCTATGTTGCCTTCGAACGGTTCCACGGCGACCTCGACGGCCGCGCGGGCAGCTTCGTCCTGCACCACTCGGCCACCGCGGACAGCTCCGGCCAGTCGGTCAGCGTCACGGTCGTGGCGGGGACGGGCACCAACGAACTCGCGAACCTGACCGGCGAACTCGTCATCAGCCGCGACGAGGACGGCGCCCACACGTACACATTCGACTACGCGGTCTGAGTAGTCAGTCGAGTACTGGGCGCCACATTCGGTGGGATAGCGACGAATCAGCGCGAGGTCGGGTGGCCATTGCGCGTCGGGCCGACTGATCGACCCGACGCGCTCGCCCGCCTATTTCTTGCCCTTGGCCTTGTCCGGCGACTCGTCGGTGGACAGCGCGGCGACGAATGCCTCCTGCGGCACCTCGACCCGGCCGACCATCTTCATCCGCTTCTTGCCTTCCTTCTGCTTCTCCAGCAGCTTGCGCTTCCGGCTGATGTCACCGCCGTAGCACTTGGCGAGCACGTCCTTGCGGATGGCGCGGATGGTCTCACGGGCGATCACCCTGGAGCCGATGGCCGCCTGGATCGGCACCTCGAACTGCTGGCGCGGGATCAGTTCGCGCAGCTTGGTGGTCATCCTGGTGCCATAGCCGTACGCGGAGTCGCGGTGCACGATCGCGCTGAACGCGTCCACCGCCTCGCCCTGCAGCAGGATGTCCACCTTGACCAGGTCCGCCGACTGCTCGCCGGACTCCTCATAGTCCAGTGAGGCATAGCCGCGGGTGCGCGACTTCAGGGTGTCGAAGAAGTCGAAGATGATCTCGGCCATCGGCATCGTGTAGCGCAGCTCGACGCGCTCCTCGGACAGGTAGTCCATGCCGCCGAGCTGGCCACGCTTGCTCTGGCACAGCTCCATGATCACGCCGATGAACTCGCTCGGGGAGATGATGGTGCACTTGGTGATCGGCTCGTAGACCTCGGCGATCTTGCCGACCGGCCAGTCCGACGGGTTGGTCACGGTCATCTCGGAGCCGTCGTCCAGCTTGACCCGGTAGACCACGTTGGGCGCCGTCGAGATCAGGTCGAGGCCGAACTCGCGCTCGAGCCGGTCGCGGGTGATCTCCAGGTGCAGCAGGCCGAGGAAGCCCAGCCGGAACCCGAAGCCCAGCGCGGCGGAGGTCTCCGGCTCGTAGGTCAGGGCGGCGTCGTTGAGCTGGAGCTTGTCCAGCGCCTCCCGCAGATCCGGGTAGTCCGATCCGTCCACTGGGTACAGTCCCGAGTAGACCATCGGCCGCGGCTCGCGGTAGCCTGCCAGCGCCTCGGTGGCGCCCTTGCGCTCGGAGGTGACGGTGTCGCCGACCCGGGACTGGCGCACGTCCTTCACGCCGGTGATCAGGTAGCCCACCTCGCCGACGCCGAGGCCCACGCTGGGCTTGGGCTCCGGGGAGATGATCCCGACCTCGAGCAGCTCGTGCGTCGCGCCGGTCGACATCATCTTGATCCGCTCGCGCGGGGTGATCTTGCCGTCGACCACGCGGATGTAGGTGACCACGCCGCGGTAGGTGTCGTACACCGAGTCGAAGATCATCGCCCGCGCGGGCGCGTCGGCGTTCCCGACCGGGGCGGGCACCTTCTTGACGACCTCGTCGAGCAGCTCGCTCACGCCGAACCCGGTCTTCGCGGAGACCCGCAGCACGTCCTCGGCCTCACAGCCGATGATGTGCGCGATCTCGGCGGCGTACTTGTCCGGATCGGCCGCGGGCAGGTCGATCTTGTTCAGCACCGGGATGATCGTCAGGTCGCGGTCCAGCGCCATGTAGAGGTTGGCCAGCGTCTGCGCCTCGATCCCCTGCGCCGCGTCGACCAGCAGGATCGCCCCCTCACACGCGTCGAGCGCGCGGGAGACCTCGTAGGTGAAGTCGACGTGCCCGGGGGTGTCGATCATGTGCAGGACGTGCTTGTTGTCGCCCACCACCCACGGCAGCCGAACGTTCTGCGCCTTGATCGTGATCCCGCGCTCGCGCTCGATGTCCATCCGGTCGAGGTACTGCGCCCGCATGTCCCGCGCCTCGACGACGCCGGTGATCTGCAGCATGCGGTCGGCCAGGGTCGACTTGCCGTGGTCGATGTGCGCGATGATGCAGAAGTTCCGGATCAGCTCCGGTGTCGTGAAGGTCGTGTCAGCGAACGTAGCCACTCAGGTCCTCGCATGGTCAAGGGATGTGTATATGGTCCCATGCCCCTGACGCGCGCCTGACCGGGAGCGCTCGCACGCCGCCCAGCGACGGTTCGATCACGGAAAGTCACAGCTCGGGCAACGGGTCCCCCGCGCGCGGCGCCTGGCCACTCTGTCGAATCGCCCGGCCACCGACGCGTCCGGCCGCACCGAGATCCACTCCCGCAACCGCCCACGGTCACGCCACCGGTCCGGTACGCCCGCGACCGTCCAATGGTCGTCGCCGTCGATCGCGTAACCGCCGAACGGGTCAGCCCAGGCCGCCTCCATGACAGCCTTGACCAGCGCGTCATTTACCGGCTGGCGGTAGATGAACTCCTCATGCCAGCCGGGTCACCGCCACCGACACCTCGATCGCCGACGCCGCGCCCCCGCTGTAGGTCCCCTTGACCGGCGACACGTCCGCGTAGTCCCGCCCAGTCGCCACCCAGATGTGTCGGGGCCCGATCTCCACGTCGTTCGTCGGGTCGAACCCCCACCACCCACCCGTCCACGCCTCGATCCACGCGTGGCTCTCGCCCTGGACGGCCTCGCCAATCTTCGCGTCGGGCTTGGTGTGCAGATATCCCGACACATACCGCGCCGGGATCCCGATCGACCGCAGCATGCTCAGCGTCAGGTGGGCGTAGTCCTGGCAGACACCCTCCCGCGCCTCCCAGGCGTCGACCGCCGAGCTGTGTACGCCCGTGGTCCCGCGACGGTAGGTCAGCCGGTCGTGCACCAGTTCCGACACCGCGAGCACCGCCTCGTACGGCTTGCGGCCCTTGCGCATCGACCGGGCGAGCCCGGTCAGCTCCCGGTGCCGAGGCACGTACCGCGTCCACTCCAGGAACTCCGCGTACCGGTCGAGCACGGACGGCTCACGCAGATCGGCCCAGGTGGCGGCGTCGACCGGCTCGATGGTGTCCCCGGTCTCCACCACCGACGACGCGACGATCTTGAGTTCGGTGTGCGGGGCGTGCAGGTCGAAGGAGGTGACCTCGGTGCCCCAGTAGTCGGTGTACCGGTAGGACCTGGTCGGCGGCGTGGTCTCGATCCGGCTGACCACCAGGTTCTGCTTGCGATCGCTGCGCGGGATCAGCCTGGCCTCGTTGAACGACTGCACCACTGGCGCCTCGTACCGGTAGCCGGTCGTGTGCACCACCCGGATCCGCCAGGTCACAGGCCCACCTCCGCGTTGGTCCACGCCACCCACGGCACGGAGTGGAAATACTGCTGGGACACGGCCTCGCCGACGTCGCGGACCGTGGTCTGCAGGTCGAGGAGTCTGCCGGTCAGGTTCTCCAGCAACTCGTCGGGCCGCAGGAACTCCAGGTCGCTGCGGGCCTTGCCGAGCAGCCGGATCGCCTCGGCCTTGGCGCCGACGCGGGTGGTCGGGCGATGGTCGAGCTGCTCCAGGCACGACTCGGCCTGGCGCAGCGCGTGGAACACCGATCGGGGGAACAGGCGGTCGAGCAGGAGGAACTGGACGACCCGGCGGGCGTCCAGCGCTCCCCGGTAGGTCCGCAGGTAGGTGTCGTGCGCACCCGCGGACCGCAGCACCGTCACCCAGCCAGGTGACGACGGCTTGTCGCCCACCCGGGACATCAGCAGCCGCACGATCATGTCGACCCGCTCGACCGAGCGGCCGAGCACGAGGAACCGCCAGCCGTCGTCGCGGCTCATGGTCGAGTCGGCCAGGCCCGCGAACATCGCCGCCCGTTCCTCCACGAACGAGAAGAACGAGTGCGGACCGGTCCGCTTGGCCGCCTTCTGCCGGTCGGGCAGCGCGTTCCACATCGCGTTGATGCACTCCCACAGCTCCGTGGAGACCACCTCACGGGCGACCCGGGTGTTCTCGCGGGCGCTGGTGATCGAGGAGACGATCGAGCCGGAGTGCTCGCGGGAGAACGCGACCAGATCGGTCAGCGGCCGCACGTCGAGCACGGTCTCCTTCGGCGGGGTCATGCCCAGCACCGCCAGCAGCGGGCGGCTCGTGGCGTCGGCGTCGACGGTGGCGTCCTCCAGCAGGTGGTGGACCGACACGTCGAGGATGCGGGCGGTGTCGTCGGCCCGCTCGACGTAGCGGCCGATCCAGTACAGCGACTCAGCGTTGCGCGCGAGCATCGACGGCCTCCCTGGACTGTTGCTGCTGCTGTTGCTGCTGGGCCGTGCTCAGCTCGGGCCCGCGCTCCGGGGCGATGTCGTCGCGTGGTCCGCCGACCCCGAGGCCCGCGCCGCTCAACTCGCTGTCCATAGTGGACGACCGGGCGGCGAGTACCCAGGTGTCCTTCGACCCGCCGCCCTGCGACGAGTTGACCACCAGCGACCCCTCCGGCAGCGCGACCCTGGTCAGGCCGCCGGGCAGCACGAAGACGGACTTGCCGTCGTTGACCGCGAACGGCCGCAGGTCGACGTGGCGCGGCTTGAGCCGGTGCCCCACCTTGGTCGGCACCGTCGACAGCTGCACCACCGGCTGCGCGATCCACCCGCGCGGGTGCGCGCGCACCTTCGTCCGCAGCGTCGCCAGTTCCTTCGCCGAGGCGTTGGGGCCGAACACGATCCCGTAGCCGCCCGAACCCTCGACCGGCTTGACGACCAGTTCGGACATCCGGTCGAGCACCTGCTCCTGCTCGTCGGGCAGCCAACAGCGGAAGGTGTCGACGTTGGGCAGCAGCGGGGTCTCGCCCAGGTAGTACTTAAGGATCTCGGGAAGGTAGGTGTAGACGAGCTTGTCGTCGCCCACACCATTGCCGACAGCGTTCGCGATCACCACGTTGCCCGCGCGGGCGGCGTTGAGCAGACCCGCGACCCCGAGGACCGAGTCCGGCCGGAACTGCACCGGGTCCAGGAATTCGTCGTCGATGCGCCGGTAGATGACGTCGACCTGCCGCTCGCCCTCGGTGGTGCGCAGGTAGATGACGTTGTCGCGGCAGAACAGGTCACGACCCTCGACCAGCTCGACGCCCATCTGCCTGGCCAGCAGCGAGTGCTCGAAGTACGCGGCGTTGTGCACGCCGGGGGTCAGCACGACGACGGTCGGGTCGGCCACGTTCGCCGCCGCGGCGGCGCGCAGCGAGCGCAGCAGGTGCACGGCGTAGTCGCCGACCGCGCGCACCCGGTGCTTGGCGAACAGGTCCGGGAACACGCGCGCCATCGTGCGGCGGTTCTCCATCACATAGGACACCCCGGACGGGTTGCGCAGGTTGTCCTCCAGAACCCGGAACGTGCCCTCCTCGTCGCGGACCACGTCGATCCCGGACACGTGGATGCGCACCCCGTTGGGCGGCACCAGACCCGCGGCGTTGCGGTGGAAGTGCTCACAGGACGTGATGAGTCTTCTCGGCAGCACACCGTCGCGGATGATCTGCTGATCGCCATAGATGTCGGCGAGGAAGGCCTCCAGCGCCTGCACGCGCTGCACGATGCCCTTCTCCAGCCGGGCCCACTCGGCCGCGGTGATCACCCGCGGCACCAGGTCCAGCGGGAACGGCCGCTCCTGGCCGGACAGTGAGAAGGTGATGCCCTGGTCGACCAGCGCGCGGTCCAACGCCTCCGACCGTGCCTGCAAGTCGGCGGCCTGCGACGCGGCCAGCTGCTCGTGGAGCCTGCGATAGGCCTGACGGACCCCCGCGTCGTCGGCGAACATCTCGTCATAGGCCCCGGCATGCGGGCGCCGCGGATCGAGATAGCCGTCGAACAGCCCGCCCAGCTGGGGACCAGCGGACCGGCGTGACCTGGTTGCGCGCTCCATCCAGGCATCTTCGCCTACCGGACACTTCTTGGCACTAGACATGTGATCAAGCGATGCAGCAGATCACCCCCGTGAGTGCGTGTGTGGGGTGTGCAACCCAGACGCCGAAGGGAGCGCCCGTGACGTTGGACGAGTTCATCACCCAGCGCGTCCCCGGCCTGCTCCGCTACGCCACCACTCTGACCTGCGACCCGCACCTGGCCGAGGACATAGTCCAAGAGGTGCTGCTGCGCGCCCAGCGGAAGTGGACACGGATCGGGGCCATGGACCCGCCGGACCACTACGTGCGGCGGATGATCACCAACGAGTACCTGTCCCTGCGCAGGCGCAAGTCGTTCCACGAGGTGCGGACCGCACCGGACTCGATGGCCGACCACGATCCGAGCGTGGCCGACGGCACCGCCGCCTACGACGAACGAGACGAGATGCTCGCGCGAATCCGGGGGCTTCCGCCGCGCCAGCGCACCGCCCTCGCCCTGCGCTACTACTGCGACCTCTCCGACGCGGAGATCGCCCACACGATGCGCTGCCGCCCCGGCACCGTGCGCGGCCACCTGTCACGCGCATTGGCCACCTTGCGCACCCTCACGCCGATAGGGACCACGCGATGAGCGACACCACTGAAGACCTGATCAAGGCCGCGTTCCAGCGCCTGGCGGATCAAGCCCCCGATGTCCGAGGGATCGAGGCCGACCTGCGCGCGGCCGAGGCGCCCGCCCGCGGGCAGTGGGTCCGGTGGGGCGGTCTCGCGGTCGCCGCGGCCGCGGCCGTCACCGCCATCACCGTCCCAAGTGTGCTGACTGGACGTGGACCATCCGACACCCCCGCCGCGTCCGGGACGGCCGCCGAACCGAACCCGGCAACCGTGCGCCCCGCGACGCCGGTCCGGGAGCCTGGCCTGGCTATCCCCTACCGGCCGGAGTGGCTGCCAGACGGATTTGTAGAGGTCGGCCGGTCTGGCGGCGGGGCCCAATCGCCATGGGCCCGGAGTTGGACGGTGAACCCGGCGCAGTCGCCGTCGCCCGGCGCCCCGACCCTGGGCTTCAGGCACTCCCCGCTGCCACCAGACACCGAGCAGGGCGAGGTCATCGACGTCAACGGCGTCCAAGGGCGCCTAATAGAAAGGGCGACGTCAAGCGGTCCGAACCGGTATGCCGAGGTCACCTGGACACAGTCGGGTGAACTCGTGGTGATGAGTCTCAGCGGCGTTAACGACGCCAAGGCGGCCGTCCTGCGCATCGCCCGGTCGGTCAAGCCCGACCCGGTCGCGGCCGTGCCTACCGAGGTGCTGTCGTTCGGCTGGCTGCCTGAGGGCATGGTCTCCGACCTGACACAGGTCACCGGCGACCGGCCGGACAACTACACCCTGCTCCGCACCGCCACGTTGGTGGGCGACGAGGGCATCACCGCGATGCTCTCACCCGATGCACCTGCCTGGTCCGACGGTCCAACCATCAAGCGCACCGAGGTCCCGGTCACGGTACGCGGACTCCCGGGGACCTCCTTCAGCGTCAGCGGCGCCCCCCCGTCCGCGAGCGGCGTCGTCGTGCGCTTGTCGGACAGGCGTTGGCTGTATGTGTTTGGTGGACCGGACAAGGACATCATCCGCGTGACCAATGAGCTGCGGATCGCTCCGCTCGCCCCGATGGCCTGGATCGGCAAGCGCTGACCTAAGCCGTGGCGCCTGCCAGGCGTCACGGGGTTCGGGGGTCCAATCGCATCGGGTGGTCCGGCGGGACCTGGACGAGCACGATCGGTATGCCGTCCGGGTCCGCCAGCCACGCCTCGTGCAACCCCCATGGCTCCAGCCGCGGCTCACGGACGATCTCGGCGCCGCGGTCGCGGAGTTCGGCGACGCTCTCGGCGAGGTCGCGGACCTGCAGCCACAGCGCCAGGTCGGGGCTCGCCCGGGTGCCACCGCGCGCGGAGACCTCCAGGTGGCCGTTGCCGACGAAGAACACCGTCCCGCCGGGGAACTCACGGTAGATCGCCAGGCCGAGGACGTCGCGATAGAAGGCCAGCGACCGCGGCGGGTCCACCGGGTGGATGATCAGTCGACTGCTGAGAAACTCCACCCTTCAAGTCCTACCGGCCTTCGGCCGTCCGCGCGACTACGCTCGCTCGCCGTGCACGCATCCTCCGATGACCCTCGCCCCGCGCGCGGCGCGGTGTGGCAGGTGCCCACCGCCGACCGCCCCGCCACCGTCGCCTATGCCCCTGACCTGGACGGCGCCGCCGATCCGGGCGAGATCGTGTGGGCCTGGGTGCCCTACGAGGACGACCCGGAGCGTGGCAAAGACCGCCCGCTGCTGGTCGTCGGACGCGACGGAGCCGCCCTACGCGCGTTGATGCTGTCCAGCAAGACTCCGCACGATCGCGAACGCGACGACTGGCTCGCGCTCGGTTCTGGGACGTGGGACCGCGACGGCCGCGAGTCGTTCCTGCGCATGGACCGGCTGTTCGAGCTCGGTGAGCACGACATCCGCCGCGAGGGCGCGATCCTCGACGCCGACCGCTTCGCGCTGGTCGCCGCCGCCCTGCGGGAGCGCTACGGCTGGCGGTGACTGGACGCCATCCCCGGAAAAGTGATATCACTTTGATAGGCAAGTGCTAACCGGGGAGGAACCATGGCCACACCGACGGCTTCCACTGACTTCGACCGACCGATGCTGCCCGTACCGCATGTACGCGAGACCGAGGCGTTCTGCATGGCCGGGCTGCCCCTGGTGGGCGCCGCAGTGATCCTTTTCCTGTCGGGGATCGCGCTGATCGGCGTCGGGCTCGGCGGGCTGGCCGAGGGTATCGACATGCCCCAGGGGCTCGCGGTCGCGGCGATCATCCTGGGCTTCCTGGCGATCCTCGCGGCCGGTGTGGCGGGCGGCGGGCTGACCATGGTCTCCCCCGGCGAGGCCAGGGTGCTGCAGTTCCTCGGCCGCTACATCGGCACGGTCCGGCTCGACGGGCTGCGCTGGGTCAACCCGTTCACCACCCGCCGCCGCGTGTCGACCAGGATCCGCAACCACGAGACCGCCGTCATGAAGGTCAACGACGCCGACGGCAACCCGATCGAGATCGCCGCCGTCGTCGTCTGGCAGGTCAAGGACACCGCCCGCGCGGTGTTCGAGGTGGACGACTTCATCGCCTTCGTCGGCATCCAGACCGAGACCGCGGTGCGCCACATCGCCAACACCTACCCCTACGACGCCCACGGCGACGGCCAGATGTCGCTGCGGGACAACGCCGAGGAGATCACCCACAAGCTGTCGACGGAGATCGCCGCCCGGGTCGAGGCGGCGGGCGTCAACGTGATCGAATCGCGCATCACCCACCTCGCCTACGCCCCGGAGATCGCCCAGGCCATGCTGCGCCGCCAGCAGGCGGGCGCGGTCGTCGCCGCCCGGCAGCGCATCGTCGAGGGCGCGGTCGGCATGGTCGAGATGGCACTGGAGCGGCTGGCGGAGAACAACGTGGTCGACCTCGACGAGGAACGCAAAGCCGCGATGGTCAGCAACCTGCTGGTCGTCCTGTGCGGTGACCGCGACGCCCAGCCCGTGGTCAACACGGGGTCGCTCTACCACTGATGACCGAACGCAAGAAAGTCCTCTTGCGCCTGGACCCGGCCGTCCACGACGCCGTGGCCCGGTGGGCGAACGACGAGCTGCGCAGCACCAACGCGCAGATCGAGTTCATGCTCCGCCGGGCCCTGGCCGACGCGGGACGGCTGCCGGACGGCACCGGCGGCCCGCCCAAGCGCGGCCGCCCGCCCAAGGACCCGGACTGACCTACTCGGCGACCTTCGACCGCGACGCGACGATCGCGGCGTCCTCCTCCTCCAGCTGCGCGGGCTCGACGTCGGCGGTGCACCACTTGCACTTGAGCGCGTCGATCGCGACGAACTCCTTGCAGTAGGGACACTCGCGGCTGCCCTGCGCCCGGAAGTTGCCGAGCCCGGCCTTCTTCATGAGCTTGACCAGCCCGAACAGCACCACGCCCAGCAGCAGGAAGTTCAGCAACTCGGTGAGGAAGGCTCCGTACCTGAGTTCGGCCCCGTTGACCGTGAAGAGCAGGCCGCTGAAGTCCGGCTTCCCGAAGATCGCCGCGACAAGCTGCATAAGGATGTTGCCCGCCAGGCTCTCCACCAGCGCCGCGAACGCGGTGCCGATGATGAACCCGAGGGCAAGATCGAACATGTTGCCGCCGAGCGCGAATGCCTTGAACTCACTCCACATCGCTTTCACGGTGTGTCTCCTTCCGATTCCTTTGGGTGACATTTCGCCCCGGCGCCCGCCCGCCCGCAACTCAAGGAGGCGATTCGGAGTCACCCGCACCCGCCTGTTAACCTTGCCGAGCGCGTCGTGCGGCACTCCGTCATGGAGGAGACCTGCACACGCAGGGCCACGCGACAGGGTCACACCACCTGGTCGCAGCACCTAAGCGGCGCGCGATCCGGTTGACGATCGAGGAGTACACGCATGGCGAACATCAAGTCCCAGATGAAGCGGATCAAGACGAACGAGAAGGCGCGACTGCGCAACAAGTCCGTCAAGTCCTCGCTCAAGACCGCGATCCGCAGGTTCCGCGAGGCCGCTGACGCAGGCGACCAGGCCAAGGCCGCTGAGCTGCTCAAGGACGCCAGCCGCAAGCTGGACAAGGCCGCGGGCAAGGGCGTCATCCACCCGAACCAGGCCGCCAACAAGAAGTCGGCCATGGCGCAGGCGGTCAACAAGATCGGCTGACCCAAGCACCTTTGTCGAAGGGGCCGTCCACTGTGGTGGGCGGCCCCTTCGGCGTGTGCGGCAGACTGCGCCCATGGATCCCAAGCCCACGTCCGCCGCACGCACGTCGCTGTCGCACATCATGACCGCCCTGGACACCAACCTCCTTGGCACCGTCCACGGCGGCGTCATCATGAAGCTGGTCGACGACGTCGCGGGCGCGGTCGCGCAGCGGCACTCCGGCGGCCCCGCGGTCACCGCGGCGATGGACGGGATGACGTTCCTGCACCCGGTCCGGGTGGGCGACCTGGTCCACGCGCACGCGCAGGTCAACTGGGCGGGCCGGTCGTCGATGGAGGTGGGAGTCCGGGTGGTGGCCGAGCCGTGGGACCGCGCGGGCGTGCCGCCGACCCGCGTCGCCACCGCCTACCTGGTCTTCGTCGCGGTCGACGGCGACGGCAATCCCCGGCCCGTCCCGCCGGTCGTCCCGGAGACACCGGAGGACGAGCGCCGCGGCCGTGAGGCCGAGATCCGCCGCCACCACCGTCTCACCCGCCGCGACGAGATCATGGCCAGCCGCGAGGCCTGATCTCAGGCGGCGGAGCGTTCCACCATCTCCCGGGTGAACGCGACGATCTCGGCCACGGCCTCGGTGCTCTGCGGCATGAAACCCGCCAGCACCGGGAAGGCATGGACTTGGCCGTCCCAGACCTGCAACTCGGTCGGCACCCCAGCCGCGGCGAGCAGTTCGGTCATCCGCTCGGCGTCGCTGCGCAGGACCTCCGTGGCACTTACCTGGATCAGGCACGGCGGGAGGTCCGCGAGCGCCCCGTTGATCGGCGACCGCAGCGGGTCGATCGGCACCTCCCCTGGCAGGCACAGCGCGGTGAGCCTGCGCAGCCGGGCCGCGGGGATGAACGGGTCGCGGGACCGATTGGGATGCGCCAGGCGCGCGGTGTCGTCGAAGTCCAACCAGGGCGAGATCGCCGCGATCCCGACCGGCGCGGGAAGCCCGTCCCGCATGGCTTGGAGTGCCGTCGCGAACGCGAGGTGTCCCCCGGCCGAGTCCCCGGACAGCACTATCCACTCGAAACCCTGCGCGTGCAGCCACTTGTAGGCGGCCATGCAGTCGGCCAACGAGTCAGCCAGCACGGCTTTGGGGAGGTGGCGATAGTCGACGGACAGCACGGCGAGCCCGGTCAGCGCCGCGATCCGCGCGGCGATCCGCCGGTGGCTCGCGAGTCCGCAGAACAGGAACGCGCCGCCGTGCAGGTACATCACCGCACCCAGCCCCGGCTCACTTCCCTTGCCGCGCATCAGTTCCCCGCGCACGGTGTCGGTCGCGACCCGCTCGATCGTCACGTACCTGGGGCGTGGGATCAGCCTGCAGAACACGTCGACCAGCGGGATCGCGAGCGCCAACGGCCCACGCAGCGGCCACAGCCGCAGTGTGGGCCAGACGAACAAGCGGGTCAGGAGGTAGATCATCCGACTGAGGAAATTCTTGTCGCCACGGTGTTCGATCTTCGCCGTGAACTGGTCTTCGACGGACACCTACGCTCCCTCACGCTTGCCTACTCGCGAGTAGGTTAGCGGTGGGTCGCGAGAGTGGTCAATCACTCACTCTCGGCGGTGTGCGCGCCCGATTTTTAGCACCGCCCGCTCCAAGGCGTAGTCAGGATCGGCGGCCACACCCTTGACGTCGGCGTTGACGTCGGCGACCACCTTCATGGCCTCGACCAGCCCCGCCGCCTTCCAGCCGCGGCTCTGCGCCAGCGCCTTCTTGACCTTCCACGCGGGCATCCCCAACTCGCCCGCCAGCCGGAACGGGTCGGCCCGCCCAGCCCCCGCCACCCGCGCGACCGTGCGCACGGCGTCGGCCAATGCGTCGGCGACGAGTACATGCGGCACACCGAGCTGCATCGCCCACCGCAGCGCCTCGAGCGCCCCGGCGACATCCCCGGTGACGGCCTTCTCCGCGACGGCGAACCCGGTCACGTCGGCCCGCCCCGTGTGATAACGCCGGACGGCCTCCTCGGTCACCGCCCCGCCGGTGTCCGCCACGAGCTGCGCCGACGCGGCGGCCAGTTCGCGCAGATCCGATCCGACCGAGTCGACGAGCGCGGCGACGGCCGCCGGATCGGTCTTGCCCCCCGCGCGCCGGATCTCGTTGCGCACGAACGCCTCGCGCTCGGCGGGCTTGGTGATCTTCGGGCAGTCGGTGACGACCGCTTCACCCTTGCGCATCGCGGCGACGATGTCCTTGCCCGCCTTGCGCCCGCCACCGTTGTGCACGACGACGAGCACGATCCCGTCGGAAGGCGCCTTGATGTAAGCGACCACCGGCCCGACGATGTCCTGCGTCGCGTCGTGCGCGGCGTCCAGAACGATCACCCTGGCCTCGGCGAACAGCGACGGGGAGACCAGTTCGGCCAGCTCAGGACCTGTGAGATCGGCCACGCGGACCCTGGTCAGGTCCGCGCTCGCGTCGGCGAGCCGAGCCGTGTCGAGCGCGGCCCGGACGGCGCGTTCGACCAGCAGTTCCTCCTCCCCGAGCACGAGCTGCAACGGGGGCGGGGTGACCGCGGGCGAGTTCACGTCCCGAGATCCTGCCACGTCCATGAGCGCGCAAGCCCTCTCGGATGCTGGACACGCGGTGGCATGCGCCGGACACCGTGCCGTAGCGTCGGTGCCACAACTTCATACCGCTCATCCAGAGGGGCAGAGGGAACGGCCCGTTGAAGCCCCGGCAACCGGCGTGAGCGCATGTCCTCATCTTGGGCACATGTGCGCGATCACGGTGCCAATTCCGACCCGTTCGCGGGACAGATGAGGAGATACCTCGCGATGACATCGGCACTTGACGCCCAGCGTTCCACCACGCTCGACCTCGGACCGGCCCGCGCCCTGTCCTGTCGGGAATGTGGCCACCAGACCCCACTCGCCCCAGAATTCGCCTGCGCCGAGTGTTTCGGCCCGCTCGAAGTCGCCTACGAGTTCGGCAACATCACTCGGGCAGACATCGAAGCGGGTCCCCGTTCCATCTGGCGCTACCGCGGCCTGCTCCCAGTGCCGTCGGACGTCGACGCCTTCCCCAACACCGACCCCGGCCTGACCCGCCTGGTCAAGGCCGACCGCCTCGCCGCCGCGCTCGGCGTGCGCTCGCTGTGGGTCAAGGACGACACCGGCAACCCGACGCACTCCTTCAAGGACCGCGTCGTCGCCGTGGCCCTCGCCGCCGCCCGCCAGCTCGGCTTCAAGGTGCTGGCCTGCCCCTCCACCGGCAACCTGGCCAACGCCGTCGCCGCCGCGGCCGCCCGCGCGGGCTGGGATTCAGTTGTGCTGGTCCCCTCCTCTCTCGAAAAAGCCAAGATCCTCACGTCCGCCGTCTACGACGGCTCGCTGATCGCGATCGACGGCAACTACGACGACGTCAACCGCCTCGCCACCGAGCTCGCCGCCGAGCACGAGGACTGGGCGTTCGTCAACGTCAACGTCCGCCCGTACTACGCCGAGGGCTCGAAGACCCTGGGCTACGAGGTCGCCGAGCAGCTCGGCTGGCGCCTGCCGGAGCAGGTCGTCATCCCGGTCGCCTCCGGCTCGCAGCTGACCAAGGTGGACAAGGCCTTCCGCGAGTTCGGTGAACTCGGCCTGGTCGAGGCCACCCCGTACCGCATCTTCGGCGCCCAGGCCACCGGCTGCTCCCCCGTCTCCGCCGCCTTCAAGGCGGGCAGCGACGTGATCGCCCCGGTCAAGCCCGACACCATCGCGCGGTCCCTGGCCATCGGCGCCCCCGCCGACGGCCCCTACGTCCTCGACGCCGTCCGCCGCACCGGCGGCGCGGTCGAAGACGTCACCGACGCCGAGGTCGTCGAGGGCATCCGCCTGCTGGCCCGCACCGAGGGCATCTTCGCCGAGACCGCGGGCGGCGTCACCGTCGCCACGGCGAAGAAGCTCTTCGAGTCGGGCCTGCTTGACCGCGACGCCGAGACCGTCCTGCTCATCACCGGCGACGGCCTCAAGACCCTCGACGCCGTCCAGGACCACGTCGGCCCCCTCGCCACGGTCCCGCCCACGGCCGCCGCAGTGCACGAGGCGCTGGCCCGCAAGCAGAAGTAGCGGCCCCTTGGGGGATCGGGCACGCTCGATCCCCCAAGGCCACGCCACCTGCCCGCGTTCCGTCCACAAGAGACGCTAGCGGCCTCCCGTCGGCGAACCCCTCGACCGAGCCGTCGGCCCAGGCAACACCGCGCTGTCGCCGTCGGTGTCGGTGCGAACCACCTGGGTCCCCTTGTCCCGCAGCGCGGTGATCGTCCGTGGGCTTGGATGGCCGTAGCGGTTCCCCGCACCCACACTCACCAACGCGATCCGGGCACCCACCGCGTCCAGGAACCGCGGCGACGTCGTCCGCGAACCGTGATGCGGCACCTTCACCACGTCCGCCGACACGTCCACAGTGGACGCGAGCAGGTCAGCCTGCGCCACCAGCTCGATGTCGCCGGTCAACAGCACCCGACCCGCCCGAGTCAACGCGCGAAGCACGAGGGACGCGTTGTTGATCGCCGTCCCGCTGTCGTCGTCAGATCTCTCCTTCCCGTTGGCGGCCAAGACTTCGATGTCCAGGCCGGGCCAGCTCAACCGCGAGCCGACACTCAACTCCGTCAGCGCGACACCCGCCGCCGCCGTCTCGCGACGGACCTGCCGCCACGCCCACT
>Ga0247823_10001503_pt1 | contig 19440 bp, 12 predicted proteins | sample 13C_PalmiticAcid_2_FD_192426 | JGI IMG/M metagenome (GOLD analysis project Ga0247823, IMG submission 192426) | Soil microbial communities from agricultural site in Penn Yan, New York, United States - 13C_PalmiticAcid_Day30 | ecosystem: Environmental > Terrestrial > Soil > Agricultural land... | reverse complement strand
GCGCAGGACCGCGACTTCGACATTCCGGCCCAGCCGGCCGCGGGCTTCCGTGACCGGTCACAAAAAATTCTCAGTCCGAGGCGCCCGTCTGGGTCGAGGCGCGGCTCAGGACGACCAGGTCGCCCTTCTGGTCCAGCCGGGCGTCGAACACCCGGGCGATGGCCCGACTGAAGCCCACCGGATCATTGGCGGCGAACAGGCCGGCCACCGGCTCGCGGGCGAGGGCCGCGTCGGGGATCGCGATCCGGGTGTCGCTGTAGCGGGCGAAGGCGTCGGCGGCTTCCTTCAGGCTCTCGCCCTCGAAGGCCAGCTTGCCCTCGCGCCAGGCCAGTTCACGCGTGACCACCGCCGGCGTGATCGGCTGGGGGCGCGGACCCAGGTCGGCCATCACCAGCCGCGTATTGCCGTCCAGGGCCAGCTGCGAGGCAGGCGCGGCCAGCCTGGGGATCGTCACGTCGACCCGCCCCTGCTGCACCAGCAGGTCGACGGGATCGGCCGCCAGCTTGCGCACCCGGAACCCCGCCTGGGTGGTGCGCAGCCGCCGGCCGTCGATCTCGACCACGAACGGCCGCTCGTCGCGCGCCACCGAGAAATAGGCCTCGCCCTTCAGCAGGGCGACGAACCGCTCGTTCTGGCCATAGCGCACGCGGATGCGGCTGTCGGTGTTGAGCAGCACGGTCGAGCCGTCCTTCAGCGGCACGAGCCGGATCTCGCCGCGCCGGGTGCTGGTCACCGCGCCCGCCGCCGGCACGCCCACGGCCAGGGCCGCCAGCGACGCCGCCGCCCCAGCGCCGCCCGCCCACAGCAGGGCCCCGCGACGCGACAGCCCACGCGGCCTTGGCGCCGCCGGTTCCTGGAAGTCCGCCGGGTCGTAGCGCGCGCCCAGGGCCTGGGCGGACTCGCTCATCATGAACAGCGACTGGGCGCGCAGCAGCGCGCCCCGGCTGCGGGGATCCCCCTTCAGCCAGCCCTGAAACGCCTGGTCTTCCTCCGGAGTCAGCGGCCCACGATCCAGCCGCGCCGTCCAGCTGGACGCCGCTTCGTCAATGTCTCGACTGGTGTCTCGTTCGGCCATCTGGCGAGGCGATCTCCGCATCCACTGTACTAGAGGTTTGGGACCGCTTGTTTCCGCTACGGCCGAACCAATCAATCAAGAACGAAACGCCGCGCGATATATGCGTCTCGACCGTATTCTCCGAAATCCGCATCCGCTCGGCGATCTGGCGCTGTGACAGCCCGTCCACCCGCCGCAGCACGAAGGCCTCGCGAACCTTGGCCGGCATGGCCGCGATCGCCCGGGCCAGCTGCCGCAGCTCGTCCCGGTCCAGCGCGTGCTGCTCGGGCGAGGCGGCGTCGTCGGGATGGTCCAGCCGCTCCAGGTCGCCCACCGCGTGGATCGAGACGATCCTGGCCCGCCGCACGTGTCGCATGATCACCGAGCGCGCCACCTGGAACAGATAGGCCCGGGGATAGCGGATGGTCTCCACCGTCTCCAGCTCGGCCAGGATGGTGTAGGCCTCCTGGATGACGTCCTCGGGATCGACCCCCGCCGGCGTGCTGCGCGACAGCCAGCCGCGCAGGGCCGGCTCGTGCGGCAGGACGTTGCGCACGAACCATCGCTGTCTTTCCCTGTCGGCGCCGGTCATCCTGATCCGCTGGCTGGACGTTGCGCTGGCGCGGGGAGCGGTCCGGGACCGGACTTTCCCCGCAGCGAGTCGGCGCCCTGCCTAGACGCCGATTGTGACAGTCAGTCCCGACCGCTCGCGGAGCGCGAGCGCAGGTCGGCCGCTGTCGCGGGAGCCAGCGGGCGCTCGGCGTCGCCGGTCCAGCGCATCAGGGTCAGGTCGGCGGTCTGCCGGCCGTCGACCTTGGTGTTCGCCGCCACATAGACCAGCCCGCCGCCAATCGGCTGAAAGCCGACATCGGCCTTCTGGTTCCAGCCGCGCACGCCGCTGGCCTCGTCCTTCAGGCCGTCGCCGGCCAGCGGCAGCACCCTGCCCTGCTCCCAACCCTTGCCGCCCGGTCCCGGCACGCCGACCAGGTCGCCTGTCGCCGGCTCGGCCTGCGCGTCGAAGGCGAACAGCAGATAGTTGGGAAAGGCCAGCTTGGCGCCCTGGTAGACGCCCATGAACCAGCGCTTCAGCGTCTCGTCATAGGCCAGGGTCTGGACGCCGAAGCGGGTGTTGCCGGTGCGCACGAACACCTTGTCGCGCGGCGCGGCTGGGCCCTCGTGGTGCGGCGCGGCCTCCGACAGCGGCCTGGCCAGCTTCGCCCAGTCGGCGACGTCGTATTGCAGCAGCACCTGGTGGTCGTTGTCGGTCCGCCCCTCGTCGCCATAGATTCCGTAGGCCACCGTCAGCAGGCGCGGTCCGTCCGTGCGCCCGAACGCCGGCCCGAAGCTCACGCCGTCGATGCCCGAGCAGCCGTAGCGATGGTCGCTCGTCCTGGCCGTGTCGCCGTCGAACCGGCCGTCGCCATTGAGGTCGGCGGCATAGTCCTTGGTCACCTCGGGCAGGTAGACGGTGCGGAAGAGATCGCTCTTGGCCGCCTCCACGCCCACCCGGTCCAGCCGGGAAACGTCGATCACGGCGATGTAGAAGGCCTGGTCCTTCTTGTACTCCAGCGAGCCGTACAGCCGGCCGTCCTCGGGATTGAAATCGAGGTCGCCCAGGTGCCCGGTCCAGCCGACCAGCGTGCCCACCAGCTTGCCCTCGAAGTCGTACTTCGCCAGCAGGTTGGTGAACGAGTAGTAGACGTAGCCGCCCTTGCGATCGACGGCGACGCCCTGAACGTGGCCCGAGGCCCAGGTCCCGCCGTTCTGGGTCAGGGGCGGAACCGGCCTCGCCGCGGCCGCCGGCAGGGACAAGGCCAGCAGGCCGGCGGCGAGCAGGAGCGAAAGACGCGTCTTCATCATGGGGACCGGGCGCTGGCGGATCGGGAAATCGCCCCTCTAGCGCCCGTCCATGACGGTCCGGCGACACGGGCGATTGGCCCGTAGATCACTGTCCGCGCCCAAGCAGCGATAACCTCGTCCTTCGACAAGCTGAGGATGAGGTTTTCTACCGCGCGCTCAGCAATGGTCCTCACCCTGAGCCTGTCGAAGGGCGAGGACCACGCATCATCCCCTCAGTAGAACGCCACGTCGTCCAGCTCGAACCACAGCCTGGTTCCCGCCGCGCGCTCGCCCTCGACGCCGACCTGCAGCAGGTCGGTCCCGGTGAAGGCCGGGGCCTCGCCCCGCGCGGCCACCGGCTTGAAGGCGGTGAACGGCAGCTCGACGCTCTTCCACTGCGGACCAGCCTCGACCTTGGTGGTCCAGCGGCCGACCGCGCCCACCAGCGTCACGACATAGGCGCCGCCGTCGCCGCGCACGGCGAACTTCAGGCCCTTGAACGCGGTGGCGTCGGCCGGAACCACCGAACCCCGGGTCAGGGGCAGCAGCACCCCGGCCGAGGCGTCATCCTTGGTCGCCATGCGCGCGCCGACGCTCAGCACCTTGCCGCCGCCCTCGCGGGTGATGACCTGCGAGACCTCCAGGCTGCGGTCGCGACCGCCGTCGAAGTCGTCCAGCCGCAGGGTGTCCAGGCTGGTGCGGCCGTCGGCCCGCTCGAAGTCGTCGATCAGGGCGCTGGCCTTGACCGCCGGCGGCGTCAGCCTGTCGTTGGCCGGGGCGCGCACCGCGCCGGGGCCGAACACCGCCTGGCCATCGAGAAACACCCGTTCGGTCCTGCGCACGTCGGTGATGGTCTCCCACGGCTTGCCGGCGACCAGCACGAAATCGGCCCGCTTGCCGACCTGCAGCGTGCCGCGGTCGGCCAGAAGGTTCATGGCCCTGGCGCTGGTGGCGGTGCCGGCCACGAGGGCTTGCGACGGCGTCAGGCCGGCCTGCACCAGGAGCTCCAGCTCGCGCAGGGTCGAGGGGCCGTGCGGCGTGCCGGGCATGCCGGCGTCCGTGCCCAGCGCCACCGGCACGCCGGCGTCGAACAGGGCCTTCACGTTCCCCAGGGCGTAGCCGAACTTGCGGCGCGCCTGCACGTTGCGCGGGCTGTCGGGATCGGCGGGCGGCTTGGCGCCGGGCTTGACCGGCTCATAGACCGCCAGGGTCGGGGCGTAGAACAGGCCCGAGGCCTTGATCGCCGCGATCGTGTCGGCGTCGACCGGCTCGTCCTGAAGACTGTGGGCGATGACGTCGACGCCGCTGGTCGCCGCCACCTTGCCGCGCTCGACCGTGACGGTGTGGGTCAGGACCTTGAGGTTGTGCTTGTGCGCCGCCTCGGTCAGCGCCTTCAGCGTCCAGGCGTCCATGCTGGTGTTGTCGGGCGCGCTGCCGTAGCGCCAGCCGTCTGTGAAGGCCTTGATGGCGTCGGGCTTGTAGGCGGCGATCTCCTCGACCGCCAGGCGCGCGCTCTCGGGGGTGTCGACCCAGCGGGTGGTGGCCTGGTCGGCCCAGTCGGCGCCATGGCCGCCCGGGGTGCTCATCCGGGCGACGAAGTTGACGTGCGGCGCGGTCAGGGTTCCCAGCCACGCTCGGCGCGGCGCGAAGCTCTCCGGCTGCTGGTGGAAGTCGTTCACCGTCGTCACGCCCGAGGCCAGGTAGGCGTCGGCGATCTTCGGCGTGACGGCCGGGGCGCCGGCCGGGGTCCAGTGGGTGTGGACGTCGAACAGGCCCGGGATCAGCGCCGCGCCCTTGGCGTCGACGATGCTGGCGCCCCTGGGGGCCTTCACGGCCGGGCCGACGGCCACGATCCGCCCGTCCTTGACCACCAGCGTCCCGCGATAGGGCGCGGCGCCAGTGGCGTCGAAGATCTCGGCGTTGACCACCGCCAGGGGCCTGGTCTGGGCGACGGCGATCGAGGTGGACAGCGCCGCGGCGCACAGGCCGCCGAGCAGGATGCGGGCGGAACGCGATGTCATGGGATTTCCCCTAACTGATGGAAGGAAGACGCCCGGGCCGCGCGCGGCGGCCCGGGGCTTGCTTGAGCGGCCTAGAACCGCTTCTTGACGTTGAAGTACCAGTAGCGGCCGTACGGCGTGTAGACCGTGCCGTCGTAGCCGGCCGCGCTCAGCGGCGGCTGCTCGTCGGTGATGTTGCGCACGCCCAGCCGCACCTTGGTCCCGATCTCGGCGACGTCGACCTCGCCATAGAGGTTGCCGGTCAGGGTCGAGTCGACCACCCAGGGCTGGCCCGAGGAGTCGATCAGGGCGGTGTCGTCGTAGTCGCCGATGTACTGGGTGAAGCCGCCGACCGTGAAGCGGTCGTAGCGCCAGGTCAGGGCCGCCGACCACTTCCATTCCGGCTTGCCGTTCTGGCGCAGCAGGTCGCCGCCGCCGGTGATGGTGGTGCCGGCGTTGATCACCCCGTCCGAGCGCGCCTTCAGCAGTTCGGCGATGCCCGGCGACGGCGACTGGTAGTATTTCAGCAGGTGGGCGACGTTGACGTTCAGGTCGAAATCGCCGAACCGGTCGGTGCCCAGCTTCCACAGGAAGCCGAAGTCCAGCCCCTCGACCACCTGCGGCTGAAGGTTGGTGTACTTGTCGTTGACGTACAGCACCTGGCCGGCGGCCGTCAGGCCCGTGCCGGCGAAGGCCGCGACGTCGTCGGCGGTCGGCGCGGCGCGCACCACGTTCGGATTGCTCGAGCCCTGCTGGCGCAGCAAATAGTCGAGGATCAGGGCGTTGCCCTCGCCGAACACGCCGATCAGGCCGGTCTGCTTCACCTTCCAGTAGTCGGCTGTGAAGGTCAGGCGACCGAAGGCCTCGGGCACGAACTTCGGCTCGAAGACCACGCCGTACGACAGGGTTTCGGACTCCTCGGGCTCCAGGTCGGGATTGCCCGCCCGCCGCGCCGTCGTCAGCTGCGAGCGCGAGCACGACGAGAAGGCGCCGATCCGCCCCGCCCGCAGGTCGGCCTCGCAGAAGGCGTAGTCGGTGCGGGTGTTCGAGCGCGAGATGATCGAGGCGTTGATCTGCTCCAGGTTCGGGGCGCGGAAGCCCTGGGCCCACGAGCCGCGGAAGCGCACGCCGTCGATCACGTCCCAGGCCAGGGCGACCTTGGGTTTCGCGGTATTGCCGAAGTCGCTGTAGCGCTCGTAGCGGCCGGCCAGCTGGCCTTCCAGGCGGTGGACCAGCGGGATCGACATCTCCGGCGAGACCAGCGGCACGGCCAGTTCCAGATAGGCCGAGCCCACCGTGCGGTGGCCCTTGGTGTCGGGGTTGATGCTGGAGTTGATCAGGTCGCTCAGCACCGCCCCGCTGACCGGGTCGGTGAAGGTGGTCGTGCCGTCGATGCGGCCATCACGGTCGTCCAGCTGGGTCTCGCGGCGGAACTCCACGCCCGAGGCGATGCCAAGGTCGCCGCCCGGCAGGGTCAGGAGGTCGGGGCGCGAGACCTTGAAGTCCCACAGGGCCAGCGTGCTCTTGGTGCGGCGGATGGTCTTGACCCGGATGGCGTCGATGGCCGCCTGGCTGTTGCGGGTGCTGTCGGGGCCGCTGGTATAGGCGAGGTCCGAGCCGTTGAAGACGTTGTAGGCGTCGGGCGTCGACAGGGCGAGCTGGGCGTAGAGCTTGGTGGTCGAGATGTTGTCGGCCACGTCCTCGGCGGTGGCCTCGGAGTAGACGACCGCCGACTCCCAGTCGAAGCCGAACTTCTCGCCGCGCAGGCCGCCCAGCACGCGGTACTGCTTGTTGGTGACGTCCACCTGGGTGAGGCCCAGGTCGGCGAAGGTGTAGCCGCGCAGCGTGACCGCCAGGCCCGCGGCCGGGACGTTCAGGTTGGGCAGGCGGTTGGGATTGACCGAGCCGTTGGCGAAGACGGTCGGGCCGAACGGGTTCCAGTAGTTGCTGGCCGGGATGGTGATCACCCCCGACGACAGGGTCTGTATCGGCGCCTGCCCGGCGTTGGTCTTGGCGTGATAAATTCCGAGCTCGCCGAAGGCCGTGACGCTGTCGTTGATCTCGTACTTGCCGGTGGCGAACAGGTTGGCGCGCTTGACCGACGGAACCACCGTCGTGCCCAGCGAGGCGGCGTCGAAGCGCAGGTCGCGGTCGACGCCCGCGGTCGCCAGAGCCCCGTCGTCGATGCAGAGGCCGTTGCCGATGTTCAGCTGGCAGCCCGAGAAGGTGGTCGGCTGGATATGGAAATAGCCGGCGCTGCTGGTCAGGGCCGTCGTCCCCTGGCGCACCGTGCCGAAGCTCGCCGGCGTCTGCAGATAGGCCCAGGGCGTGGTCGTGCTGCGACCGTCCAGGCTGGTCGCGCCGGCGAAGCGGGTGTCGGCGAACAGCGAGCGACGGTCGGCCGAGGCGGTGAAGGCCTGCTCGTGCGAGCGCAGGTGCGTGCGCGCGTCATAGGAGAAGAAGGCGCTGATGTTGCCGCGGCCCTCGGCGAAGTTGTGGCCGCCATAGGCGTTGAAATTGTACTCCTTGAGGTTCGTGCCCTCGGCGAAGCCGTACTGGGCCGCGACGTTCAGCCCCTCCAGGTCGTCGCGCAGAACGGTGTTGACCACGCCGGCCACGGCGTCGGCGCCGTAGATGGCCGCCGCGCCGTCGCGCAGCACTTCCAGCCGGCGCAGGCCCGTCACCGGAATGGCGTTGGAGTTGTAGGTCAGCACCGGCACCAGGTTGTCGTTGGCCTGGCTGGTCGGGTGGGTCACCACCCGGCGGCCGTTCAGCAGCACCAGGGTGTTGCCGATGCCCAGGTTGCGCAGGTTCACCGAACCGACGTCGCCGCGGGCGCTGTTGCTGGTGCCCGGCAGGTACTGCGAGTTGAAGTTGACGTCGCCCATCTGCGGGATGGCGCGGAACAGGTCGTCGCCCGAGACGGCGGCGGTGGCCTGGATCTGCTCCTCCCCGACCACCGTCACCGGCAGGGCGGCGGTGACCTTGGCGCCCTTGATCTGCGAGCCGACGACGGTGATCTCCTCGACGGTCGCGGCCTCGCCCTCCTGGGCGTTGGCGTGCGCGGCCAGGACGGCGGCGCAGAGAGTCGTGGTCGCCAACAGGGCGACGCGTAGGCGAGTGTTCATGGTATCCCCTCCAGAACTGCGACCCGACGCTCCCCGCCGCACGAGCGCGCCCGCAATCCACATTTCAGGAAATGCCGGCGCGTCGTCCCGATGCTGACGAAACGAACAGGTCGTGCCGGATCATTGCCGGCGCTGGTCAATTCCCACTGAATCGATGGGAATTGAATTCGAGTTTTTCTGAACCGCTTGCGACCAAGTTTGCCGCCGACGCGTCAAAAAATGGGTTGGAACGGCAATTTTCACCACACGCCGTTCGGGCCGGAATCCAGCGCCGACAGGGTCTCGCCGCGATTTCACCATCGCGGCGGCCTTGGCGGCCGGACCGGGGAACCGTCTGTCGGCGTCGCCGTGCGCGTAAAATCAAACGGCGTTATCCGAGTTGCCGGCGTGATGATCAGCACAATCTGGAAACCTCCGGTCGGCGCCCTGAAATGTGGCGGCCGTATACGAAGAAGGCCCGCAAAGCCCTTCCTCGCCCCCTCCCCCATTGCCGAACCCGCCCGCCTGATCAACGCTGAACCGCGGCCAAAACCGCTGTTCAGTCTAGTATTCGCGTTCCAACAATAAGAACACGATTAGGGCGGACCCCACGAAGGAGCCATCAGTCATGCATTGACTATGCGGAGAGGGGCACTAGTGAACAATAATCTCAAAAAAATCTTGACCGCGAGCATTTCGACTCTGTCGATCGCCATCGGTACTTCGACCATCGCACACGCGGCAGAGCCCGCGCCTGATCCTTCCGTCGAACTCGACACCGTCATCGTCACCGGCACGCGCCAGACCGGCCTGCGGGTCGCCGACAGCCCGGCCCCCGTCCAGGTGGTCGACACCGCCACCCTCGAGCGCACCGGCCAGGTCGACCTGCGCCTGGGCCTGGCCAACCTGGTCCCGTCGTTCAACGCCCAGGCCTTCGGCGGCGACACCGCCAACCTGACCCTCTCGGCGCGCCTGCGCGGCCTGTCGCCGAACCAGGCCCTGGTGCTGATCAACGGCAAGCGCCGCCACACCACCGGCAACTTCGCCGTCCTTTCCGGCCCCTACCAGGGCGCCGCCGCCGCCGATCTCGGCTTCATCCCGATGGCCTCGATCGGCCGCATCGAGGTGCTGACCGACGGCGCCGCGGCCCAGTACGGCACCGACGCCATCGCCGGCGTCGTCAACATCATCCTCAAGAAGTCGGAGTCTGGCGGCGCGGTCTCGGTGACCGGCGGCGAATATTTCGACGGCGGCGGCAAGACCGCCTCGTTCTCGGCCAATCTGGGCACGGCCCCGACCGAGAACAGCTATCTGAACTTCACGGTCGAGAGCAAATACCACGGCTTCTCCAACCGCGGCCTGCCCGACCAGCGCGTCTACAACCCCGCCAGCCCCAGCTACTCGGCCGCCAACAACGCCGTCGAGAGCCAGATCAAGGGCTACCCCAACCTGAACCTGATCTCGGGCGACGCCGAGTACCGGATGCACGTCCTGGCCTTCAACGGCGGGGTCGAGCTGCCCGGCGACTTCGAGGTCTATTCGTTCGGCACCTACGGCCACAAGGACGCCTCGGCCTACGAGAACTACCGCCGCTACAACCGCATCCAGGGCAGGATGGGCGCGGCCGACCGGCCCTTCCCCAACGGCTTCAGCCCGCGCGAGCGGATCATCGAGGACGACTACGCCCTGACGCTGGGCCTGTCGGGCGTGGTCGCCGGCTGGAACCTCGACCTCAGCGCCACCTACGGCAAGGACGACATCGAGGTCCGCGTCGAGGACTCGGCCAACGCCAGCCTCTACACCGACACCTCGACCCTCACGACCAAGGGCTTCACCCCCACCTCGTTCCACGCCGGCAGCTGGCAGACCACCCAGTGGACCAACAACCTGGACCTTTCCCGCGGCTTCGACGTGGGCCTGGCCACGCCGCTGGACGTAGCCCTGGGCATCGAGCAGCGCCGTGACACCTATGCCATCGGCGCCGGCGACGCGGCCTCGACCTACAAGGAAGGCTCGCAGTCCTATCCGGGCTTCTCCAAGACCGACGCCGGCGGCCACAGCCGCACCAGCTGGGCGCTCTACACCGACCTGGCCGTCTCGCCGGTCACGCCCTGGAAGGTCGACGTCGCCCTGCGCTACGAGGACTTCAGCGACTTCGGCGACACCACGGTCGGCAAGCTGACCAGCCGCTACGACTTCAACGAGATGTTCGCCATCCGCGGCACGGTCAGCACCGGCTTCCGCGCACCGACCCTGGCGGAGTCGTTCTACTCGGCCACCAACGTCTCGCCGACCTCGGCCTTCGTGCAGCTGGCCCCCAACTCGGCCGCCGCCGCCCTGCTGGGCATCGAGAAGCTGAAGCCGGAGAAGTCGACCAACTACAGCTTCGGCGTCGTGGCCCACCCGATCCCGAAACTGACCGCCACGATCGACGCCTACCGCATCAAGCTGGAAGACCGCATCTTCGGCTCCAGCTCGGTCTACGGCCTGCGCAACGGCGTGGTGGTGAACCCGAACGTCAACGCCGCCATCGCCGCCAACGGCAACATCCTCGACAACACCGTCACCAGCACCGGCATCAACATCTTCTCCAACGGCCTGGACACCCGCACCACGGGCGTCGACGTGGTGGCCTCCTACCCGACCGACCTGGGCGACTGGGGCCGCATCGACTGGACCCTGAGCGGCAACTACAACAAGACCAAGATCACCAGGGTGAAGTCCGCCCCGGCGGCCCTGGGCGTGACCAGCACCGCCTTCCCGACCGGCCAGGTGCTGTTCGCCGGCAACGCCGCCTCGCTGCTCGAGACCGCCGCGCCCAAGTACAAGATCGGGATCAACGGCCTCTACAGCTTCGGCCCGGTCACCGTCAGCCTGACCGAGACCTTCTACGGCAAGGCCTCGGCCCTGGCCGACCCGGGCACCGGTCCGTTGCTCGACACCGTGGTCAGCGCCACCGCCCTCACCGACCTGGAGATCTCCTACAAGTTCCCGGTCGGGGTGGTCGCCGCGATCGGCGCCAACAACCTGTTCAACGAGTATCCGGACAAGTTCTCGGCGGCGTTCCAGTCGGCCTGCGTCGCCTCCGGCGGCGGCTGCGTGACCCAGTACCCGGCGTTCTCGCCGTTCGGGATCAACGGCGGCTACTACTACGGGCGCCTGACCTACACCTTCTAGGTCGCCCTTCCACCGCATCGGCAACGAGGGAGTCGGGCGTCCGTCCGGCTCCCTTTTCCGAAGGCGATTCCACGGGACGCGGCCTTCGCGCCCCAACTTCGCCCAAGCCGCGATCAGGGCGCCCAAGCAGGCGGCACAACGCCGTTCCGCGACAGGCTGACCGCCCTGCCCGGCTTAAAGGGATTGCCCCGCAGAGACGGGGATTTCGAGATGGACCCGCCGCCGAAACATCCGGCAGGCGGACACAAAGCACGGGGTGGCGTATGGACGGTCGAGCGACTTCGGCATCTGGCGCGGTTCTGACGCGCCGACGGTTTTTCGAGAGCCTGGCGGCCTATGGCGGGGTGTCGCTGGCCATGGCCGGCATGGACGCCCTGGGCTACGGCTTCGCCTCGGCCCAGGCCGCCCCGCCCCCGCTGGAAGGCGGCGGCAAGGGGATCAAGGTGGTGGTGCTGGGCGCAGGCCTGGCGGGCCTGACCGCCGCCTATGAACTGACCAAGCACGGCTACGAGGTGCAGGTGCTGGAAGCCCGCGACTTCGCCGGCGGCCGCTGCCAGACCGCCCGCAAGGGCTTCCGCCATGTCGACCTGCTGGGCAACGACCAGACCTGCCAGTTCGACGAGGGCCTCTACATCAACCACGGCCCCTGGCGGATCCCGTACCACCACCGCTCGACGCTGCACTACACCAAGCTCCTGGGCGTGCCGCTGGAGAGCTTCGTCAACGACAACGACGCGGCCTACGTCTATTTCGAGAAGGGCGAGGGCCCGCTGAAGGGCAAGCCGGTCCGCAAGGGCGAGATCGCCGCCGACGCGCGCGGCCACGCCGCCGAGCTGATGGCCAAGGTCGCCTCCAAGGGCGGCCTCGACGGCGCCTTCACCACGCAGGACCGCGACCTCTTCGTCGCCTACATGGTCAACGAGGGTCGCCTGTCGCCAACGGACCTGGCCTATACAGGCACAGACGGCCGCGGCTTCGACGTCCATCCCGGCGCCGGCGTCTCGCCCGGCCCCGGCAAGCCCTCGACACCGCGCAGCATGGCCGACGTGCTGCACTCGGGCGCCTGGCGCACCCTGACCTCGGTCGCCGGCTACGAGCAGCAGCGCACCATGCTCCAGCCGATCGGCGGCATGGACCAGCTGGCCAAGGCCTTCGAGCGCAAGGTGGCCGACAAGATCAGCTATTCCTGCGTGGTCGAGACCATCGGCCAGGACGCCAAGGGCGTGAAGATCGGCTACCGCGACGCCGCCGGAAAGAAAGCGCAGGTCGTCGCCGACTACTGCATCTGCACCATCCCGCTCAGCGTGCTGCGCAGCGTCGACATGCAGGCCTCCAAGCCGTTCAAGGCGGCGATGGAGGGCGTGGCCTACGCCCCGGTCAACAAGATCGGCCTGCAGATGAAGCGTCGCTTCTGGGAGGAGGACCACTTCATCTACGGCGGCCACATCTACAACGACATGCCCGGCATCGGCACGATCAGCCTGCCCTCGACCGGCTGGCAGAGCCAGAAGGGCGTGCTGCTGGGCTACTACTCGTTCGGCGGCGAGGCCGCGAAGATCAGCGCCAAGAGCCCGGCAGAGCGCGCCGCCTTCGCCGTGGCCGGCGGCCAGAAGGTGTTCCCCGAATACGCTGACAGTTACGAGAACGCCTTCTCGTTCTGCTGGCACCTGGCCGAGCACAATCTGGGCGGCTGGGCCGAGTGGGGCGAGGAAGGCCGCAAGACCGCCTATCCGGTGCTGTGCGAGCCCGACGGCCGCCTCTACCTGGCCGGCGAGCACCTCAGCTATCTCGGCGGCTGGCAGGCCGGGGCCATCGAGTCCGCCTGGCAGCAGATCGCCAAGCTGCACGCCCGCGTCCGCGCCGCGTGACGAACTCCATCCAGACCTTCGGAGACCTGATGCTTCGCCACGCTTTCCCGGCGCTCGCCACGCTCGCGCTCGCCTCGACCGCCGCCTCGTCGGCCCTCGCCGCCCCGCCCGGCCAGACCCTCTACGCCGACAACTGCTCGGCCTGCCACCAGGTCACCGGCAAGGGCGTCAAGGGCGCCTTCCCGGCCCTGGCCGGCTCGCCCCTGGTGCAGGGCGACGGCAAGTCGATGGCCAATGTCGTGCTCAACGGCCGCGCCGGCATGCCCGCCTTCAAGGACGACCTGTCCGACGCCGAGCTGACGGGCCTTCTGAACTACGTCCGCACCGCCTGGGGCAACAAGGGCAAGCCGGTCAGCTTCGCCGACGTCTCCAGCGTCCGCGCCCAGTCCAAGGCCGGCGCCAAGGCCCGCGGCCTGCAGGCCCACTAGTTCGCATAAAACCGCTAAATCCCCGCCTTCGCGGGGAAACTCGGAGCACGGGGACTGTCTGGTCCGCCCCCCGATTTCGACTACAGAATGGAGCCGCCCAATGAAACGCCTCGCCCTCGCCCTCGTGGCGACCGCCGCCTTCGCCGCCCCCGCCTTCGCCCAGGAGATCGTCCGCGGCGGCGATCCCAAGTCGGCGATCGCCAGCGTCGTCACCGTACCGGCCGGCTACGACACCATCTATGTCAGCGGCATGACCCCGCCGGTGGTCGACGCCAACGCCACGGGCGTGGCCAAGTTCGGCGACACCAAGACCCAGACCATCGGCGTCATCAAGCGCCTGGAAGACGCGCTCAAGAGCCAGGGCGCGACCCTGTCGGACGTGGTGATGATGCGCGTGCTGCTGGTCGGCGACCCGGCCAAGGACGGCAAGATGGACTTCGCCGGCATGATGGAGGGCTACAAGACCTTCTTCGGCACGGCCGAGCAGCCCAACAAGCCCTCGCGCATCACCAGCCAGGTCACCGCCCTGGTCGCCGACGGCATGCTGGTCGAGATCGAGGTCCAGGCCGCCCGCAAGCCGAAGAAGTAGCCCCGGCCGACCAAGAAAGGGTCGAGAGGCGCAAGCGCTCCGGACGGTTTGGCGGCATGATCGCCCAGACTGTCCGGACGCCAGGAGGAAGGCCCACCCGATGAGCTGCAGCCACCTCTCGACCATCGTCGTCGTCACGCCCAGCGCCGACGGCTGCGAGGAATGCCTCAAGACCGGCGGCTGGTGGGTGCACCTGCGCCTGTGCCGCGCCTGCGGCCACGTCGGCTGTTGCGACCAGTCGCCCAGCCGACACGCCAGCGCCCATTTCGCCGCCACCCAGCACCCGATCATCGAAGGCTACGACCCGCCCGAGGGCTGGGGCTGGTGCTATGTCGACGAGGTCATGTTCGACCTTACCGCCTACAAGACGCCCCATCCGCGCCCGATCAAGCGGTGGGTCGAGGGGTAGCGCTACCCGATCGGGTGTTGCCCGCAAAACGCCGTTCGCTCTACTGCCCGAATAATCTTCACGACTCTCGTCCATGGGCCGGCGGGAGACATCAGGGCGGGTCGGGGTGACCTCTAGAGAACGACAAGACTTGCTCCGTGGCCTGACGGCCGCCGCCTGCGCCTGGGCGCTGGCGGCGCCGGCCGTGGCGGCCGAGCGCATGGCCACCCTGGCCCTCCCCGCCCAGCCGCTGAACCAGGCCCTGGCCGAGCTTGGCCGCCAGGCGCGGGTCGACATCCTGGTCTCGGCCGCCGTGGTCGGCGACCGGCGCGCGCCGCCGCTGCGCGGCCGCCTGACGCCGAGCGAGGCCCTGGATCGGCTGCTGGCGGGATCGGGCCTCGAATACCAGGCCGTCGAGTCCGGCGCCTATGTCGTGCGCGCCCGGCGCGGCGCGCCGCCCGAAGCCGAAGGGCCCGTCGCCCTGCCCGAACTGCTGGTGGTGGGCGTACGCACCCAGAACGTCGACCAGCGGCGCGATCCCGACGACATCCAGCCCTATCGCGTCTTCGAGCGCAGCACGCTGCGCACCGCCCAGGCCCTCTCGGCCGACGACTTCCTGCAAACCTGGCTGACCAGCAACGGCGACAGTCGCCAGTCCATCCCGCGCCCCGGCCGCGGCATTCCGCCGTCGCGCTCCAACTTCGCCTTTCGCGACTCCAACGCCCAGGAAAAGACCCTGGTGCTGGTCGACGGGCGGCGCATGCCCGCCATCCCCAACTACAACCGGCTGGCGCAGGCCGACGTGGGACCGATCCCGCTTGGGGCGATCGGCCGTATCGAGACCCTGGCTTCCAGCAGCGGCGCCCTCTACGGCCTGGGCGCGGTCAACGGCGTGGTCAACCTGGTGCTCGACCGCGACTATCGCGGCGCCGAGGTCGCCGTCACCGCCGGCGCCAGCAAGGGCGGCGACGGCGGGTATGGCCGCTTCGACGCCCGCCTCGGCTACAGCACCGACGACGGAAGCACGGCGGTGATGGTCCGCTACGGCCAGAAGCGCTTCAACGGCGTCGCGATCGGCGACCGGTCGGAAGCCTACGCGCCGCTCGACGGATCGTCGCTCAAGGTCGGCCAGAGCTACAGCCGGTCGCCGGGGAACGGCATCACCCTGTTCGGGGTCAACGGTCCGTTCACGGTCGGCGGCGTCTCGATGTCGCAGACCTACATCCCGGCCGACTACGACGGCTCGACGCCGATCGAGACGGTGCTGATCCAGAACGCCGGCAAGGCGGCCCCGGGGCTGGCCCCGGCCCACAGCGCCCGCCCGCTGTCCAACGACAGTCGCACCGACGCCGTCCTGATCAATCTGCGCCAGAAGCTGTGGCGCGGCGCCGAGGCCTATCTGGACTACATCTACCTGGCCAGCCTCGACACTTTCCCTACCGCCACCGGCGCGTTCTACACCACGCTGACGCCGGGCCAGGGGACGGCTTCGATGCTCTCGGGTTCGAGCCCGATCGAACTCGTCGCGCCCATCCCCTTCGTCCTGGGAACCCAGTCCGCCCGGATGATTTCGCGCCGTTTCACCGGGGGCCTGGTGTTCGACCTGCCCGCGCGCTGGCGGGGCGGCGTCGACTACGCCGTGGGCAGCGTACGCGCCAATCAGCGCATCGACGACATGGGCTACGAGGCCCTGGCCTGGTCGACCGTCGCCAGCGGGGTCGCCCCCGCCGACGGCCGGCCGGTCCCCAACCCCTTCGGCGACCAGGCCGGGTTCCTGGCCGACCTGGCGCGCTACAAGGCGCCCTGGGCGGGAAGCGACCCCTACGCCTCCTCGCGGCTCGAGGACATCTCGCTGCGCGCCTCCGGACCGATCGCCCGGATCGGAGACCGCGACCTGACGCTGTCGCTGACCGCCCAGCAGCTGTGGGAGGCCATGCCGACCTTCCCTCCCAACCGCACCAACCACCTCTCGAGCCGCACGCGATCGGTCTTCGCCGAACTGCGCGCGCCGCTGGAAGGGGTGCTCGGCGTCAGGGGCCTGGAACTGCAGGCGGCGGCGCGACGCCAGGTCGGCCGGATCCTGATCTCCGAAGGATCGCCCGCCAAGCCGATAGAGAAGTCCGCCGATCTCTTCCTGCTCGGCGCGAAGGCCGAGCCCAGACCCGGCCTGGTCCTGCGCGCGTCCTACGCCCAGGGCGCGCAACTGCCCGAGCCCTACCTGCTCACGGCCACCACCAGCCTGACCACCAGCGGCGCGATCGATCCCAAGCGCGACCCTCGCCAGCCCGTCTATGCCGAAGGATGGTTTCCCATCGTCTGGGGCGCCCCGGCCGACCTGCGCCCCGACCAGACGCGGACCTACTCGGCCGGCGCGGTGCTGACCTCGCCGCTGATCCCGCGCACGCGCCTGTCGATCGACTATACCCGCATCGAGGGCTACGACCTGATGGTCGCCGTGCACAGGAGCGTCGACCTCTACATCCTCAACGAGGACCTCTATCCCGGCGCCGTCGTCCGCGCCCCGCTCACCGACGCCGACCGCGCCAAGGGCTATACGGGCGGCCGGATCATCGAGGTGCGCGACCTCAACGAGAACACCGGCTCCAGCCTGATGCAGTCGGTGGACATGGTCGCCGAGCACGACCTGGACCTGGCGGGCGGACGCCTCGGCCTCAGCGCCGCCCTGACCTGGCAGCCGACCCTGCTGCACTACATTCCGCCGGCCAGCACCGCCTACAAGCGCGCCCCCTACGGCGCACCGCCGAAATGGCGCGGCGCGATCGGAGCCCGCTGGTCGAGCCGGCGCTTCGCCGCCTCTGCCACCGTCCGCTATGTCGACGCCGACCTCGCGATGGCGCTGCCCGACAACACCACGATCGACCTGTCCCTGGCCTTCGAGCTTCCCCGGCCGCCCGGCGCGTCCGAGACCGAACTGCGGCTGGGCGTGCGCAACCTGCTCGACCGCTGGTCGGACGACGACCCGCTGAAGCGCCGGCTCGAAGCCACCCTGATCGCGCGGTTCTAGAGCATTGTCCGACGAAGTGGATTCCGGTTCGTCGTCAGAAAATGCGTCAAAACAAAAGCTCTACACCGCCCGCAGCGCCTCCAGGTCGCGGTGGATCGCCGAGACCACCACCGAGCCCTCGCCGACCCCGGCCGCCACCCGCTTGATCGAGCCCGAGCGCACGTCGCCGACCGCATAGACGCCCGGCCGTTCGGTCTCGTAGGCCGAACGGGCGCCGGGGACCTGGCCGCTCTCGCCGGTCAGGACGAAGCCGCGCTCGTCCAGGTCGATGCAGCCGCGCAGCCAGTCGGTGTTGGGCTCGGCGCCGATCATCACGAACAGCGCCCCGGCGTCGACCACCGTCTCCTGTCCGCTGCGATGGTCGGTCCAGCCGATCCGCCTCAGGGTGCGCTCGCCCTCCAGGCGGGAAACCTCGCTGAACGGATGCAGGGTGATGCGGGCCGAGCCCTCGATGCGCTGGACCAGATAGTCCGACATGGTCGCCGCCAGCCCCTCGCCGCGCACCAGCATGTGCACGTGGCCGACGGTGCGCGACAGGAACATCGCCGCCTGGCCGGCCGAGTTGCCGCCGCCGACCACCACCACCGCCTGGCCCCGGCAGAGATCAGACTCCATGGCCGTGGCGGCGTAGTGGATGGCCTGGCCGTCGAAGCGGTCGTAGCCCTCGACGTCCAGCTTGCGGTAGCGCGCGCCCGAGGCGATCACCACCGCCCGCGCCAGCAGGGTCTGGCCGTCCTCCAGCTTCAGGCGGTAGGGGCGCTTGTCGCACTCGACCCCGACCACGGCCCGCGACACCGCCAGCCGCGCCCCGAACTTCTGGGCCTGCACCTGGGCGCGGCCGGCCAGGGCCTGGCCCGATATGCCGGTGGGAAAGCCCAGATAGTTCTCGATCTTCGAGCTCGCCCCGGCCTGGCCGCCGGGCGCCAGCCCTTCCAGGATCACCGTCGCCAGTCCCTCGGACGCCGCGTAGGTCGCCGCCGACAGGCCCGCCGGCCCCGCCCCGACCACCGCCACGTCGAACACCGCCTGCGGGTCGAAGCGCTCGGTCATGCCCAGCCGGTCGGCCAGGGCCATGGTGTCGGGATTGAGCAGCAGGCTGCGGTCGGGCAGCACCACGGCCGGCAGGTCGGCGACGTCCAGGCCATGGCGGCCCATGCAGCCGGAGGCGGCCTCGTCGCTCTCCACGTCGACCAGTCGCAGGGGATAGCCGTTGCGCACGGCGAAGCGCTCGATGCGCAGGGTCTCGGGATCGTCGGGCCGGCCGATCAGCACGATCCCCGCCTCGCCGTGGTGCAGGAAGCCCATGCGGCGCAGGATGAAGGCCCGCATGACGATCTCGCCGATGTCGGGCTCGGCCGCCATCATCCGCGGCACGTCCCTGTTGGCCACCCGCACCACCCGGCCGTCGGTCAGGGCCCGGGCCCCGACCAGCAGGGCGCGGGCGTTGATCTGGTCCAGCTCGCCGCTGAACTGGCCGGCCCGGTGGATGGTCAGGATCTCGTCGTCGCCCTCCTCGCCGGTGCGGGTGATGCCAACCTGCCCGTCCAGCACCAGGAAGAAGTCGGCCCTACGGTCGCCGCGCCGAAAAAGCACCTGGCCCTTGGCGATGGCCTCCTCGACGCCGTAGCCGGCAAGGCGCTCGGCCATCTCGGGCGACAGCACGGGAAAGATCTGGGCGGTGCGGGCGTAGGGGTCGTCGGGGGCGAGCGGCTTGGTGGCGATGATATCGGTCACGGCGGGCCTCCTGGCGGTCCTTCGAACCCTAGTTCACGGAACGCCGCGAGGCGATGTCTTGAACGGAAACAGCGGAGCGATCGGGCGCGCCGCGCGGCGCCACAGCGACGAAGGCCGTCAGCGCCAGGAGGGCGGCGGTCGCGGCGCTGAGCGCCAGTTTCTGGAAGCCGTTCACGAGCAACGCCCCTTGGTCGGAAAAGGAGGCGGCCCCGCCGGCCGCCGGGGGGGAGG
>Ga0247823_10001502_pt1 | contig 19448 bp, 9 predicted proteins | sample 13C_PalmiticAcid_2_FD_192426 | JGI IMG/M metagenome (GOLD analysis project Ga0247823, IMG submission 192426) | Soil microbial communities from agricultural site in Penn Yan, New York, United States - 13C_PalmiticAcid_Day30 | ecosystem: Environmental > Terrestrial > Soil > Agricultural land... | reverse complement strand
AGTCCCAGTAGTCCCTTGTCCCTTCGTCCCCATCCAAATGCCCCGACCCACCGACCTCCGAGTCTTCATCTCCTCCACCTTCCGCGATCTGCAGGAGGAGCGCGAGCACCTGATCAAGAGGGTCTTCCCGGAGATCCGTGCGCTCTGTCGCGAGCGCGGGGTCACGTTCACGGAGGTCGATCTGCGGTGGGGACTGACCGAGGAGGACCTCGTGCTCGGCCAGGTCATTCGCGCGTGCCTGGAGGAGGTCGACAAGTGTCGTCCGTACTTCATCGGCATCACGGGCGATCGCTACGGATACGTCCCGACGTATCTCGATATCCAGAAGGACCCGTCACTGCTCGCGCACTACCCGTGGATCGAAGACGCGGCGATCGATGGGATGAGCATCACCGAGATGGAGGCGCAGTACGCCGTCCTGTCGGCTCCGGAGACCGCGCGGAGCGGCGCGCTGTTCTACTTCCGCCGGCATCGCGCGGGTCTCGAGCTCCAGGGCGACGATGAGCGCGAGCGGCTCGAAGCCTACCAGGGGCGCATTCGAGGCAGCGGCGCGACGGTCGGGGAGTTCCGCGATCCGGTGTCGCTCGGAGAGATGATCTACGACGACCTGGTGACGATCATCAATCGTGACTTCGCCGACGTCCGCCCGGCGACGCCACTCGAGCAGGAGCGCACACGCCACGACGCGTTCGCACAGAGCCGGCGTCGCGCGTACATCGCCAACCCGCTTTATCTCAGGCGCCTGAACGATCACGTCGCATCGGACGACCCGCCGCTGGTGGTCTACGCCGCGAGCGGCTCGGGCAAGTCGTCGCTGTTCGCGTACTGGGCCGAACAGGTCCGTCGCAGGCAGCCGGAAGTTCTCGTCATCGAGCACTATGTCGGCATCGGCGCCGTGGCGAGCGATCGCTGGGCGATCATCCAGCACCTGTGCATGGAGATCAAGGAGCGCTTCGCTCGCGAGGAGGAGCTTCCCGCGACACCGCAGGAGCTCGAGCGGGCGCTCGGGCAGTGGCTGGGCTACGCCGATCACGAGCTGACACGGCGTGGCGAGCGCATGGTCGTGATCCTCGACGGGTTGAATCAGTTGCAGGGATCGGCGGCGTCGTTGCGCTGGATTCCCGAGTCGATCTCACCGAGGATTCGACTGGTCGTGGGCTCGACCGCCGTAGACACGTTGACGGAGATGAACCGGCGCGGATGGGGGCAATTCGGAATGCAGGCGTTGAGCGAGGCAGAGGCCGAGGCGCTCGTCGTGCGCTACCTCGCCGAGTACGGCAAGGCGCTGAGTCCCGAACAGATCAGGCGCATCGCCGCCGACGGAAAGTGCGGTCATCCGCTGTTCCTCAAGACGCTGCTGGAGGAGATTCGGCTCGTCGGTCGGCACGAGGAGCTCGCCGAGCGCGTCGACGGCTATCTCCGATCGACGTCGACAGAGGACTTGTTCCAGCGAGTGCTCGAGCGTCTCGAGGACGACTACTCGCAGAAGATGGTGCGCGAGGTCATGTCGCTGCTCTGGTGCTCGCGCAGCGGGTTGAGCGAGACCGAGCTATCGGAGCTGACGGGCATTGGCCGGCTCCGACTCTCGACGCTGCTGATCGGACTCGATTATCACCTCGTGCGGCGCGACGGAACCCTGACCTTCTTCCACGACTATCTGCGGCGCGCCGTCGAGATGCGGTATCTGTCGGAGGAGCCGACGCGTCAGGAGCGATTCCGGCAGTCTGCCGCGCACTTCGAGCGAGCTCCCGTGACGATGCGCTCGACGCGCGAGCTCGTGCACGCGCTGGTCTCGGCCGGCAATCGAAAGCAGCTCGCCGATACGCTCGCGACGATCGAGCGCTTCATGGTGCTCAACGAAGGCGAGGCACGCTTCGAGCTCCTGGGTCATTGGTCAGAGCTTGCGGGCGAATTCGATATCGTCGAGAGCACGCAAGCCGGACTGCAGCGCTACCGTGACGCGCACGGGACGGTGCCACCGATGGTGCTCGAGCGCGTCTCCAAGCTGCTCGAGGATGTAGGACGGTGGAAGGAGGCCGAGGCGCTGCAGCGCGAGCGGCTGTCGATGGCGACCGCCGAAGCGGATCAGGCCGCCGAGGCCTCGTCGCGGGCGGCCCTGGGACGGCTGCTGCGAATGCAGGGCGATCACGACGGCGCGTTCGAGGAACTGACTCGTGCGCGGGAGCTGTTCGACGCGGTTGGCGATCGCGCCGGCCTGTCGTATGTGGTGGGCAGTCTGGGCATCATGCACTATCTCCGCGCGGAGTACGAGCGCGCGCTGGCCTGCTACGACGAGCAGGAGCGAACCAGCCGTGAGCTTGCGGACCTCAGGGGCCTGTCCAACGCGTTCGGGTGCATGGGCCTCGTGCACGCCGCGCTCGGCGCGAGCGATCGTGCCCTCGAGTGCTTCATCGAGTACGAGCGGATCTGTCGCGAGCGCGGCGACCGTCGTCAACTGGCGACGGCCATCGGGAACATGGGATTCGTCTTCTTCGACCGCGGCGAGTACGATCGCGTGCTCGAATGCTACGGCGAGCAGGAGCGCATCTGCCGTGAGCTCGGCGACCGCAGCGGCGTCTTCGGCGCCGTCGGGAACATGGGATTCGTGTTTACCGAGCGCGGCGACTACGCTCGCGCGCTGGAGTGCTTCCGGGAGGCCTCCGACGGACATCGCGACATCGGCTACCGCTTCGGCGTCGCGCACTGGCTCGAGGGATCGGCGCGGGCGCTCCTGGCGGTCGCCGGCGACCGGGGAGCGATGCCGGATTTCCTGGCGGAGCTTCTCACCGACGCAACGGAGCAGACGTGGCAACGATCGACGCTCGAGGCTGCACGCGAGCGGGCAGAAGCCTCGCTCGCGATCGCGCGCGAGCTGTCGACGCCGGTCGGCATGTTCAACGCAGAGGTGCTTCTCGCGCGTATCGAGCACGCGCGGGGTGACGCGTCCGCGGCTCGAGCGCTCCTGGGAGGCCTGCTCGCCGTTGCCGCCGACGATGGGCAGCGCGCCGAGCTTCGGTACTGGCTCTGGAAAATCGGTCCGGATCGCGACGTCACCGACGGCGCGTCGGACGACCACCGCGCCGAGGCGTTGCGGCTCTACCGGGCCTTCGATGATGCCAGCCCGAAGAACGGCTACCGGGCGCGAATCGAAGAGCTGACCGCAGGGGTCATCGCCGCGTGACGTTGATCGCGCGGCCTCGCTCGTAGCGGTAGAGTCCACCCGAGGTGCCAAGCCAGAGTCGCCCCCTGCTGTCCTCCAGCAGGCTCTGCACGTGCGGGTTGCGAAGGCCCTCGGCGCTCGCGACGGTCGTGAACGTCGTGCCGTCGAAGCGGCTCGCGCCGCCGCCACCCGTGCCGAGCCAGAGCGCTCCGTCGCGATCGACCATCATTGCGTAGACCTCGCGAAACGCGAGACCGTCAGCCTCGGTGTAGGTCGTGAACGTCGCGCCGTCATAGCGGCAGAGCCCTCGGTCCGTTCCGAACCAGAGCACTCCATTCCGGTCCTCGGCGATGCAGAAGACGAAGTCACTGCTCAGTCCGTCGCGCGTGGTCAGTCGCGTGAATGCCGTTCCGTCATATCGAACGACGCCGCTCCCGTTCGTTGCGAACCAGAGATTTCCCGATCGATCCTCCAGCGACCTCCACGCCAGCAGCGGCGAGGTGTTGCCGGTCGGATAGTCCTTCGGAGACGTGTCCAATGGAAGCTCGAGACTCGAGAACGTCGACCCGTCGTAGCGGGACAGCCCGCGGTTCGTGCCGATCCAGAGCGTGCCATGTCGGTCTCTGGTGATGCCTCCGCAGCGGTTGTCGGCGAGTCCGTCGTCGACGGTGAAACTGGTGAACGACGTGCCGTCGTAGCGCCAGAGGCCGTCCTGGGTCGTGATCCAGAGAGCGCCGCGATCGTCCTCGACGATCCCTCGCACGGAGCGACCGCCGAAGCCATCGCGCGCGGTGAGGTACGTGAACGACGTTCCGTCGTAGCGACATAACCCTTCGGTGAGCGTCCCAAACCAGACGTTCCCCTTGCGGTCTTCATGGATCGCGGTGATGTACTCGCCGATCTGCAACGCGGTATCGGCTCCGAGAACGGAGCCGATCGTCCAGGTCGAGTCGGTTGCAGCGCCGGCCGTGCGCGCCTGGGCGAGCGTCGGTCGCGGCTCGTCGGCGCAGGCGGCGACGAGCACGACGAGTATCAGCAGAGCCCGGTGTGGTTTCATGATATGCTTGCCATCGTCTACTCGATCTTCTTCGCCGAGAGAGTCCGTCCACCCTGCTGCAGCGTGATGCTCGCCACCGCGCCCGCGCCGTCGCGTTCGAAGATCACGATGGCTCCGCCTTCGCTGACGAGGAACCTCGTGTCGGAGAGCGGCGTCAGATCGACCGTGGGCTGGCCCGTGAGCTGTCCGATGAGCTTCTTCGCGTCGCGCGTGACGGTCAGGATGAGTGCGGGCGCGAGCTCGTAGCGTCCGACATACGACTGAAGTGTCGCCTCCGGAACGTCGACGCGCACGGTCGGAAGCTCGACACCGAGGCGCTCGAGCACGGCGCGCGCACTCGGCAGCGAGGGATTGAGCGTGAACGCCCGTCGGTAGCTCGCGATCGCCTTCGCAGTGTCGCCCGCGAGAAGCCACGCCTCGCCCATGCTGTCATGGACGTTGAACGCGTCGGAATGTGCCTCGACATTCATCGTGAAGACGGCGATCGCGGCGTCGAGGCGGTCTCGCCGGAGATAGCTGTATCCGAGCGCGTTCATCTCCTCTTCGTTGACGTCATAGCTGCCGGCGCTGGACGAACGGATCGCACGAAACTGCTCCATCGCCGCCTCGATCCCCTTCTCCTCGATCGTCGCCGCGACGACGCGGGCAATCGACTCCGACGGTTCTGCCGCCGTCTGGTCGTAGAGGAGCTGCGTGATACCCTCGACGAGCTCCTCGACGTAGCGGCCCGTTGTGTTGTCGAGGACGATGATCGTGTTGCGCTCCGCGGGCATGCGCCGAAAGCCGGCATGGAACCCGGGGATCTGCCCTCCATGCTCGACGATGCTCACCGTACGACCGCCGATCGTCCTCTCGCCGATCAGCCAGCCGTATCCGTACCCCTGCATATGCGGCGTGAACATCTTCCGGCGTAGCTCCGCGTCCGCGACGAACGTCTGACCGTAGAGCGCCTGGTCCCACGTGAACAGATCGTCGACCGTGGAGTACATCATGCCCGCCGCGAACGGAATTCCCGTATCGATGTACGGCGCATGCACGAACGATCCGTCCGGCATCGGCTCGTATCCCGTCGCGTGCTTCTCGACGATTGCCTCGTGGTGATCGTAGCCCGTCTGACGCAGACCGAGCGGCTCGAGAATGCGCTCGCGGAGCACCTGATCATACGGCTTGCCGGAGACCCTTTCGATGATCACGCCGAGAAGGAAGTAGCCGGAGTTGCTGTAGCGCCACCGTGAGCCCGGCTCGAAATCGAGAGGCAGACCCGAGAACGTCGCCGCGAAGTCGGCTGGCTCGTAGTGATTGCGCGAGCGAGCATCGACGAAATCGGGCATGTCCGTGTAGTTCGGGATGCCCGACGTGTGCGTCAGCAGGTGATGGATGGTGATGCGCGACGCGGTCTCCTTCGGATACTCCGGCAGGTACGTATCGATCGTCGCATCGAGCTTCAACGCGCCCTCGCCGACGAGCTGCAGGACGACCGCCGCGGTGAACTGCTTCGTCACCGAGCCGATGCGAAAGCGCGTGTCGGGCGTGTTCGGGATTCCCCAGCTCTTGTCCGCCTCACCGAGCCCCGCGCGGTAGATGATCTTCCCGCCTTCGGCGACGAGCACCGAGCCGTTGAGCTTCCCGACGCGATGGTAGCGCTCGACGAGCCTCGCGACCCGCTCGGCCTTCGTCTGAGCCGCTACGGGTATGGCGGTCAGGAGAATGAGGGCGATGATCGCCAGACGGTGGACGGTGTGGGGATTCCGGCGGCGCGGCGTACCGCCACGGAGTGTATGGAGAAGCATGGCCTTCGTTGATTGATCGGTGTGGCGAGCGGCTGGTCCGCACGCACCTGGGGATGGACTGTGACGACGGTCCTACCGCGCCTCGGCGACAAAGTTACGTGCTCATTCAGAAGCCCGGCTCGGACGGTGACCGAGTCGGGCTTTGTCGGTTGACTACGCGAACGGCACTCCGGGATACCCCACGCTGATCTCGAGCTCGACGTAGCGCTCGGGCGCAACGCCGCGGATGTAGCGCTCCACATCCCCGCGAACCGTCGACACTCTCACGAAGCGCCACTCGGTCGAAGTGGGATCGCCGAGAAGGAAGAGCCCGCGTCCACCGTTCTGCACGAAGATGTAGCGGCCGCTTGCGAGCCATCCACGTGCATCGATGGGACCCGGAGGCGAGAACCACCAGTCGTCGAGCGGCGCCCAGAAGTTCATCTCTCGGTAGGCCCGGGCGTCGTCGGGAAACGTGATGAACGCCGGATCGGCCTTGCCGCTCTCTCCCCATTGCGTCGTCGACGCGATCTGCAGCACCAGCTCACCAGTGCCTCCGCGGACGAGCGCGAGATGCACCGAGCCGGGTTGGGCATCGATGAGCCTGACGCTGCGCGCGCCGTTTACCGGATCGATGACGAGTCCGCTCCGTGCGCTCAGCGAGGCCTCCTCGTGAAGTCGGATCGGCTCGTCCCCGTTCGCTTCGTAGTAGAACCGCTGCGCCGGCGCCGCCTTCATCGTCGTGTGTGTGAGAGCCTCGGGCTCGCCGCGCCTCATCACGTCGAGCCGGAATTCGTAGAGCTTCGGACTGAGCTCGAAGATCTCGGTCGTAAACATCTTCGAGTCCCCTTCCAGGTCGTCCGGGTCGTCGAACCAGTAGACGAACTGCGTTCCCGTATCGCCGGCGACGATGCCCTCGGGTGAGACCGGCTTCCACGTGACGCGGTAATAGAGGTCGGGGCCATTGGGGTACTCCTGGATCCACCGCAGCCGCACGCCGCCCTGACGGGCAAGGGCTTCGAGCACCACATATCCGATTCCGTCACCGTCCTCATCCTCGGGAGCCTCCGGCCCCAGGCCACCGCTTCCCTGACACCCCGTCACGCCGATCCAGGCGAGCAAGAAGCTCGATGCGAGCAGTCGGGCGAGTAATCGTTTCATGATTCCACCTGTTCGTTGTCCGTGGTTTCGATCGTATTACAGATACACGCCGAGCCGCACCGCCACCGTGCCGATGCCGACCTCGGTCGTTCCCGGGGCGTCGGTCGTCGTGCCGGCCGACGTCGTGCTGCTCGAGTTGAAGCGCGCGCCGAGCTGGTACTCGGCACCGAGGCTCAGGACGCTCCACGCGAAAAACTCCACGCCGAGCATCGCCCCGATCGAGATCGACGTCGCCGCCGTCGAATACTCCGAGGTCTCGCCGCCGCTCCCCGACGACCGCGTCGCGTACGATGCGAAGCCGCCGACGTATCCGGTGAGCGGGCCCGACTGCACGACGTGGTATTCGAGCGCGGGGGCTATCGCAAGCGCCATCGACGACGCGCCGCCGCCGCCTCCGGAATCCGATGCGCGCGTCGAGACGCCGAGTCCGAACGAGGCTCGCAGCGCGGTTCTCGGAGCGACGAAATACTTCGCGCCGATTCCATAGATCGGTGTCGCGCCGCCAATGCCGCTGTCGCCGACCGCGGAGGCACCGACCGTTGCGGCGACGGCGCCTCGCACGCCGAAGTCGCCGAATCCGTTGATCGAGAACAGGAGCGCACGATCTCCTTCGGCGGTGCGCGGGGAATGCTCCTGCGCCGTTGCCGTTGCGCAGAAGAGAAGGAGCCCGCCGATGATTGCCGGTAACTGTTTCATGAGACTCACTCGATGGATGATGTGGGCGCGAGGGTCACTCGCGGATGTTCATGAGGAACTCGCCGTCGGTGATCGCATAGATCTCTCCGGCGTGGGCCCCCGTATCGGCCTGCACGAGCGCCTCGAACGTTCCGGCGCAGGTCATGGCGTCGCGATCGATCGACGTGACGACGAGTCGCAGGTAGCTCGCCTCCGCGTGGTCGTTGACGTAGGCGTTGGGCTGCTCGTCGTCGCCGTCTTCGGTGACCGTGAGCGTGAAGAGCGCCGACGTGACGGTGTCGCCGACGACCGGCAGCGGAATCGCATCGATGTTCAGACCCGCGGCGCCGATGTGCCCGGAGAACTCGCTGTGGTACTTGATCCTGTCCTGGACTTGGATGAAGAGACCCCCCTGGCGGGTCGCTGCTCCGGGCTCGGACGCGAGAAGGGTGAAGTGGTTCGTGTTCCCCGACTTGTTGCCGTGGTAGACTTCGGCGGTGCCCGTGAGGATCCGGTCGGCGAAGTTGTTCGGGAATCTGAGCGAGTCTTGGCGGTGCGCCATGAGCTCGGCGGCCTCGACGATGTCGTACTCCGGGGGGACCTTCTGGTAGTGGAAGGTGAAGTTGCGCGCGCCGGCCACGGCCGGACCGAGCGTCTGCAGCGCGTCGCAGGATGCGACGAGCGCCGCGACTGCGGTGACGACGATGATCGTCGCGATGAATCTGGTCATGACTCCCTCCCCGGCGTGTTTCGTTCGTCTGCTTCGCCGGCGCTTCTACGCCGACGGATGCAATGAACTCCCGTGCGGAGGCGCGATCAAACCAGATGGGCTCTCATTCGAAGGGTTCACCGCGAGCTCCGCGCCGGCATCTTCGGCGCGCAGATATTGAAGGGATGCGGCGTAGATTGCCGACGCCCCTCCCTCCTTCCCCTTCCGATCCAAGGATTCACAGGAGTCCCTTCCATGACACCCTCGCGCGATCTCTTCGATCTCGTTCATTCGTTGACGAGCACCGAGAAGCGCTACGTCCGGCGCACAGCGCTGCTGTCGGGACGCCAGACGTCGTGGCTTCGCCTGTTCGATGCCATCGACGCGCAGAAGAGCTTCGATGACACAGCACTGCGCGCATCGCTCGCACCCGACCCGATGCTCGCCAACCTCGCGGTCGCCAAGCAGTACGCCTACAACGCCGTCCTCCGCGCGCTGCAGAGCTATGGTCTTGGGCGGGATTTCGACAGCGAGCTTGGCGAGGCGATCGAACAGTACAAGGTGCTGGTGCACAAGGGACTCGGAGCGCAGGCGGCAAGGAGGATGCGGGAGATCAAGCGGAAGGCGATCGAGGGCGACGCGTATCTGCGGCTGTTCTGGGCGATCATCCGCGAGTTCTCCGTCGGTGCGAACTCGACCGAGCGCGCGGCGATGGACTATCTCGAGGGATTCCTTCTCGAGCAGCAGTGGGTGATCCGACGCATCGAGAATTACTCGCTCGTCGCCGGGGTATACTTCCGCCAGCGGATCATCCTCCGCCATCGACCGAACGCGCGCAGCCAGGTCGATCAGCGCCGCCTCGCGCAGCTCATCGCGCCGCTGCTCGCACTCGGCGACGACGAGCTGCTGAGCCCGACAGCCAGCGCGTTCTATCACCTCGCGCTCGGTGATTACTGGGAGGCGATCGGCAGGCCTGACAATGCGCGCACGCACTTCGATCGATTTCTCGAACCGGCACGGCTCGATCTCCACATCGGCGTCACCGACACGCTGCATCTCGCGGAGTTCACCAACGCGCTCATGTTCCGCCTGCGTCACCGGATGACCGACGGTCTCGACCGCTGCATCGAGGCGCTTCATGCGAAGGTCGGGCGACTCGATCGTCGCGGCCGGACGATGGGCATGCAGGCGTTGTTCTACGAACGGTGGCTGGTGTCGGCGGTGATGCTTCTGAACGTCACGGGGCGAATCGACGAGGCCGCGAGGCTGCTCGAGCGGGAGTCGTCGCGAACCGAGCGGCTCTGGAGTCTCATGTCCAAGAAGATGCGGCTTCAACTGCTGCATCTGACGGCGGCCGTGCGGCTCGTGCGTGGCGAGCACGACGTGGCGATCGAGACACTCAACGCCGTCCTCAACGACAGCGAGGCATCGACCGAGGAATTCGGCACCGCGATGCTCCTCGCGCTCGTTGCCCACGTCGAGGCCGGCAACACCGACTGGCTCGACGACGCGCTGCGCTCGACGACGCGCCATCTGAGCTCGCGCGACCGTTACCACCAGACGGAGCGTGCGATGATCACCGGACTCCGCCGCGTCATCAGAGCACACGACGAGACCGGGCGACGCGTGGCGTTCCTGGCGCTTCACGAACGCCTCGTGGAGCTCTTCCAGGATCCCCGTGAGCGCGCGGTGTCGACGTCGATCGATCTGCTGGCATGGACGGCGGCGCGAGCCGCGGGCAGGCCGTTCGCCGACGTCGTACGCCAAGTCGGCGCCAGCGATTACTCGTCGACCGGTGTCTCGATGACGACTTCCACGGTTCGGGAATAGAGCCTGCCTTCGGGTAGTGATGCGTCGTACAGGTCAACCTCTCCGGTGCCGTTCACGGACTCCGTGTGATCGAGAGCGCGCGCGACCGTGGCGGCTCGCTGCTCTGCCAGCTGCTGATTGAACGCTGCATCGCCGAGACGATCGCTGTAGCCGGTGACGCTCACGGTCGAGCCCGGCTCGATCTCCTCGAGCATCGATGGCAGCAGCGCACGGTTGCTCGCCGAGAGCTCCGCCGACCTTACGTCGAAGAGAATGAGACTGAAGCGTGCGATACGACGATCGCCGAGCTGTTCGCTTCGTTTGCGCCGGATCGTGATCTGCTCGACCGGTATCGACCCGTCGGCCGATCGCGTCAGACCACGTCGGTCGGTAACCGTGAGCGCGAAACGAAGTGCCGCGTTGGCGGATGCGAGTTTCGCGGCATCCCTGTCGACCGGCCAGTCGATCGCGCGTGGGACGTTACCGCTGTCGGCTGAATGCCACATCGGCTCGTTACCATCGACATCGAGCCGCCACCGGTCGGCGCCGGCGTCCGACGTAATCTCTGGACGAAAGCGCACGAGCGGTGGGCTCGCACGTCGCAGGGTGTCGTTGGTGACGATGGGTGCGAGAATGGTCGCATCGCTGCTCGCGAGCTCGACTCGTCGGTTCTCCGCAGCTCCATCCGGATCGAGAGAGTTCGCGGCGTTCGCGGGCAGGTCCCGCGCCAGGACATCGATACGCTCGCGCTCGACTCCCCACATCACAACGAGATAGTCCCGGATGGCCTCCGCACGTCGACGTGACAGCGCGACGTCGCCACGCTCGCTGCCAAGACCCTGATTCGTGCCGGTGAGGCTGAGCCGGGCCGTCGGTGTTGCTTTCAGCCTTTTGCCGACGATGTTCAACACGTGATGATACGTTGGGAGCTTCAGCGGCGAATTGATGCGGTCGACGACGAACGTCTCTACACTGTCTCGCGTGAGTCGCTCGTAGCGCGACGGTATCTCGGCGCTCCCCTCGTCGAAGAAGACTGCGCCAAGCAACGGTGTCATGAGCACCGACAGAAATTCCTCGACGGTCACTCGGGCAACAGGTTCTTCGATTCCGTCGGCCGACACTCCGTGCGCGCTGATCGCGACCTCGAGCGCAGGCTCGCGTAAGGACGGCGATTCGACCTCGACGGCGACTGGCACCGCGGTATCCACTGGCGAGGCGACGATCACCGCCACGCCGAATCGCAGTGTGTGAGCATTCCACGACAATCCGTCGACGACCGGCGTCATCCCCAATGCGCCACGCAGTTCCGGTATCAGAAGGAGAGATCCCGCAGGATTCAACTTCAGCGGGTAGCCAATTGCGCTTACGAGAGCGAGGTGCAGGCGCGCTCCCTCGGGAAGAGCCCCGTTCGACTCGTTTCGGATACGACTCTGCGTTGCATTGCCGAGCGAGTCGATGAAAGTGTAGGCGCCGGGAGGATCGACGATGGTCTCCCGCTGCGCGTACGTCGCGTCGAGGACGAAACCGGCCTCCAGTCCTGCGCTCAGCCGCATGCCGAAGGGGGCCCGCAGACTGACCTGCGGCGCCAGAAAGAACATGCTGCGGTCGACGTCGATGCGATGCTCGAACGCGCCATCGACCGCACGATCACCGTCGAAGACGACGGTCGGCTCGATCGCGGTCAGTGTGCCGGAGAGCGTCGAGAAGCCTGCACGCAGGTCCAGTACCAACGGACCGGCCAGGGGAATTCCGTAAAGCACGCCGGCAGTGAAACCCAATCCGCTCCCGGATTCAAACGACGGACAACAGCTGGGGATGCCGGGCAGCTCTCGAAACGCCGGGTACTGCGGATTCGGACCCAGCCCAGCGTAGACTCCATACTCGACGTGCTCCTGCGCACCGGCTGGGCCAACAGCAATCAGTGCGATGACCAGGGGCAGTAGACGCTTACGCATGAGATTGATCCGCAGGTGAGAGACGAAATGAGCACGAGTGATCATCGCACGAGATCGACCCGGACGACGCTCCGAACCGTCGGCGTCGTCAGCACGGCGTAGTAGGAACCCGCGGCAAGGCGGGACACATCGACGGTGATCGAACGCCGTCCCGGTAACACGGCGCCGTCGAGAAGCGTTGCGACGGTGCGGCCGAGCATGTCGACGAGCTCGAGATGAGTTCCTCCCCGCTCATCAGTCGTGATGTCGATCGACATCGAGCGATCGAGGGAATTCGAGACGACTCGGAGAATGCCGGCGCCGCCAAGTGCAAGCAGTCGTGTGCCGCCGACGGTGCAGAGATCGAGCAGGCGGAACCGACCGGCGTCGGAACGCACCACGGCAGGACCGCCGATCGCAGTCGGATCGTCGAGAATGAGAGCCGTAGCCGAATCGTTCCCGAGCATTGCACGAAATCGCAGGCGTGCGAGCGTCGAGCCGGGCTCATGAGACGCAATCGGGAGCTCGAGATCGATATGGCGCTCTCCGTCGATTACCTGCCCGCGCGGAATGGAGCCGATGGGATCGAGCAGAGTGGCGTTGAACCGCAGCGTGGCGCGAACCGTTGAAGCTCCGGATGCGGCCAGCCGCGTCTCGTCGACGAGAGTGATCGGAAGCTCGACTTCGTCTCCGACGCGTGCCTCGATGATGCCGGCTTGAATCGCAATCGTTGCCCTGACGACACTGCCTACAACACGCACCACGCTTTCGACTCCGCAGAGACTGTCGACGAGCACAACGGTGAACTCGAACGGACCGTCGGCGTCAGGCACGTCGATTCGCACCGGCACGCTCGCGCTGTCCGTAGCAGGGATTGGTGTCCGAGGAGCAATCGTAACCGGCGGAGTCGACGAAGCGAAGAGGACATTCGCGAGACCGCCGCTTGTCGCAACGCCGATGACTGTGTCAACAGAGGCACCGGCAAAGCGCTCACCGAGATCGATTGTCGCGTCGATGACGACGTAGGTCGTCATCTCTCCTCGGCCGATGATTGGGATGTCGACCGTGCTCGATCGCTCGTCGTTCGACTCGAGTCGAAGTGTCGCGCTGTGCGGACCAATACGGGCCGCTGTGAAGCGAATCGCGATGCTCGACGTCGCACCGGGGGCAAGTGTCAGCGGAATGAACGGCGCGACGAGCGAGAACGAAACCTGATCGACTCCGGAGATGGAGGCGCTCGTGATTTCGAGTGGTTGTCCGCCGGTATTGGTGATGGCAATCGACCCGTCAACAGTCCGACGACACGGACCGGTCGCGAGCGTGGCGGCGACGGCCTGCAATCTGGGCCCCGCCGGCTCTTCGATTGTGAAAGCTCCCGTCGTATCGAATTGCGCAGGACGAGGCGAGCGAATCACGCGCACAAGGCAGTCAAGCGATTGATCGACGCTCGCAAACGTTGTGTCGCCGACAGCGAACGACTCGCGGAACGTCATTCCAACAGCGGTCGCGCCGTCCTCTCCATGGTCGTGATCTTCAAGCGTGGCTTTCGAGACCGAACCCAGCGACATTCCCCAGCGCGGCACTCCATTGCGATCGAGGCCGGCGAGCATGCCGTGGACGATGCCCCCGGTTGTTACGAGACTGTCCCCCAGCCGCATTGTCGCTGTGGAAGAAAGAGTGATTGAGCTGCCGCCGCCGGGATGTCTGCGAATCGTCGTTCCATAATCCTGCTGGTCCGTGCCGAACAGCGTCACGTCGCGTGCCGATCCGCTCTCGTCTATCGATATGGCGAAAGCGTCCCACATCCTCGCGACGTATCGGAACGCACCGATCTGGGAGCGACCCATGAACGAACCGAGCGCGCGAACGCCGCCGCGTGCGTCGACGTCGATCGACCGGCCTTCGGTCATGTCGCCGGAGCGCACGTACGTTCCGATGGGTACGGCCCAGTCGAGATCGCCGCGCTGGTCCAACCGAAGAACGAACATGCTCTTCGATCCCAGGAGCGAAAGCTCGGTGTCAAGGACGAGTGCGGGCCCTATGTATGTGCCCGTAGCGTGCAACCGCCCCAGATCGTCGATCGTCACGCCGCCGAGATTATCGATTCCCCGGGCACCGAGGTCGCGCACCCACAGGATCGCCCCTGACGTGTCGAGTCTGGCGAAGAACAGGTCATTGCCGCCGTGTCCCGGCAGGTAGGTCGCGCCGAAGCGTGCCGGGCCATCCCAGTACTCGCCGGCGACGGCAATCCGCCCCGCCGAATCGACGGCGACTGCGGTCGCATGCATCGTTGCTTCGGAGGTGCCACTCTGCATCACCCACTGTGCGGCTCCGTCGCGATCGAAGCGGGCAACGAATGCCTCGTCGGCGCCGAGGGCGGCTGCACGGAGTGATCCGAACTGGGTTTCGCCACTGAGCCGCCCGCAGACGTAGACTCTGCCATCACGATCGACAGTGACGTCGTTGGCGGCCGAATATCCGGGACCGCTGAACGCATGGGCCCACTCGACCTGCCCTTCGGGAGCAAAGCATGCGAGGAAACCGTCGTTGCCATCCCCAGTGAGCCTGAGCCCGCCGATATCGATGTCGCGCTCGAAGCTACCGACGACGAACACGCGGCCGGTTGCGTCGACCTCGATGCCAGCGACCCGATCGAATCCAGCCGAACCAAATGCTCGCACCCAGCCGGCGCCCCCCGCCGCTCGCTCGATGCGCACAAGGCAGCGATTGCCCACACTCCGCGGTACGCGCCATGCGTAACGACTGCCCGACACTGAAGCGGCTATCAGACGCCATGTAGAGCCGCCGTCCGAGCTGAACCAGAGGTCTACTCGCTCCTCTGGGCCGGTCCCGCTCCAGACGATGTTCGCGTCCGTGCCGACGGTAAGTATCTCGCTGGAAGCAGGTGCGAGCAGTGTCACCATCGAATCGGTCGGTCGACGGAGCGGAACGAGTGCCGTGACGGGAACGCGCTCGCTGCAGCGATCGGTGACGACGAAAAGCTCCGCCCACAGGCTTCGCTCCACCGTCGGTGTGTACGTGACCGTCACCACGCGGGACTCGCCGACAGCGAGTCGAAAACTGCGGGGCGAGATAGTGAGTTCGGGGCTCGTTGCGGTGATGTCGAGAACCTCGAGGTCACGATAGGGTGCTGAGATCGAGATGGTCGTGTCGAACGGTGTTCCAGCTCGTCTACCGTCGAACAGGATCGACTCCGGCTGGATCGCCGGTCGCCCGGATGCGGAGCGCGGCGGAGCGTACCACGAGAGCTGCGTCGCCCCTCGCCACTCGACGAGCGTCGCATACCGCCGCTCCGGGCACGAGACCTCCGACCGCCATGTGACGCGACACAGCGGTGCCCCGACGATGCGGTCGCGCAGTCGCAGTGCCGCACGATGCCCCAGGTCGGGCTGCATGATCTCGTCGTGAAACGTGCCACCGGTCGCGGCGGCGAGGCGTGCAAACGTCTCGCGGATCCCATGGCGTTCAACAGAGCTGTGAACGAGGAGCACCGCATGAAACTCGATGCCGTCGCTACGACAAGCCGCGATGGCACGCTGAAGGTCCGACTCCGAGAGTGCAGGGTCATCGCCGATGCTGAAGTGCACAATGACACGTCGCTTGGTTCCCCGCCGCGCGATTGCGAGGACGCCGGCCGAAGGATCAAACAGCATCGCGAGCCCGTCATAGGAGCCCGTGGTCGGAGTTGCCGCAATGGCACCGAGGATCGCGGTACGATCCGTCGTGAAGTCGACGCCGAGCCTGGCGGTCTCGTTGCAGGATTGGATCGCAATGTCGGATCCCGATGGTCCGAGCATGCCGACGAGCTCCACCGCCGCGTCGCGTGCGATTGCGACGCTCCCGAAATTGCCGGACTTGCCGTTCATGCCATTCGAAGCATCGAAGCTCAGCACGACCGACAGCGCCTCCGCCGGCCTGGCGGGCGCGCACTGGATAGCTTCAACCGCTCGCGGTTCATCATTCTCAATGATGCGCAGCTCCGCGACCGATGGATCGACGAGGCTCACACCGTCGTACGCATAGACGAACGCCGACATCAGTGGATAAGCCGTCGAATCGATCTCCTCTATACCGACGATTTGTGCGGAGGCGGTGAAACTGAGCAGGACCAGACAGAGGGAGGACAGGAGCGGACGCATCGAGATACCTGCGAGGAACGACGCTCGCGGCCACGCGCATTCGAGCGCGTCGCGACGGGTGCCATGGGGTGACAGCCATCGCAATCTACTGCTTCCCGCCACGCAGCGTACATGGATCTCGCGCCAGTTTCTCGTTACGTCACGCCCGGTTGGATGTCGCTAGGGCAACAGCATCGCAGATCAACCAACCGAGCTCCACGCATGTACGCTTCCCGCACGCTCGCCGCTGCTACGCTCGCCATGATGGTCGTCGCTTGCGCCGACCTCATCGCGCAGTCGGACGCGCCGCTTTGGGAAAGCCGCGGCAGCGGTCCGTTCGTCTCATCGAATGAGACGCGGATCGAGTTCGCGGCTGACGGACGCTCGATGCTGCAATCCCTGCCCGAGGCGTTCCGCCGGTGGGACGCATCAACCGGCCGCCTGCTGAGTGTCGTTCCCTACGCCTACGGTACCCTCATGGTCACCGGGTCGTCATACTCGCCGGACGGCCGCTACATTCTCCGGCGTCGTGGCTATGTGCTGGAGTTGCTCGAGGCAACCTCGGGAGACACTGTCAAAACTTCCGTGTACAACACGCGCGACTCGTATCAGTTCTCGCGCGACAGCCGCATGATCCTTGCGACCTCCGGGAATCGCATCACGTTCCTGTCGGTCCCGAGTCTCGATCGTGTTCGACAGATCGATGGCGAGAATCTTGCCGGCAGCGTGCTCGCGCCCGACGGGCGGGAGCTTCTCGGCATCGACCTCGGCATCGTCGTACAGCGCGATGCCTCGACGGGCGCCGAGATCAGGCGACTCGCCGGACTGGGCGGTGTCCAGCAGATCGCGTACGCTCTGGGCTCGGAGACGATCGTCGGATACAGCGGACAGTGGCTGGCGATGTGGAACGCGCGAAGTGGAGAGCGCACCTCGCTCATGCTCGACCGTCCCGGCTTTCCCGCACCGAAGCTCGTGATGAACAGCGGCGGTCGATACGCTGTGACGCTGAGCATGAACCATGCGACGGGCGATTCGACGATGCGCGTCTGGGATGTGCTGGAGCGTCGTCGGATTCGCGACTTCGCGGTCGACGTACGGTTCCCGCTACGCGCGGTCGCGCTCTCGCCTGATGAGAAGTCGATCGTCATTCTGGACGACGGAGGCACGATCTCGGTAATCGATATGGGGACCGGACGCGTGATCCGCCGTTTCGCGACCGGGCATCCCATGTACGCGGCGAGCATTGCCAGCTCGCACGATGGACGCGTCGTCGTGACAGGCTCGCATCGTGGTGAGCTTCGCGTGTTCGACGCGGCGGACGGTCGACTGCTGCAGACGCTGCAGATTGCTTCGTACGCAATCATCAACGAGCTCGACATCACGTCCGATGGAACGGTCGTCGCCCTCTCCATCCCTGGTGGATCGGATGCCGGCATACACATCCTGAGCCTCTATCCTGCGGACAGCCTGTATTTCAAGACGGGATCCGCGGGCGCGCTGGACATCGCACCGGACGATCGGCACATCGCGATGGCACGAGCCGATGGCAGCATCGGGATTTTCGAGCTTCGCACAGGCAGAGAAATACGTCGGCTGCCCGGTCATCCTGGCGGCGTCACATGTGTGGAATTCTCGCCGGACGGCTCGATGCTCGCAAGTGGGGGAGCAGACCTTTCAGTCGTTGCCTGGGACGTCGCCACCGGAGAGTTGCGGCGCATGTTCAGCGGCCACAACGGTCCCATCGTTGACATCGTCTTCTCCCGCGACGGTCGCGAGATCGTCTCGGCCGGAACCGATCGTCGCGTCATCGCCTCGACCATCGACGGCGGGCAACGGCTCCTTCGCACGATGCCCGAGAGCGTGCATTCCCTCGGCATCAGTGCCGATGGTCGCTCGGTCCTCGTCGGCTGCACCGCGATGCACGGGCTCGATTTCTCGACTGGATCCATCACTCGAAACTTCTGGGATCACCAGCGCCTCGGTTACGGCGTCGTCTACGTCGACAAGCATCCGTCGACGCGCGTCGTCGCCACCGCGTCGTCCGACGGCGACGTAGTTGCGTGGAGCATCGAGCGAAGGCTCTCGGCGGGTAACGACGAAGCTGGACGTGCGGTCGTCGTGGCGCCGTTGCCGGCTGACGAGTCGATCACCATTGCGCTGCCGGCGCGCTCGCGCGGGACGTGCGAGGCCATGCTGCTCGACGCGCGCGGCGTCGTGAGAGGACGGGGCCGCGAGACCGATCCTCTGGTAGCGTCGCTGCGCTTGAGCGTCAGTGACGTCGAGTCTGGGATCTATCTGCTCGTGCTCGATGCCGACGGCGAGCGCTCGACGCATACGGTCGTGGTCGTTCATCCAGGTCGTCGGTGAGCGCAATCAACCGCTACGTCATCGCCAGATACTCGTGCACGAGCTTCACCGCCATCGCGCCCTCGCCGACGGCCGAGGCGACGCGGTTCATTGCGCCGGCGCGCAGGTCGCCCGCGACGAAGATGCCGGGGACGCTCGTCTCGAGCGGGAGCGGCTCGCGCTCGAGCTTCCAGCTCCGCGCGAAGCCGTCGTGCAGAGCGATGTCGCGGCCGGTGTGCACGAAACCCTTGTCACTTCGCAGCACCTCGTCCGGCAGCCAGGCGCCATGCGGTTTCGTGCCGATGAAGACGAAGAGCGCGGCGATCTCCTCGGCGCGGCTCTCCGCGCCATCGAGGCAGCGGACGACGACGCGCTCGAGTCGTCCGTCGCCTTCGACGCGCTCGATCTCGGTGCGCGTCCACAGCGTGATGTTCGGCGTCGCGGCGATCTGGTCGATGAGATACTGCGACATCGACTCGGCCAGACCGTCGCGGCGCACCACGATGATCACCTCGCTGGCGAAGCGCGCGAGGTGCATCGCGCTCTGTCCGGCGGAGTTGCCGCCGCCGACGATGACGACGCGCCGGCCGATGCATGCCTGCGCCTCGGTGGTCGCCGCGCCGTAGTAGACGCCCGCTCCCGTGAACGCGGTGATGCCGTCGGCGGGATGCTCGCGATAAATCATCCCC
>Ga0247823_10001501_pt1 | contig 19451 bp, 13 predicted proteins | sample 13C_PalmiticAcid_2_FD_192426 | JGI IMG/M metagenome (GOLD analysis project Ga0247823, IMG submission 192426) | Soil microbial communities from agricultural site in Penn Yan, New York, United States - 13C_PalmiticAcid_Day30 | ecosystem: Environmental > Terrestrial > Soil > Agricultural land... | reverse complement strand
CGCTTGGCCGCCCAACGTTTCGACGGGCCGACGCCTCGATGGAGCATCGATCTCGCTGTATTGGCCGATTGCGACGTGGTCATTGAGGCGGTGTCCGAGGACTACGAGACGAAGGTCGGCGTGTTCATCGCGCTCGACGGTCTGCTGCATAAAGACTGCGTGCTGGCCACCACCACCTCTCAACTCGACATTGATGCACTGGCGGCGGCCACCGCGCGTCCGTCCAAGGTCTGTGGCATGCACTTCATACCGTCGGCGGAAGCGGCTTCGGTGATCGAGATCGTGCGCACTACCCATAGCTCGGAGGCCACGCTGGCCACGGCCACCAACCTGGCACGGCAGATCGGAAAACTGCCGATCACCGCAGGCAATGCGTTCGGCTTCATCGGGCAACGATTGCTCTCCGCTCTGCAAATGCAGTGCGATGCGATGCGATGGTCGCAGAGGGGGCCAGCCGGGCACACGTCGGTGAGGCGCTACAGGCCTTCGGCTTCGATGCCGGTCCGTTCGCAATGGCAGCAGTGATCTCCGATCTCGCACATCTAGCCCAGGAGCCGTCGAGATCTGCCGCGCCGTTGCGTCCGCCCATCGTGAAGCGCTTCGACGCCACCGAGATCGTGCAGCGCGCCATGTTGGCTCTCGTCAACGAGGCTGCCTGCATCTTGGCGGATGGCGTGGCCGTCAGGCCAAGCGACATCGATCTGGTGATGGTCTGCGCCTATGGTTTTCCGGCCTGGGAAGGACGCTCGTCCTTTTTCGCGGCGCGCCCGACTGGTTCCGGATAGGTCCGGCCAGCCGCCTGGTCGCCGGCGACACACGACCCGTTCTCGGACTCTTCGACTTCGATCCGCAGGGGCTTTTGATGACCGCTGGGCTGCCGCGTCGCGAGGCGCTTTGCCTGCCGCCCTGGGAGCTGCTGGAAGCCCTGGTGATCGATCGAAAGCGTCATGACCTCTATGCGGCGCAGGAGGCGGGGTGCCGGGCGCAGCTGGATGCCTGCGCCGACCAGGACGTCGCCACGGCCTGGGCCCGCATGCGCTTGCTGACCCGCGGCCTCAATCAGGAAGCTTTTCCGGAAAGCGACAGATGCTGACGGCCGCGCGCCGGAGGGATCCTTGGCTATCGGTTCGACCTGGTCAAGAGGCTTTGAATCCACTGCCGTCACCGAGGCATGCTCGCCGAATTCGACGGCGAGCAAATGGACTTCTGCTTAAGACTGGTTGCGGTCAATCTGAGTGGCCCGGTGAGAGTCAGCTTGCGGGCCCCTTGCCGTCTCTTGGATCGCTCCGAAGCGATCCTTTCTGTGCTCCTCGATCTTGCGCCGCTGAACAACAGAACCATCAGTCAACTTGGATTCCAAGCGCCTTCACTACGTGTGAGAAGGCTTCCAGATCGGTGGCTGTGGTCTTCGTTAGCGTCTCTGGCGTTCCGCCCAAGGGAACTACGCCGAGCGCTCTCAAGCGTGCGTAGGCAGCCACTGCCTCACGCAGGAACTGCGTGCAGTTTGCGCTGGTCTCATCGGATTGATCGCTGCGAACGAGACGCGCGAGTGATCGTCGATGGCCAGGTGCACCGCGTCCCGGCCGATGCTCTGATTGCGGTTGAGCATGCGATCGCCCGTGATGCGATGACCTCTAGTACTCGGCGCGGATCCGGGCAGTCACCGAATACTTGAAGCAGCTCTTCGCGTCGAAGCAAGAGTGGCTTAACGGCCCTGCCGACGCGCAGCCGCGCAGGTAGCCTGATGGGTGAGAGGCACTGACGGCGGGCTGCGCGTCCTTGTCTCCGCCATCAAAAAACACAGCGATAGATGCCGCTGCTCAGAACGAGCGCAGTGGTCGTTGCCATTCCTCTATCGTTCTGACAAACAGAATGCTTGCATCTAAAATAGAACTTGCCTAGACTCCGGCCACCAACACACGAGAGACATGCGCATGAAGCGATATCAGCTGTTCATCAACAACGAATGGATCGATCCAGCCTCCGGTGTCTGGTTCGAATCGAGCGAGCCCTACTCTGGAAAAGCTTGGGCCGAGGTCCCAAGGGGCGGGGTGGCGGATGTCGAACTCGCGGTACGCGCTGCGCATGACGCACTTGAAGCACCCGCTTGGCGCGATCTGACGGCAACCCAGCGTGGCGCCTTGTTGCGCAAGCTTGCCGACCTGGTGAGCCAGAACGTCGAGGTTCTGGCGGAGACCGAGCAGCGCGACAACGGCAAGCTCATCGCCGAGGTCCGCGGGCAGGTCCAGAACGTTGCGCAGTGGTTCCACTATTACGCGGGCCTGGCGGACAAGGTCCAAGGCGCGGTGGTTCCGATCAACAAGACCGGTGTCTTCAACTACGTCAGGCACGAACCCCTGGGTGTGGTCGCAGCGATCACACCGTGGAACTCTCCGCTCGCCCTGACGGTATGGAAGATCGCCCCGGCGCTTGCAGCAGGCAACACCATGGTGATCAAGCCTTCGGAGTACACGTCGAGCTCGTTGTTGGAACTGGCTGCATTGGTGAAGTTGGCGGGTTTTCCGCCGGGCGTCTTCAACGTCATTACCGGCTTCGGCGCTGAAGTGGGGGAGCCGCTTGTGAGCCATCCCCTGGTGGCCAAGGTGGCCTTCACTGGCGGCGACGCCGCCGGCCAGAAGATCAACGAGATTGCCGCCAGGGATTTCAAGAAGGTCACGCTCGAACTTGGAGGAAAGTCCGCCAACATCGTGTTCGACGACGCGGACCTGGACCAGGCTGTGATGGGCGCGGTGGCCGGCATCTTCGGTGCAGCTGGGCAGACCTGCATGGCCGGCTCGCGGCTTCTGGTACAGCGCGACATTCATGATCGCTTCGTTGCGATGCTCATCGATGTGGCAAGCAAAGCCATCGTGGGCGATCCGGCAAAGATGGAAACCCAGGTCGGTCCCATCGCTACAAAAGCGCAGTTCCAGAAAATCCTGGACTACATCCAGATCGCCAAGGACGGCGGCGCCAAGTGCGTGCTCGGCGGCCATGCGCTCACGGGCGAAGGTTATGGACAAGGCCAGTTCGTGGCGCCCACCATCTTCACTGGCGTCAAAAACGACATGCGCATTGCGCAGGAAGAAGTCTTCGGGCCCGTGCTCTCGGTGATTCCTTTCGAAGACGAGGCCGATGCGCTGCGCATCGCCAACGACACCCAGTTCGGTCTTGCGGCTGGCGTATGGACGCAGAACCTGCATCGTGCGTTCCACATGTCGGATCGGTTGAAGGCCGGCACGGTGTGGGTCAACAACTATCGCGCCACCAGTTTCGCCACGCCCTTCGGGGGCTACAAGCGCAGCGGAATCGGGCGCGAGGGCGGCGTCGATGCGATCAAGGAATACCTGCAAAGCAAGAGCGTCTGGATTACCACACAACCGTCACGAACCAACGCTTTCGTGCTCGGCTGACCCACAACCCGGTGCCTGTGCGCCGTCCTCGGAGACAACATGAATTCAAAGATCGAAACCGACCTGCTGATCGTCGGATGCGGTGTCGCGGGCCTTTCGGCTGCGGTCACTGCGTTGGAAGCGGGCCTCAAAGTCGTCAACCTCGAGCGTTCGGAAGAAGAGCATTTCGGCGGCAACTCGCGCTGGACCGAAGCGTACATGCGCATGAAGAACGACTCGGAAATCTCCGACGACTTCGAAGAGCACTTCGCCCACAACGCGGGCTGGAACATCGATCCCAACGTGCTCAACGCATTGACGGACGACGCGGCGCTTCAGCCGGCATTCGCAAAAGCGCATTCGTTGCCCGATCCGGAAGTGATCTCGGCCTTCGCGCAGTCGGTGCCATCGACGCTGGCGTGGCTAAAAGAACTGGGAATGAAGTTCGGTCCCCAGCCGATCTACCTGTTGACGCAGAACACCACGCGCATCGCGGCGATGGGCGGAGGATTGGCACTGATAGAAACCCTGCGTGCGAAGGCACTCGCGCTGGGTGGCGAGATTCGGTATCGAACCACTGCGATCGACTTGGTGCGAGGGGAGGAGGGCGAAGTGAATGGCGTCGTCGCGATCCGTCCTGACGGCGTGCGCGACGTGCTGCGCGCCAAGAGGGTGCTGCTTGCCAGCGGCGGCTTCCAGGGCAACCCCGAGATGATGACCCGCTACGTAGGCCTGCGCAGCAAGCACATCCGCCCGGTGGCTATCGGCGGCTATTACAACAAGGGCGAAGGCATTCGCATGGCGCTGGAAGCCGGCGCGGCGCCAGCAGGCGAGTACGGCTCCTACCACGCGGAGCCGGTGGACCCGCGCTCGAAGATGGCTGAAGCGGTGGTCTTCATCTATCCCTACGGCATCCTGATCGACAAGAACGGGCACCGCTTCACGGACGAAGCCCCTGGCACGGTGGACGCGCACTACGACAACATCTCTCGATGCATTGCCGATCAATCCGACGGCATCAGCTACGTGATTTTCGACGCCAAGGTCGAGGATATCCCGCGCTGGCGAACCAGCATCCGCTCAGACCAGCCCTCCATCAGCGCGCCCACACTGGAGGCGTTGGCCGCCCAGATCGGTGTGCCCGCAGACAGCCTCGCACGCACGATTGGCGAGTTCAATGCAGCCTGTCCGAAAGACCAGGGCGACTTCGATCCGCTGCAGGTCGACCACCGCGCCACCATCGGTCTGGCGGTACGCAAGAGCCACTGGTCGCGCCCGATCGACAAGGGCCCATTTCAGGCCTATCCGATCATTTCCACCAACTGCTTCACCTTCGGCGGCCTCAAGGTCAACAGCGATGCGCAGGTGCTCGATCAAGACGGCCGGGTGATCTCGGGTCTGTATGCCGCTGGCGAAACCATGGGCATCTATCACCAGGTCTACACGGGCTCGACCTCGGTGCTGCGGGGCCTGGTCTTCGGCCGCCGTGCGGGCCAGCATGCCGCGGCCACGCAACCGGCCTGAGCCGAAAGCGGCACACACATTCCCTAAAAAAACCCCAACGGAGACAAACCATGGACCGTCGTTCCTTCCTCACCGTCGCGGGCAGTGCCGCGACTGGCTCGTTGTTGCTGCCGCACTTTGCCATCGCACAGGCGAAGCCCTTCAGCTACTACAGCGTCAACGCCTTCTCGGGCAACTTCGCCACAAGCGGCAAGTACAGCGATCTTGGTGTGCGCGCAGCTGTCACGGCCTTTGGCAACCGGCTGGGCCGGCCCATCGACTACCGCAAGATCGACAGCGAAGGCAACCCCGCCATCGCGGTGCGCAAGGTGCAGCAGGCCATGGATCAGGACAAGGCACTCCACTTCGGAGGTGCCGCGCTGTCGAACGAGGCCCTGGCCATCATGAAGGAGATCAACAAGAACAAGGGCGTCTACATCACCTATGTCGGTGCCGACGAAGTCACCGGAAAGGATTGCAATCGTTCCACGTTCCGCTGGGGTCTGCCGACCTACGGCGCAGTCAACACAGTGATGCGGCCCCTGATCCAGCAGAACCCGAAGTGGAAGAAGGTCTACACCATCACCGGCCAGTACGTGTTCGGCGAAGCGCTGCTGCGCAACGCGAAAACGGTGATGCAGGAAACAAAACTGGAACACGTGGGCAACAGCTACCACTCGCTGGCCGAGAAGGAGTTCTCGGGCTATCTGGGCAACGCCATGGGCTCCGGCGCTGACGTGCTGCTGGTATTGAACTTCGGTGCCAACACGCTCGACCTGCTGCGCCAGGCCGCAACCTTCGGCTTGAAGCAGCGCATGGCGGTGGTGGTCGCGTGGTTCTCGGGCCTGGACACTTTCCAGGCGCTCGGCGCCGATGTGACCGACGGCATGTATTTTGGATTGCAGTACTGGCACACGCTCGACACCCCCGCGAACAAGGATTTCGTGCGGATCTACAAAGGCGAGTTCAAGGAGAACCCTCGTTTCTATTCGGCCGCCGACTATCAGGTCACCACGCTGATGTTCGACGCCGCCAAGCGCGCCGGCAGCGACGAACCCGCCGCGATCGTGAAGGCGCTGGAAGGCCACAGCTACCAGGGCCTCACCGGCGACGAGCAGATCAGACCCTTCGATCACCAGGTGTCCAAGAACTACCTGCTGGTGCGCGGCAAGAAGAAAGCGGCGATGAAGGACGCGGACGACTATGCCGACATCCTGTCCTCGTCGCGTGCGCTGGTTCCCCAGGCCGAGTCCGATTGCAAGCTGGTGTGAGCAGGTCATGAACATCTACCTGTTCCAGGCGCTCAATGGGCTCGGAGTCGGCATGGTTTACTTCCTGCTGTCCGTGGGTCTGAGCATCATCTTCGGGCTGCTCGGCTTCGTGAACTTCGCGCATGGCGCACTGTTCCTCATCGGGGCTTACACCGCGATGTTCGTCACAGCCCAAACCGGCAGCTTCCTGCTCGGCCTTGTCGCCTCGTTCGCGGCTGTGGCCGTCATTGGGGTGGTGGCGGAGCGCTGGCTGCTGCGGCGTACCTATCGCATGCCGCACGAGTCGCAGATCCTCATCACGGTGGGCCTGACATTCATCCTGACCGAAGGCGTGGTGATGATCTTTGGGCCCGAGTCGCAGCAGGTGCCCATGCCCGACATGCTCGCCGGCGTGTTCATGCTCGGTGCCTATCCGGTCCCGGTCTACCGCGTCTTCATCTTCGGGGTCTGTGCAGTGGTGGGGCTGGGGCTGTGGTTTCTCTTCGAGCGCACGCTGTTCGGCGCTCGGGTTCGCGCGGGCAACGAATCGTCCGAGATGCTCAACCTGCTAGGCATCAGGGTCAGCAGGGTCTATGCCCTGACCTTTGCGCTGGGAACCGGACTGGCTGGGCTGGCGGGCGGCCTCGCCGCACCGCTGCGCGGCGCCGATCCCTCGATGGGCGCGGAGGCGATCGTGATCGCATTCGTCGTTGTTGTCCTCGGCGGCATCGGCAGCTTCAGTGGGCCCTTGGTGGGCGGACTGATCATCGGTGTCACGCAAAGCATGATGAGCGCGATCTGGCCCGAGGGCGCGCGCCTCGCCATCTTCATCGTCATGGCGGGCATCCTCCTCGTCATGCCCAAGGGGTTGTTCGGCCGTGCTTGAAAAGATCAAACATTCTTCCGGGCTGTTCTGCCTGGCGCTGGCCGCCTTTGCGCTGGCCATGCCGCTGGTGATGGGCTCGACGGCGACCGCTGGCGTGGTGCTGGTGTTTGCGATTGCGGCGGCGGCCTGCAACCTGTTGCTGGGCTACGCTGGCCTGCTGAGCTTCGCGCAGGGCAGCTTCTTCGGCGTGGGCTCCTATGCCGTCGGCATGGTGTTGAAGGCGGAACCGGGCGCGGGCGTGGCGGCGCTGCACGTGTGCATCGCGGCCGGGATGGTTGTGGCGCTGGCAATCGGAATGCTGAGCATTCGCCAGCGAGGCATCTATTTCGTGATGATCACGCTTGCGATGGCGCAGCTCGCCTACTTTGCCGCGCTTTCGTTCCCTCAGTTCACTGGCGGCGAGAACGGATTGCTCGACATTCCGCGTCCTGCGACGGGCCTGGAAGGCATCCTCGGCGAAGGCGCTGGCCAGTATGCGTTGATCGCTGTGGTTTTCGTGCTTGCAATCGCGTTCTTGCGCCTTGTGGTGCGCTCGCCCTTCGGTCGCGCACTGGATGCGGTGCGCGAGAACGAGGTGCGCGCGCAGACCGCCGGCTACGACGTCCAGAAGCTCAAGCTGCTGGCTTTCTGCCTCTCCGGGGGCATCACCGCACTGGCCGGCGCGCTCTACGCGCTGCAACTGCGCTCGGCGCCGCTGTCTAACATCGACCTCATGACCTCCGAGACCATACTCATCATGGCAATCCTCGGCGGACGCCGGTCGCTTCTTGGCGCGGCCTTCGGCGCGCTCGCGATGACCTTGATGGCTGAGCAGCTGTCCCAGCTGTGGCCCCGATGGCAGATGATCGTCGGTTTCGTGCTGATTGCCGTGGTGCTTTTTGCGCCCCGCGGACTCGGTGGCGCCTGGGCGCATTGGCGGGCCCGGCGCAGCGTGCATGCAGGAGATCACGCATGACCGCGAGCAACCCCTTCCTGGCTGCGCACGGGCTTGGTCTCGACTACGGCCGCTTCACTGCTGTCGGCAAGGTCGATATCGAACTGGGCACGACCGGCCTGCACTCGCTGATCGGTCCGAACGGCGCAGGCAAGACATCCTTCTTCAACATCGTCAGCGGGCGCCTGCCGGCCAGCCGTGGCAGCTTGATCTTCGAGGGGCAGGACATTACGCGCTCCGGAGCGCATCGGCGAGCCCGGTCCGGCATGGCGCGAAGCTTCCAGGTGACGAGCCTGTTCGGCGAAAGCAGCGTGCTGCACAACCTGCAGATGGCGGCGATGGGCGTCGAGCCGTCGCGCTCCTACAGGTTCTGGAGCAACTGGACGCGCGAGACGCAAAGGCTCGACATCGCCATGGACGTACTGCGCGAGCTGGAGCTGACGCGCCATGCCGCGACCCCTGTCGCTGCACTCGCACACGGTGTCCAGCGCGTGGTGGAGATCGGCATGTGCCTGGCCGCCCGACCTCGCCTGCTGTTGCTGGACGAGCCGTTGGCTGGACTCGGCCTTGCGGATGTGCCCCGCATCACCGAGTTGCTGCAGCGGCTCAAGGCGCGCTACTCGGTGTTGCTGGTCGAGCACAACATGCGCGTGGTCATGGGTATCAGCGATCGCATCACCGTCATGTTCCAAGGCAACGTGATTGCCGAAGGTGTACCTGCGGCCATCCGAGAGAACGCCCAGGTGCGGCGGGTCTATCTGGGGAGTCAGTCATGAGTGAGGCCATTCTGGTGCTGGAGAACGTGAATGCGTCCTACGGCAAGAGCCATGTGCTGCATGGCGTTTCGATGCATGTGAATGCAGGCGAGATCGTGAGCGTGCTCGGGCGCAATGGCATGGGCAAGACGACGACGATGCGTACGATCGTCGGGCTGCTGCGTGCGCATGCCGGGTCGGTGTGCTTCGAAGGCGTCGATCTCGCAGGCATGGCGGTTGACGACATCGCGCGCCGCGGCATCTCGCTGGTGCCCGCACATCGGGGCATCTTCACCTTGCTGTCGGTGCAGGAGAACCTGCAGATCGCACAGAGAAAGCATGCGGCGTGGACGTTGGAGCGCGTTTACGACGAGTTTCCGCGCCTGCGCGAGCGTCGACGCAACCTCGGCGGTGCGCTCTCCGGCGGCGAGCAACAGATGCTCGCCATTGCGCGGGCGCTGGTACAGGGGCCCAGGCTGCTGCTGCTCGACGAGCCGACGGAAGGCCTTGCGCCCGTGATCGTGGATGAACTCACGGAACTGATTCGAGGCGTCGGCGTATCGGGCATCTCGATCGTGCTGGTGGAGCAGAGCTTTGCAGTCTGCCGCGCGCTCGCCCGGCGCCACTACATTCTCGAGGAAGGCGTTGTTGTCTACGAAGGCCGAACCGAAGAATTTGATGCCGATGCCTCGGTGCTCGAACGGTTCCTGGGCCTGGACGTCGACGCACATTGAGTGTGGTCTACGTGCCTGTGGTGTCCAGAGGGGTCGCGCTAAACTCGATCGATCTTCTTCTGGGTGGCATTCGATGGCTGATGATTCCGGTGTGAGCGCGGTGGAACGAGCCCTGAGCCTGCTTGACGCATTCAACGAGCTGGACTATGCGTTGACGCTCGCCGATCTTGCGCGCCGTACGGGGCTCTACAAGAGCACGATCCTGCGATTGGCGGAGTCGCTGCAGCGCACGGGCTATCTCAAGCGCCTAGCTGACGGATCTTTTCAGCTGGGTGCAGCGCCGTTGCGGCTCGGTGCGATCTACCAGCGGCAGTGTCGCACTTCGGAACACGTCCCCGAGGTGCTTCGCGAAGTGGTCGAGGCCACCTACGAGTGCGCATCGTTCTATATCCGGGACGGTGAGCACGCGGTGTGTCTTCATCGGGTCGACTCGGCCCGCATGATCCGCGATGCCATCCGCGAAGGCGACCGCTTGCCAATCGACAAAGGCGCCGCCCCGCAGGTGCTTTTGGCTTTTGGTGAGAAAAAGACCGGAAAGAAATACGACCGCGTCCGTGCCGAGATGTCTTGTGCCTCGTTCGGCGAGTACGACGCCGAGATCGCGGCCTTGTCGGTGCCGGTGCTGAGCGTGAATCGGCAGTTGGTAGGAGCGCTGACGATTTCGGGTCCGCGCTATCGTTTCGAGAACGTCGATCAGGCGCCGATGCTTCAGGCGCTTTTCGCTGGAGCACGCAAGCTGACCGACCTTTTCGGTGGCGACGCCAAGTGGTTCGATACCGCGGCCTAGCTGCGCGGCGCTGCCGGTCTGCATAGTCCTTGTCCCATTCTCGCAACCCGCGGAATGGCACTAGCAGGGTCCTGCACCCCGCTCCGGAATCCTCTCCCGGGCACAAGCATTGGACGACGCACCTTAGCGCAGCCACCGGGCTCTTCTCGGTGCATCGACGAATCCCGTACCCCCGCGCAAGTCGATGCCTTCTGCAACGGTCTTCAATTGTTCATGAGGCGTCGCTGCGCGGCGCGATCGTGCAGGGGCTTGGGCTGGCTGTGTTACCGCTGTACCTGGTGGCGACCGACCTGCAGGAAGGGCGTCTCGTCGAGGTGCGTTCGGAAGCGCCGCCGGTGGCCGACCAGATCTATGCGATGTACATGCGGGGGCGTCGGCATCGCTGAAGTTCAAGGCCTTGTCGCCCATCTGCAGTGCGCGCTGGAAGTGCCGCCCTGGGAGCGAATAGGAGCAGTTCCGAATCAGAAGAGTGGTGACGATGGCTCACTGGCCAAGGTTGGGTCCTTGTTGGTCGGCTGACCTGCGAGATCTCATCTTGACTATCGCTGAGGGCGCCCGTGAGGACGTTGTGAGGCGATTCGCAACAAGTGCGTCGAAAAAGTGCTGAAGCAAAAGCAACACCATGTTGCTCAGTCGCGCAGCGCCAGCAGGCTTCAGCTCAGGCTTCTGTGTGACGGCTGCAGACTGCGAGCGGTCCGTCGCTGCGGGAGGCTCAATGACTGGTTCCAATAGAAGCGGACACCCGCCGCGATGCATATCGCCAACGTATTTCAACTACATCGAGATGTTCTACAACTCAAGCGGTGGCACTCGGCAGTTGCACACGTCTCTCCTCAGTGTTCGAACAGCGCCATTCTCAGCAGCCCGTGGGTGTCTAGGAAATCCGTGGCGATTCAGGCAGTGTCTACCCTGCCGCCTGAATGAACTCTCGGACCGTGCGGACGGCCCTGTTGCTGCCAACGACGGCCAGCAGCGACTTCGCGCGCGTGGTTCCGACATAGACCGTCTCCCAGGTGGCCTCGTCGACGACCTCGTCGCCAACCCAAAGGACAACGGCTTGGGCTTCGAGTCCTTTGAACCGCGAGAACGTTTCGAGGAGCACTGCTCCGTTGACGCTGTGCGTTTCGGAGACCCAGCGAATGCCCTCAGCGGTCAGTCGCGGGCCCAGTAGCTCATAGCAGTGAGCTTTGGGCCGCTTGGCCACCAGAATTGCGACGTCGTGCGCGTTGAGGCCTTCAACCGCGACCCATTGCCGCACACGTCGGCTGATGGCATCTGCTTGAGCTTCAAGCTGGTCCGAGGGCGCCCATGTGACGTCGGGCCCCCGAATCTCCGACGAGTCGACCAACTCGCCCTTGTAGAACCGATACCCAGCCTCGTGGATTGGTGCGGTGTTCCTGCAGTTGGTGGTCAGGTGGAACGCCTCGTCCTGGATGGGGATTTCTCCGCTGCGCTTGTAGATGGTCTGGTTCTCGTCGATGAACACGAAGAGATGACCATCGGCCGGGTCGCGGAGCAGCGATTCAACGCCGAACCAGTACTCGTCGCTGAAGTCCTGCGCCTCGTCAACTACGATGGCATCGAACTTCTCGTCCAGAACCTCTGACGACAGCGCGAGGGCGAACGGAAGCTGAAAGTCGTAGTAGTCCCTGTCGGTAACACCTGGGTGGGATTCTCTCGCGTCCTGGAGAACATTGTGCCCAGCAGCGGTGGCCTGGCGGACCCGCTGGTCACAGAGCTGGTGGAAGCTGTGGACCGAAAGTCGCGGTGTGTCCCGCTGTGCGAACGCGAGCGAGTCCGCAAGCGGTCGGTTGTAGCAAAGCAGCAGAACATGCAGACCGCCCTCTGCTAACTGCTTCGCCTTTGTGACCGCGAGCACGGTCTTGCCTGTACCTGCACCGCCTGAGACCACCGCGCGGCGGCGGCCGCCAATCGTTCGCAGCACCTTGGCTTGGTTTTCCGTCAGCCGGATGCGCTGAGCTTCCGCTTGGTCAATGACCGCACGAAGTACTGCTTGCACGTCGATATGACTGCAGAGGATGTTCTCGATGACGCGTGCCGCAGCGGCGCTCAACGGCGTGTCTTCCGCGCGGTGCCAGAAGTGCATGACGCGTTCAACCCATCTGGCCAGGTCATTGAGGTCTGCATTGACGCCAATTATTTCCACGGGCCGGTCAGGGCCAGCGAGCGGGGCAGCGTCGCGGACGTCCGGGAAGAACACGGCGTGGCCCAGTGGAAAGTCCCCCCCTCCGAACTGCCGCCAGTTGGTGTGCCCGCAGATTTGGTCACGGATTGAGTGGCGTTCGGATTGGGCTTGCTTGAACGGGTCCTTCTTGAGGTGATTCAGCGTTCCGTCGCGGTCACGGGAATTCCAGAGACCAGTGCCGGGGTTGAAGGTGACACCGCCCCCCTTTACCTCTACGACGAGAACGCCGAAGGTCGGGGAGACGAGCGTGAAGTCGGCTTCCCCCTCGGTGATGCGACCACGGTCATTGCGATACAGCCACGAGGCGCTGTAGATGACCAGCACGTCGGCCGGTAGCCGTTCGCGGCAGACTTCATAGAAGCGCGCCTCGGCGCGCGACTGCAGGTCTTCTAGCCGCTCGCCGTCGAGCAGCGGAATCATTCGGGCCACAACGGCTCCTCGGAAAGCGTCATCTTGGCGGGATTGAAAACGCAGTTCGTCTGCTTGCCACCCTGCAGGATGACGTGGATGTTGGAGAACTTGCCTTTGACACGGACGCTGATGATGCGGCCAGGGCCGACGCCGGTGATATCGACGTACAGCCCTTTTTCTGGAATCGAAGGCGCGCCTGAAATCTTCTCAGCCGCAGCCCTCCAGCCCACGTCGTAGCGGAACTGCTGTGCCAGGCCGAAGGGGTTCTTGACCAAGCTGAGCTGGCGGCGCTTCTCGTCCTCTGCGAACTCGACGACGCAGAGCCAGTAGCGGTCACCCATCCGCTGGGCCGTGAGCAACTCGGCTGGCGTGAGCGCGACACCCTCATGGGTCCAGGCGCCGCCTTGGCCTTTGACCTCGATGAACTCTTCCTCGCCGGCTGCCGTGAGCGCGCGCACGTCGTAGCCAGGATTGTTGTGAGGCATTTCGGTAAGTGACGCCCAGCGCTTGGCCAGCATGGCCATAGCGTAGACGACTGCCGCTTTCCCGACGGCGTCTCGGACCCCAGCCTGGTCCTGCGCTCCTGCGGTTGGAGGGCGGCACGGGTCGTACGGGCCTTCAACGTAGCTGAGGAGCCTGCCTGTTCGACCGCGCTGTTCCTTGCGGCCTCGCAAGGAACGAGTGCTGCCCTGCCGACGCACGCCTCCGAGGATGTGAGGCGAGGGCGGCGTTCCTTGCTCTCCGGGCGAGCTCGGTGACGTTGACGACCATGGTTGGCGGAAGCCACCTGGAGCGCCTGAAGGCCTGGGGTCAGGCGCGGAAGCGCCCGGGAAGGGTGGGGGAGTGGTGGACGCTGGAGAGGTTGGGACTGGATGCAGCGTGGGCGCTGCTCCAGGGTTTGTCCGCCATACCGGAGGGCCGACCGGGGCAGGTGGCGCCGGTTTGTCTGCAGGACCTTGACTCGGTACGGGGTCGTTGCTTGCGCCTGCCGAGGCGTTTGGAGGGGCGGGCGGACGTGGGGTCGACGGCATAGCCGGAGTTGTCGGTGCCGCTGCAGGGGCTGAGGGAGTCGGCGCTGCAGGCGACGCGGACGGCTGGGGCGCGCTTGATTGCGCGGGCGCCTCGTCGGGTGGCGGCGGCGCTACAGGACCGGGCGCGTCGCTGGTCGCGGGTTCTTCGATGTCATCCTCGTCAGGCGCGTCCGCTTCGACGGTTGTTAAGGCCGGCTGCTCGGACTCGGCGGCGGGATCGCCATGGTCCTGCTCCTCAGGCAGTTCGCGCTGCATAACCTGAGCGGCGACGTCGGCCGGAAGCGGGCCGATGCTGCGAAGGCGGAGCACCTCTTCGATGTCCCCCTCGTCCTCCATCAGGAGGCGCACAAAAATGTCGCGAAGCTCGGCTGTGCCGATGAAGAACTTGCTGAGCTCAGCGGCGACCCGGTCCTTGAGGGAGGTCGCCTTCGAGCGATACCGGATGTCACCGCCTTGCAGTGCGCAGTCTGCATCCATGGTCGCTTCGAAGTCATTGAGAGAAACGCGCAGCTTGAGCTCGGGCACCTCAATGATTTCCATGCGCCAGAGCCAGGCAAAACGGTGCTCCTTGAGCGCGTCGTCAAAGTAGGTTTGCTGCTTCGCGTAGAGGATTCGTGCGATGTAGGGCACCAGTCGCTGAACCCGCTCTGTGAGCGCGCGATTGGTTGAACCTCCAACGCTGTCTTCAACTTCGACCTCGACCGACTCTGACAGAAGCGCAATGTCGGTGGCCCTGAGCAAGTGGCTGAGCCGCGGAATTTCGATGGTCGGCACGGCGAGAAAGGACAGCTCTTCCTCTTCCATGAAGAGCTTCGCGTACTCGGGCGCGTCATTCGCGAAGAGGCTGTCACCCGCCTCTGCCAGGGCGCCGTGGTGGTCGACGTACACCGCGTTCTCTTCGAAGATGTCCATCCACACAGGGCGATAGTCGTATCTGTCGGCGTTCAGTCGCAGAACCTTCTCGGCCTGCTTGTAGATGGCCAGCGCCTCGTCCTCACGTTCCCCTTGCTCGGAAATGCGGGTGAGTTCCGTCAGCGCCTGGACCCTTTTCGCGAGCGGAAGCTCCCTGGGAACACCAAGCTTGTCGATGAAGAAGCCCTGGAAGTCTCTGAACGGCCCCGGAAGCGGCGGGTAGAGGGCATCGAGGAACTTGCCGTTGCTGCGCCAAGAAACCTGGCTAGGGCTGAACCATCCTCTGACGGCGCCTTTCATCTGCACTAGGCCGTGGTCCTCGAAGGCATCTTTGATGAGCGCCTCGTCGGTGTCCCAGAGCTTCTCGAGCTCGCGGTAGATGATTTGCACTTGGCGCACCGTACCGCCGTTTTCCTGCTTGAGCTGTTTCAGGCGCTTGATGAGCGCTGGGGCGTCCAGCCGGTGAGTGATGCGACACGCATCCCGCATTGAGGCATCAAGAAACGCATCGACGTAGGGCGGCGCCTCTCCAAGAATGGCTTTGAGCTCCTGGGTTTGGTAGTACGTCGATGACAACGGCGCAGTACCTTTGCGCCCAATCAATGGAGCTTCAGTGGCTCGGAGCTCCTGTGCGAAGGTCGTGTCGTGCCGCTTGGTTCCCAGCTGATACGACAGCTTGGAAGAGTAGTTTTGCCAGTGCCTGCTCATGCACTCGAGGGTTTGCTGCCTGGTCGCGGTGCTGTCTGCGCCAAGCAGTAGCCTCAGTTCCTTGCTGCAGTGCCAATCAATGTTTTTGAGTTCAACAGCTGGCGACCTGCGGACGCCAAGCCTGTCGAAGAACTCCCGCCAAGCCGTGACGTCGGCTTCGGCATCCTTCGGCTTCTTGTCCAGGTACTTGGCCGAGACGTAGGCAATGGGGCCCGGCTCGCCTGCCAGCAGGGTCTCAATACAGAAGTCAGGCTTGTACTCCTTGCCGAGATACAGCGTTGCAGCTCGTCGAAACATCCAGTTCCCGGTCTCGTTGACGCCCTTTGTCCAGACCCATAGTCCCAACTGAACCTTTTGCAGGGCAAGAGCGCGCGACTGTCCCCGGGCCTCGGAAGCTGTAAGGTAGGGCTCCAGGTGGTCCTTCACATAACCGAGATGGCCAACCAAAGCTTTGAACGAAGACGCTTTCCAGGCGTCGTCCTCATGCCTGGGCAGGATGTGAGACACGACCATGTCGTATGGGTCGTCGGGTAGGACCTCAAGGTCTTCAAACAGCTCCTTTACGTCCGAAGACTGCTCAAGCGCCGCCGAGTAGAGCTCGCCGTCGACGATGACAAGCTCATGCTCGAACCCATACTTCTTGCCGCCACCAAGAGGGAAGAACACGTGGGCTGAGTCCGGCGCAACGTATTTACCGTCTGCAGTTGGGAGGCAAGGTGCTGCCAGAAGGCCGGCGTTCAGGAAGCTAGGAATGTTGCCGGCGATGTAAGCGTAGAGGCTTGCTCGCCACTCGAGAGGCTGCTTGACCAGCCATTCCTGATGAGTCCTGAAAACATCGAGAACGAGCCCATACCCGGCGTCCGTGACGCCCAGCTCCTCGAGCAGCTTGGGGCTACCCTGTACACGGTCGTCGACGTAGTCGAAACCAAATAGCTCGAGGGCTAGTGGAGAGGGGAAAAGGGCTGTGAAGCCGGCACCGGCAATGCGCAACTCGGACGGCCGCCGCCATTCGCCAGAAGCGGAAGGCAGGCTTGCGACGGCAGACAGACCTTCAACAATCTGCTGACGCACTGTGCCAAAGAAAGCGTCCGAAACTTCGGCCGCGTCTGGCAGGAAGTTGAGGTAGCTGAGTCCGAGGGCCTCGTTCTTCTTGAACTGCTCGACCGCGGCAACAAAGGTTGTCGCGATGGAGTTGCGCAGCCCTTTGTTCCAGGCTCGGTCGTTCAAGACGGCTTCACGTCCCGAGTTCAAGATGAAGTCAGCGTGCAGAGGAAACTTGAAGCCCATCTGGTGGATGGGCAAGTAGGCAAACACATAGGAGGCCGGCTCCAGGCGCGCCTCACCGGAGGACTCGACAGGGAAGGCCAGGACCACACTTGAGGTCCCAACATCTGGGCGCTTCTCGTCAGCAAAGGCGCCGGTCATGTCGAACGTCTTCATCACACGCACGTAGCGCTGATGTCCCTCGCTCACGGTTCCGTCCGTACCTGTGACGGCTGTCATCAGATGCGAAATACCTTTGTGGTCTGAGCGCTTGTATGAGCAGGTGCTCCCGTCCTGAGTGAGGGTCAGCTGCCTGAGCTTGTTGAGGAAGAGCAACACTCGCGCGTCCAAGTCGGCAAGTGTGGACGCGTCGAACTCGTAGTCAGGGGAGGCCGGCAGGATGATGGTGGTCGAGCCGGCGCGAGCTTCCAGCGGCACGTCGCACCATGTCGGGATGACGTAGCCAAGTAGGTTCCGCGGGTCGGTGCGGTCGAAGCAAAAGTGGTAGCCATTAGAATGAATCTCGGGCGCATCGGACACCGAGAAAACCGACTTGAAACCAATACCCTTCTCGCCGATGTGATGCTGTTTGTCCTTGGCCTTGGAACTCGCGCCGACCTTGCAAATGGCGCCTATGTTCTCCTTGGTGAACCCTAACTCATTGTTCGTGAGCACCAGCCGTTTTGTGCTGACATCAAGCGTCAGCTCCGGCACCACGCCTTTTGCATAGGCGTTGTCGTCGGCGTTCTGGACGAGCTCGAGGACGAAGTGCGACTTCTTGGAATAGAGGTCTTCGGACAGGAGGCGCAGGGCATTGTTCAGCTGCGTCTGAAGATTTAGTGCGCCTTCATGCAGATGCTCGGGCACATCGTCGCCGACTAAGAATGTGCGTCGAACGCGTTCGATGAAGTCCTTCTGAGATTGCTTAGCCTGACTGGCCATACTTATTTCTCCCTTTCAAGACGCGGCGCTGTCGTGCTTTGCAGCCTTCATTCGGCGGGATTTCGTTGCACCGCTCACGAGCCGGAAGCGTTGTCGATGTCCTCCAATGTGTCGTCGACGTTCGCCAGTCGCGCGCGGGCGGTTTCTATGTACTGGAACATCGCGAGAGCAAGCTCGTCGAACTTTTGGCGAGACAGGATTCGCCCACCGTCGGGGAACTCGACCACCTTGTCCGCGCCGAACTCCGTCGCCTCTTCTTCGTGGGCAAGGATGACCTGAGCGTTCTTGGGCGCCGTTGCAGCTATTGAGGTAAGAAGCCCCTGCAGGTGTTTCCGGTCCTGCGCGCCTTGGTTGGGCGAATCAATGACCAGCGGCGACGGAAGCAGTTGGTCTCTTTGGATGGTGCGCCATAGGGCCGCGTAGTAGGCGATGGTCGCCCGCGCCCGCCGGCTGCCAGAGGAGTAGGGGCGCTTGTCGATGCGCCACTTTTCAATGTCGTCTGGCCTATCCGCATCGAGCTCGACAATGGCGGCTTGGAAGTGTTCCCGGAACGAGTTGAGTGGGGCCTCCGAGTCATGAGACTTTGCGAGTAGCTTAAGCTCCGACTTGATTTCTCGGAGCTGCTGTGACTGCACGTCCAGCTCTTTAGCAACTGTGTTCTCCTCTGCTGCCAATTGCTCGTCAGCAGCGAAAGCGCTCCGACTCTTCAGAAAATCGTCGAAGGTATGGCGGCCGCGCTTCGTTGCGAGCAGGCCTTGCAGCTGCGCATAGTTCTCCTTCAAACCCACCGCCTTGCGGCGGTTGCGTTCGAGCCTCTGACGCGTCGACTCGAGCATGCCCTCCAGGCGACCTTTGAGGACATTGAGCTCTCGAGCGTCTTCGGCCAGGCCAAGGAACGTGTGGAAAGAATCGTCGTGCTCGGCATGGCACGTCGGGCAGACGAAACGATGCTCGGTAGCAGAGACATCCGCGGCGAACTTGAAATCGGCAGCATGTTCCTTCAGCGCCGCTTCCGACAGCCGAATCTGTTGTGCGAGCGCAGCTTCGGCGTCCTGGTCTTCAACGATTGCGCGGCGCAGGTCGTCCTGCGACTTCGAGAGGTCGCCCAACTGTGTCGTCAGCTCGCGGACCTCAGCCTGGAACTCTCGCTCAGAAATCTTGACGGGTATGGTCTTCAGGTTCTTCTTGAGCCTCGACCTCGTGCGCTGCAAGGTGGCGAGCTCCACCTTCAGGTCCGACTCTTTACCCTTGACGGCCTGCTCATTCGCCTTGAGCTCAAAGTACCGTAGAGGTCGCACCTCGGCGAAGTACTCCAGCGTCTGCGCCGCCGGCGACATGAACTGCGTGAGCCTGTCGAAGGTCTCCCACCCCTTATCAAATGACCCGTCTTGGTTGATGAAGAAGGGGAGGAAGTATGTAGACGGCGACGCGTGTCGGAACCTGCCATCGCGGTCCACTAAGTTGAGCTTGTAGTTGGTCGCCTCAGCGAACAGGCGGTTCCACTCCAAGCTGGACGTGGCTGCGCCAACGAGCCGGTCTTGCGAAAACAGCGCGCGCAGGTCTTCCCGACGCACGGCAGTGAACGCGGCCCCATCGACTTCAAAGTCGACGGCAACGATGGCGGCATAGTCCCAGCCGGGCAGGACGCCGTGGGGTTCAGCGTCGAACGCGCGGAAGACTGACTTCAGTACCGCCGACTTCCCCGCCCCGTTCGGTCCCCACAGCAGGGTCTTGTGC
>Ga0247823_10001500_pt1 | contig 19455 bp, 21 predicted proteins | sample 13C_PalmiticAcid_2_FD_192426 | JGI IMG/M metagenome (GOLD analysis project Ga0247823, IMG submission 192426) | Soil microbial communities from agricultural site in Penn Yan, New York, United States - 13C_PalmiticAcid_Day30 | ecosystem: Environmental > Terrestrial > Soil > Agricultural land... | reverse complement strand
GCCGACGCCGAGGGCACGATCGACCTGGACGTGATGGTCGACTGCTCGTCGGGCACCTATGTGCGCGCCCTCGCCCGCGACCTGGGCACGGCCCTCGGCGTCGGCGGCCACCTCGCCGCGCTTCGGCGGACCCGGGTGGGCCCGTTCGACCTGCGGCTCGCGCGAACGCTGGCCCAGTTGGAAGAGGACGCCACCCTGTCCCTGGACATGGACGGCGCCGTAGCCGCCGCGTTCCCTCGGCGCGACCTGGGCAAGGCCGAGGCCATCGCGCTCTCCCACGGCCGGAAACTGCCCGCGGCGGGCATCGAGGGCACCTACGGGATCTTCGACCCGGCAGGCAAGGCGATCGCGCTGGGTGTGGACGAGGGCAGCACGGCCAAAGCACTACTGGTCCTAGACGTCCCCTAGGTCGCCCTTAACCTGGAGATCATTCAGGTTTCGGCTGCTATCGATCAAAAGTGGGTGGTTGTCGGGGTGGCGTGGCGGGCGTAATGAACACAAGGATTCACCTTCTCGTGGATCCGCCCCTGCGGGTTTCCAAGGAGACCAAGTGGTCATGTCCATGCTGCGCCGGATCGCCCAAGGCGCTATCGCCTCGACTGTTGTCGCCGGTTCGCTCGTGCTCGGGTCGGGCACCGCGTTCGCCGACCTCAACCCCGACGAGCTTCAGTCGATCACCGATTCCTACCTCTACCGCCAGGACGTGTGGACGTTCCAGTCCACGCGGGCGGCCCAGCCGTACGGCACCCAACTCGACTGGTCGTCGGACGGCTGCACAAGCGCGCCGGACTACCCGTTCGGCTACAACTTCCTGATTGCGTGCCACCGCCACGATTTCGGCTATCGCAACTACAAGCGCCAAGGCCGGTTCAACGAGGCCACCCGCCAGCAGTTGGACAACATGTTCCACTGGGACCTGCAGAACATCTGCGGCGGAAGCTGGTGGTGCAACGTCACCGCCGACACCTATTACTCCGCGGTTCGGGACTTCGGCAACTGACCCGCTGATCGGTTCAGGTGGCGGGGTCTGGTCTGGTGCCTGATCCCGCCACGTGCTCCGGGCCACGGTGGCGCGGGCCTCAAGAGCCACTAGGGTTGGCAGCGTGCAGCGATGGCGCGGGCTTGAGGATCTTCCAAGCGGTTGGGGTCGTTGTGTGGCCACCATCGGGGTGTTCGATGGCGTCCACCGCGGGCATCAGGAGTTGATCAAACGGGCGGTCCAGATAGCCGCCGACCGCAAGGTCCCCAGCGTGCTGCTCACCTTCGACCCCCACCCCTCCGAGGTCGTCCGCCCCGGCAGCCATCCCGCGCAGCTCACCACGCTCCGCCGCAAGGCCGAGTTGGTCGAGAGCCTCGGCGTCGACGCCTTCTGTGTTCTCCCCTTCACCCCCGAGCTCTCCAAGGTCACCGCCGACGAGTTCGTCCACGAGGTCCTCGTCGAACGCCTGCACATCGCCGCTGTCGTCGTGGGGGAGAACTTCACCTTCGGCAACCGGGCGCTGGGCAACGTGGATCTGCTGACCAAGCTCGGTCACCGGTTCGGGTTCTCCACCGAGGGCGCCAAGCTGGTCACCGCCGACTCGTCCGGCGAGATCACCTTCTCCTCGACCTACATCCGCGCGTGTATCGACGCGGGCGACGTCCGGGCGGCGCAGGCCGCGCTGGGCAGGCCGCACCGGCTTGAGGGCATCATCGTTCGCGGTGACGGCCGTGGCCACGAGCTGGGGTTCCCCACCGCGAACCTGTCGACGCCGAGGTTCGCCGCCGTCCCCGCCGACGGTGTCTACGCCTGTCAGTTCACCCTGCTCAACAACCTCAAGCGCGGCCCGCTCACCGCCGCCGTCAGCGTCGGGACGAACCCGACGTTCTCCGGCCGCGAGCGCCGGGTCGAGGCCTTCGTGCTCGACGTCGATGAGGACTTCTACGGGCAGCGGGTGGCCATCGACTTCATCGAGCGGCTGCGGGCGATGGAGAAATACCCGTCGAGCGCGGCGCTGGTCGAGCAGATGCACAAGGACGTCGACCGCACGCGGGCGTTGTTGAACGGCGAGTAGGCCATTACCCCACGGGACGTGGTCGGGCCTGGCAAGATACTGCCAACGAGGGCAGGGGAGGCCGTGAACGTGGAGGACCACAAGATCGTCCAGCGCAACATCGCGTTGCAGCGGGAGTGGTACGGGGAACCGTTGGGCGATCGGGTGCGCAGGCTGGTGGTCGCTTTCGACGTCTCGCAGGCCAGCCTGGCCGACGTGCTCGGCATCAGCGCCCCCATGCTCAGCCAGGTCATGAGCGGCCGCCGAGCCAAGATCGGCAACCCGGCCGTCCTGGCCAGGCTGATCATGCTCGAACGCAAGATCCTCACCCCCGACGTCGCCTCCGGCCGCCGCGAGGCGCTGCAGGCCGCGCTGGACGACGTGCGTTCCTCGAAACCGGCCGTGACCAGGGACAATCTGCCCGTCGACGTGGGCCGCAGCGCGATCATGGCCCTGCGCAGGCTCATCCCGTCCAACGACCTGACCGAGGCCGCCGCCTCCCTCGACGGACGGTTCCCCGAACTCGCCGACCTGCTGCGTCGCGCGGGCAAGCGGGTATGAGGCTGTTCTCCGCGTTCCCCCTGCCCGAGGATGTCGCCGACCACCTGGCCGCGCACCTCCCAGAGCTGCCCGGCAAGCCGACGACCCGCCCCACCTGGCACATCACGGTCGTCTACTACGGGGAGAACGCCCCGCCGGTAATTCCCGCGACACTCATCGCGCCGACCCTTAGGCTTAGCCGGTCGGGAACGTTCCCCGGTGTCGCCTGGATCGGTGTCGAAACCAGTCCCGAGCTGCACGCCATCGTGCGCGCGGCGGGCGGCGACCCGGAGACCTACGTCCCGCACATGACTCTTGCCCGCTGGCCGAAACGCCAACTGGCGACGTTCGAGGCCGACTACACCGGACCCGCGTGGACCCCCGGCGAACTCGTCCTCTACCGCAGTGACCCAGGCCCGGTGTACACGCCGGTCGACCAGGTTCGACTACTCCGCGCGGAGTAGTCGGACGTCGCCTGCTAACCTTGGTGATTGGGTCCGGCTGCAGTCCGTGGCGGCCGGTACCGACTCACCCGGGTGCGATTCACCATTCCGGGCCGCACGGGACATGTATATGAGGAGATGACGAGTGGCTCTGTCCACCGAGCAGAAGAAGTCGATCCTTTCCGAGTACGGCGTGCACGACTCGGACACCGGATCACCCGAGGCCCAGATCGCGCTGCTCACCAAGCGCATCAAGGACCTCACCGAGCACCTGAAGATGCACAAGCACGACCACCACTCGCGTCGTGGCCTGCTGCTTCTTGTCGGCCGTCGCCGCCGGCTGCTCAACTACCTGACCAAGGTCGACATCGAGCGCTACCGTGCGCTGATCTCGCGCCTCGGCCTGCGTCGATAGCGACACTGGGGGGAGTGGCCAACGGTCACTCCCCCCACCCATAACTCAACAAGTGAGAAACAACGGCTCTGCCCACTAAGGGCTGAGTCAAAAGGCTCTGCCCACTAAGGGCTGAGTCAAAAGACGAAGAGCCAGCACGCCGCGCACCACGGGACCAAGTTCGCCGGTCCTCGGTAGTGGTCTCCGGGAAGACGACACAGGGAGTGTCGATCAACCCCCGAAGACTTCGATCGAAGACCGGCCTCGTCCGAACCGCGACCCCGTGCTCGGGTTGCGCGCTGGCTCGAAGACGAGGAGATATATGACTGACAACACCGTGCACGAGTCGACCGCCGTCATCGATAACGGCAAGTTCGGCACGCGCACAATCCGATTCGAGACGGGCCGCTTGGCCCGCCAGGCCGCGGGCAGTGTCGTGGCCTACCTCGATGAGGAGACCATGCTGCTGTCCGCGACGACGGCGTCGAAGCACCCCAAGGAGCACTTCGACTTCTTCCCGCTGACCGTGGACGTCGAGGAGCGCATGTACGCCGTGGGTCGCATCCCCGGCGCGTTCTTCCGCCGCGAGGGCCGCCCGTCCACCGACGCGGTCCTGACCTGCCGTCTCATCGACCGCCCGCTGCGCCCGTCGTTCGTCGACGGCCTGCGCAACGAGATCCAGGTCGTCATCACGGTCCAGTCGCTCAACCCGCAGGACCTCTACGACGTCGTGGCGATCAACGCCGCCTCCGCGTCCACCCAGCTCGCGGGCCTGCCGTTCTCCGGCCCCATCGGTGCCGTTCGGGTCGCGCTCATCGAGGGCCAGTGGGTCGCGTTCCCGACCTACGAGCAGCTCAAGACCGCTGTCTTCGACATGGTCGTCGCCGGCCGCGTGGTCAAGAACGACGTCGCGATCATGATGGTCGAGGCCGAGGCCACCGACAACGTGATCGACCTGATCGAGGCCGGTGCCCCGGCGCCGACCGAAGAGATCGTGGCCGAGGGCCTTGAGGCCGCCAAGCCGTTCATCAAGGTCCTGTGCGACGCGCAGGCCGAGCTCGCGGGCAACGCCGCCAAGGCGACCGGCGAGTTCCCGACCTACCCGGCCTACCAGCCCGACGCGTACGACGCGGTCGCGGCGGCCGTCTCCGACCAGCTCGCCGAGGCGCTGACCATCGCCGGCAAGCAGGACCGCGAGAGCCGCATCGACGAGGTCAAGGCCCTGTGCCTGGAGACCGTCGGCGCGCAGGCCGCGTTCGAGGGTCGCGAGAAGGAGATCGGCGCGGCGTTCCGCTCGCTGAACAAGAAGCTCGTGCGCCAGCGCATCCTGCGCGACAAGGTCCGCATCGACGGTCGCGGTCTGACCGACATCCGCGACCTGTCCGCCGAGGTCGCGCTCATCCCGCGCGCGCACGGCTCGGCGCTGTTCGAGCGCGGCGAGACCCAGATCCTGGGTGTCACCACGCTGAACATGCTTCGCCTGGAGCAGCAGATCGACTCGCTGTCCCCGGAGACGCACAAGCGCTACATGCACCACTACAACTTCCCGCCGTTCTCCACCGGTGAGACGGGCCGCGTCGGCTCGCCGAAGCGCCGCGAGATCGGCCACGGCGCGCTGGCCGAGCGGGCGCTCATGCCCGTTCTCCCCAAGCGCGACGAGTTCCCCTACGCGATCCGCCAGGTCTCCGAGGCGCTGAGCTCCAACGGCTCCACCTCGATGGGCTCGGTCTGCGCGTCGACCATGTCGCTGCTCAACGCCGGTGTGCCGCTGAAGGCGCCGGTCTCGGGTATCGCCATGGGCCTGGTGTCCGACGAGGTCGACGGTGAGACGCGCTACGTCGCGCTGACCGACATCCTCGGCGCCGAGGACGCCTTCGGCGACATGGACTTCAAGGTCGCGGGCACCAAGACCTTCGTCACCGCCCTGCAGCTGGACACCAAGCTCGACGGCATCCCGTCGGAGGTCCTGGCCCAGGCGCTGGAGCAGGCCAAGGACGCCCGGTACACGATCCTCGAGGTCATGGCCGAGGCGATCGACGGTCCGGACGAGATGTCCCCGTACAGCCCGCGCGTGACCAGCGTGAAGATCCCGGTGGACAAGATCGGTGAGGTCATCGGCCCGAAGGGCAAGATGATCAACTCCATCACCGAGCAGACCGGCGCCGACATCTCCATCGAGGATGACGGCACGATCTACGTCGGTGCCGCGGACGGTCCGTCCGCCGAGGCCGCCATCGGCCTCATCAACGCCATCGCGAACCCGCAGCTCCCCAAGGTCGGCGAGCGCTTCCTGGGCACGGTCGTCAAGACCGCCGCCTTCGGCGCCTTCGTCTCCCTGCTGCCGGGCAAGGACGGCTTGGTCCACATCTCCAAGCTGGGCAACGGCAAGCGCATCAGCAAGGTGGAGGATGTCGTCAACGTCGGCGACAAGCTCCGCGTCGAGATCGCCGACATCGACCAGCGCGGCAAGATCAGCCTGATCGTCGTCGGCGAGGACGCCGAAGCCGCTCCCGCGGCCGACGCGCCCGTCGAAGAGGTTGAGGCGGCTCCCGCCCAGTGAGTGAACGCTCCACGGCGGCCGCGAGTGCTCTTCGGAGCGCTCGCGGCCGTTCCGCAAAGGTCCAAGGCCATCTCCAGAAGCCCGGCAGCACGCTGACTCTGGAGAACTCCGCCGACGCCACGGTCAAGCGCACGCTGCTGCCCGGTGGCATGCGGGTGATCACCGAGCAGGTGCCTGGCGTGCGCAGCGCGTCGGTCGGCATCTGGGTGCAGGTCGGTTCGCGCGACGAGCCCAACGCCGTCGCCGGTGCCGCGCACTACCTGGAACACCTGCTGTTCAAGGGAACCGCGAATCGCACCGCGGCGCAGATCGCCGAGGAGATCGACGCGGTCGGCGGCGAACTCAACGCGTTCACCGCCAAGGAGCACACCTGCTACTACGCGCACGTCCTCGATGAGGACCTGCCGCTGGCCATGGACCTGGTCTCCGACGTCGTGTTCGACGCGCTGTGCACGGAGTCCGATGTGGAGACCGAACGGGGCGTCGTCCTCGAAGAGATCGCCATGCGCGACGACGACCCGGAAGACCTGCTGCACGACGCTTTCTGCACCGCGCTGCTGGCCGACCACCCGCTGGGCAGGCCGGTGCTTGGCACCGAGCAGTCCATCACGGACATGTCGCGCTCGGCGCTGAACGGCTTCTACCGCCGCCGCTACACGATGCCGAAGATGGTGCTCGCGGTCGCGGGCAACGTCTCGCACACGCAGGTGCTCTCGTTGGTGCGCAAGGGTTTGCGTGACCGGCTGACCGGGGACAAAACCCCGGCCGCGCCGCGCGCTGGCCGTGCCCGGCTGGCCAACGTGCCCCGGCTGGTGCTGCACACCGATGACACCGAGCAGGTGCACATGATGCTCGGGGTCCGCGCGCTGGACCGCCACGACGAACGCCGGTTCACCCTCAGCGTGCTCAACGCGGCGCTCGGCGGCGGGATGAGCTCGCGGCTGTTCCAGGAAGTCCGTGAGCGTCGCGGGCTCGCCTACCAGGTCTACTCGTCGGTGGCCTCGTACGCCGACACCGGCCACCTGTCGGTCTACACCGGCTGCCAGCCCGACCGTCTCGGCGAGGTCGCGGGCGTGATCCGCCAGGTGCTGAGTCACGTCGCGCGCGAAGGTTTCACCGAGGCCGAGGTCGCCCGCGGCAAGGGGCAGCTGCGCGGTGGAATGGTGCTGGGCCTGGAAGACGTCAGCTCGCGCATGTCGCGCATCGGCAAGAGCGAACTGGCCTACGCCGACTACCTGTCGGTCGAGCAGACCCTTGAGCGGATCGCCGCGGTGACCGTCGAGGACGTGGCGAAGCTCGCGCGTGAACTGCTGGCCCGGCCCCTCGCCGCCGCCGTGGTCGGCCCCTACGATCACATCGACGACGTCCCGGTCGAACTGCACGAGGTGACCAAGTGACCAAGCCCCGTTCGGAAGACAACCCGATCCGCGTAGGTGTTCTGGGCGCCCGCGGCCGCATGGGTGCCGAGGTCTGCCGCGCCGTGGAAGCCGCCGGTGACATGGAAGTCGTCGCCATGGTCGACACCGGCGACTGGATGTTCGACATCGCCGACGCGGGCGCCGAGGTCGTTGTCGACTTCACCCACCCCGATGTGGTGATGGACAACCTGCGGTTCTGCATCGACCAGGACATCCGCGCCGTCGTCGGCACCAGCGGCTTCGACGACACGAAGCTGGCCACGATCCGGCAGTGGCTGCAGCCCAAGCCGGACCTCGGCGTGCTGATCGCCCCCAACTTCGCCCTCGGCGCGGTGCTGACGATGCGGTTCGCCCAGCAGGCGGCCAAGTACTACGACACCGTCGAGATCATCGAACTGCACCACAACCGCAAGGCCGACGCGCCTTCCGGCACCGCCGCGCACACCGCGCGCCTGGTCGCCGAGGCCCGCGCCGCGGCGGGCATGGGCGAGATCCCGGACGCCACGACGTCCGAAGTGGACGGTGCGCGGGGCGCTCTTGTCGACGATATCCGCGTGCACTCGGTCCGCCTCGGTGGCCTTGTCGCACACCAGGAAGTCCTCTTCGGCGGCGAAGGCGAGACGCTGACCATCCGGCACGACTCGCTCGACCGCAAGTCCTTCATGCCGGGCGTGCTGCACGGCGTGCGGGCCATCCTCGGCCATTCCGGGCTCGTCATGGGTCTAGAGAACCTGCTCGACATTTAGTGCCATGCGCCGGACATCCGGCGTCTATATCGGCGGCCCAGCTTCCCGCAGGCCGCACGGCCGAAAGGCCCACGGACAACCAGTACGAGGACCTTTCGTCCGCACACCCAGCGGAAACCTGGACCACCGATATAGACGCCGGATGTCCGGCGCATGACACCAATGTCCGCGCGCACGGTTTCGCTGGTCCTCTCGGCCGTCCTGGTCCTGTACTTCGTACTCCTGGGCGGCCGAGCGGTCGCGCTCTTCCGCGACGGCTCCCCGATCGCGGTGGCCTTCGGCATCGGCGTCATTCTGCTGCCGATCGTCGGCGCCTGGGTTGTCTGGTCGACACTTCGCTTCGGTATGCGCACCTCAGAACTCGGCCGCCGCCTTGATGCCGAGGGCGGACTCCCGGACACGTCCGACCTGCCCCGGCTCCCTTCTGGCCGCGTCGACCGCAAGGCGGCCGACGAGTGGTTCGAGGAGCGACGGGTCGAGGTCGAGGCCGCTCCCGAGGACTGGCGGGCCTGGTACCGGCTGGCGGTCGCGTACGACATCGCGGGCGACCGCGGCCGCGCCCGCGAGTCCATGCGCAAGGCTTTGGAGCTGGCCCCCTAGCGTTGATGATCGGGTCTGACCAGCCCGAATGCATCGGGTGTCAACGATCTTCGCTGATCGCCCGAGATGATGGTCATGACGACTGGGGAGTTATCGAAGCGCCGTGTTGTCCATGGCCTGATCGTCGCGTTGCTGGTGGGAAGCGGTGTGGACGTGGGGCCATCCCTGCTCGGCGGGCGTCGGCCCGAGAGATCGGGTCATACTCGCGCCCGTCCAGGTGGCCGGACTTACCGGTGTCAAGGCGATCAGCGGCGGTGCCCTCACCGCCTACGCGCTCAAGGCCGACGGCACGGTCTGGGCGTGGGGCACAACGAGTACGGCCAACTCGGCACGGACACCACGGTCGCCGTGTCGTACTACCCGGTCCAGGTTCAGGGACTCGCCGGGATCCGCCAGATCAACGCGGGGTCGGAGTCGGTCATCGCGATCACGTCGGACAACAAGGTCATCACCCGGGGCCGCAACGATTACGGCCAACTCGGTAGTGGGGCGACCTGCGACCAGCCCACTGGCACCAACTGCTTCTCCAGGGCGCCCGACAATGTCCCGGTCACCAACGCGGTGTCGGTCCATCGGCCACGGCCAACGGCCGCGCGGTCCGTTCGGACGGCACCGTGTGGTCCTGGGGCACCGCGTCGACAGGCGCACTCGGCAACGGCACCGACTGCGACTGTGTCCAGACCTCGCCGGTACAACTGACCGGCGTGACGACTTCGACCCAGGTCAGCGGCTCGACCGCGCTGCTGGCTGATGGGACGGTGGTGGCATGGGGCTACAACGGTCATGGACACCTTGGGCAGGGCAGCAACCAGCCGCCGGTCGCCTACGTCCCGATGGCGATTCCCGGCCTGACCGGCGTTACGCGGCTGTCCGGCGACCGTGCTTTAGTGCCGTGATTGATAGGACTAACTGTCGTTTGATTAACGTGGTTTGCTTGGGGCGCAAGAGAAGTGCGTTTGTGGTCCTTTCCGGTGATTGTGGCCGGTTGGACGCGATTTCATGCCGGGATCTGGTTAGCGTGCCGGTATGGATGGGCGCAACGCGACGGCTCGGAGCCGTGAGCTTGGGGATGAACTTCGGAAGGCCCGTCAGCGACAGGGGCTGACGGGCCGGGAATTGGCGAGTCTGATCGGGTGGTCGGAGACGAAGATGTCCCGGGTGGAGTCCGGGAAGGTGCCGTGCAGTGAGGTGGACGCCGCGATCTATCTGGCGTTCTGTCGGATCACGCCGAAGGAACTGGACCGGATCGTTTCCCTGTGCTCAGGGGACGAAGGCGGCACTTGGGTGCGGCACCACGGGGAACGCCTTCCGGACCAACTCCGCACCCTCGCCTTGCACGAGACCACAGCCCAAGGGATCTATGAGCTGGAACTGAACCGGGTTCCGGGTCTGCTGCAAACCGAGGACTACGCGCGATCGATGATGCGCGAGGCCGGAATGATTCCCGAGCCAGGCATTGAGCCTCGGGTGAAGGCCCGCATGGAACGCCAAGTGCTGCTTCAAAGGCAGCAGCCTCCGGAGTGCACCTTCTACATCCATGAGCAGGCCCTCCAACTGCCAGTGGGAGGGGCGGCGGTGATGCACGACCAGATGCTTCACCTGATGTTTCTTGCGTCGAGGCCGCTCTGCGGGGTCCAGATCATTCCGACGAGTGCGGGTCCGCACGCGGGGCTGGCGGGCCCATTCCGATTGATGCAATACACCGAGCATCAGCCTGTGATCTGCGTGGAAACCGAGAACCGCAGCATCTTCATGGAGAGTCAGACCGACATCGCGACGTACTGGCTGATTCTCGGCAACCTCGCTCAGGCTGCGCTGAGTGTGAAAGAATCACGTTCGGTGCTTGCGTCATACGCAAGCAGGTACGACCGGACGGAAGCGGGCAGTCATGGGGACGGCGTGGCGTAAGAGCAGCTTCAGCGGCAACAACGGAAACTGCGTCGAGGTGCGCTGGCGTAAGAGCAGCTTCAGTGGCAACAACGGTGACTGCGTAGAGGTCGACTTCTCCGAGGTCGTCGGGGTTCGTGACTCCAAGAGCCCCGACGCCGGCCAACTCGCCTTCGCGCCGGTCGCCTGGGCGGCGTTCCTACAGGAACCAGCCCGCGAACAGTGCCGGTGACGCCGCCAGCGCACTGAACCGCACGAACCGGCCCGCCAAGCCCACCGACACGAACGTCGTCAACGGCATCCGAACCAACCCGGCCAACACCGTCATCGCCATGAACGGGGGCAGGCCGGTCACCGAGCTGACCCCGTAGGTGCCGAACATCCAGCCGGGGTGCCGCTCACAACGATCCCGCGTCCGCTCGACCCACGCCCGCACCCGCTTCGTCCGCAGCTGCCAGCGCGCGCGCCGATCGGTCAAGGGTTGGGGTTTCCGGTGCAGGAACGCGGGCAGGTGAATGGACCCTCGCCCCGCGTAGTAGTAGAGCAACTTCCCGGCGATCTGGGCGACGGCCACGACCGCGCCCAACGCCAAGCACGAGATTCCCGGTCGCTGCGTCATCAGGCCCAGGACGAAGATCTCGACGCTGATGAACGGGACGAGTGCCGACCCCAAGGCGACTCCGAATGTCACACAGAGCCAGGGCAGCACGTACGGAACCCCCAAGGGATGGATTGAACCAGCGACGGTACCTCACCTAAGACGTACTAGCGCCGCAATGGTTGCCGGCGTTACTCCGGCTCGACGTCGAAGCCCGTGGTGAGTTCGAAGTCCAACGCTCCCGACAGCCGCACTTCCCGCAGCGGCTTGCCGCCCGCGTCGAGTGTGCGGACGACTCCGTCCGGTGACCAGCCCGCCTGGCGGAAGAAGCCCACGGAGGCCTTGTCCGACTCCGGTATCCAGCAGATCCCACGGGTCGAACCCGCCTCGGCCGCAGCTTTCGCGGCTGCCGCGAGGAGCCTGCCACCGTGGCCGCGCCTGCCCCAGCGGGGTTCGACGAGCAAGGTGCCGATCAGGGCGACGGTCTGGGCGTCCGGGACCGGGACGTCGTTGGCGGCCGCTGACTCCGACTCCGGGGAGGCGCCTGAGCTGCAGAAACCCACCACCCACGGGCCCTCGGTGGCGACCAGGAGACGGGCGGGGCCCTGCTCGATGGTCTGCCGCCACTGCACGGCCGCCGCGTCGACGTCCAGGCTCGCGAGGACGTCCGGGGGGAGCAGGTTCGCGTACCCGGTCTGCCAGGTCGTCACCTGGATTCGGGCGATCTCGGGGACGTCGGCGGGCACGGCGGGACGGACAGTGGCTTCGGCCATGCGCGGAACGTATCGGGTCCCCGCCGGAGCGCGGCAGACAGGTGGCGCGAAGCCCGGAACGTCCATTGTGGATTCGCGCTGCCGCAACAGCGATGTTGTTGCCACACAATGGCTTTTGCGGCGTCGTCGCGGAGGGGGTCGGCGATCTACAGTGCACGCGACCCCCGGGAGGTGTCACGTGCTGTCGAACCGTCTCTACCGCGCTCTGTTCGCCGCGCAGGTGGTGTCGCTGCTGGGCACCGGCCTCGCGACCGTCGCGCTGGGCCTTCTCGCGTATGACCTGACCGGGGCGGGCGCGGGCGCCGTCCTCGGCGGTCTGCTGGCGATCAAGATGGTGGCCAACATCGTCGTCGCGCCGGTCGCCGCGTCGCTTACCGCGCGGATGGATAGGCGCACGCTGCTGGTCGCCCTTGACGCTGTGCGGGCCGCGGTTGTGTGTGTCCTGCCGTGGGTCGACGCGGTCTGGCAGGTGGTCGCCCTGGTCGCCGTGCTCCAAGTCGCGTCCGCCGCGTTCACCCCGACCTTCCAGGCCGTCATCCCAGCGGTCCTGCCGGACCAGCGCGATTACACCCGCGCGCTATCGCTGTCGCGGCTCGCCTACGACTTAGAAGCGCTGCTCAGCCCGGTGCTGGCCGCCGCCTTACTGACTGTCGTCGGCTTCTCGTGGCTGTTCGTGGGCACAGCGGTGGGCTTCATCGGCTCGGCCGCGCTGGTGCTGACCACTCGGCTGCCGCGACCCGATCCCGTTCCAAGACGCCTCACGGCCGGACTGACGGCCTACCTGCGGACCCCGGTGCTGCGGGCCCAGGTCGGCCTCAATCTGGCCGCCGCCTCGGCAGGAGCGTTGGTGCTCGTCGACACCGTGGTGATCGTGCAGGTCCGCCTGGGGCGGCCGGTGACGTCCGTCGCCATCGCATTGGCCGCCTTCGGGGCGGGCTCGATGGCCACGGCGCTGGGGCTGCCCCGGCTCCTCGACCGCGAACCGCCGCGTCGGGTGATGCTGACGGCCGCCGGGACGCTGCCCGTGCTGCTGCTGACGGCGCCGGTCCTGATCACGTCGTGGCCGTCCCTGCTGGCCCTGTGGGTGCTGATCGGGGCGATGTATTCGGCGGTCCTGACCCCCGTCGGCAGGCTGATCCGGGATACGAGCGGGGACCTTCCGGCCCTGTTCGCCGCCCAGTTCGCGCTGTCGCACGCGGGCTGGCTCGTCACATATCTGCTGGTAGCGGCCCTGCCCGTGACCGTGGCGGCGCTGGTCCTCGCCGGTGTCGCCGGGCTCGGCGTCGGGTTCGGAGTGCACACCTGGAAACATGAAGATCTTTTTACGATTATGTTGACCAAAACATGAATGGAAGTCACGATGTGAGCGCCCACACACGTCGACCCCTGCCGAGGTCTCCATGCGCCGCGTCCTGCTGCCGTTCGCACTCGCCTTAGCCGCCACCGCCACGATGGGACTGGAGGCGCAGGCCGCCACGGCCGCGCCCACGTTCCGGCACTACGTCGCCCTCGGCGACTCGTTCACCGCGGGCCCCCTGATCCCGTGGCAGCAGTCGAGCTGGTGTTTCCGCTCGAACAACAACTACCCGTCGTGGCTGGCCACCAAGCTCGGCCTCTACTACACCTCGGGCGCGTTCACCGACGTCTCCTGCTCGTCGGCGGACACCATGAACATGACCGCGTCGCAGGTCACGCCCAGCCCGGACGTCCCGATGAGCACCCAGCCGCCACAGTTCGACGCGCTGCGCCTGGACACCGACCTCGTCACCATCGGGATCGGCGGCAACGACTACAGCGTCTTCGGCACGCTCACCGGCACGTGCCCGACCCTGCGTGACTCGAACCCGACCGGCTCGCCGTGCCGGGACCACTTCACGATCAACGGCGTCGACACCGTGAGCGCGGCGATCGTCAACACGCAGAAGAACCTTGAGGACGTGATCAAGGGTGTGCGGGCGCACTCGCCCGCGGCCAAGATCGTGATGGTCGGCTACCCGCGCCTGGTCCCGCCGACCGGCACCTGTCCTGACGTGGTCCCGTTCGCCACCGGCGACTACGCGTGGGTCGACTCCGTCGAGCGCAAGCTCAACGCCGCCGTCAGCACCGCCGCGCGCCGCCAGGGAGCGACGTACGTCGACACCTACGGCCCCAGCCTCGGCCACGACGCGTGCGCGGGTTCGGCGGCTTGGGTCGCGGGCCAGACGACCAACGTGTTCGCCGCCGCGGCCTACCACCCGTACCAGGCGGGGATGAAGGCCGAGGCCGACCTGATCTACCGCGCCCTCGGCGGGACCACGACGACAAGCACCGCGATCAAGCCGTCCGGCCGCAAGGCGGCGACCAAGGCCGAGGTCGAGGCCATGGCCCGCTACGCAGGCGAGATCAGCGCTCCGTAGCGGTTCGGGCACAGCCAGCGATAGAGCGGGCATGAGACTCGTCTGTCTGGTGGCCGTCGCCGCGGTGCTCACCGCCTGCGGCACGGCCACCCCCGCTCCCACCCCGACCAGCGAGCCGTCCGCGCCACCGGTTGAACGCACAACCCAACCGCCCGCGCCCACCGAACCTCCCGTGGCGACCAACGCCCCGCCGGTCCAGCCTCCTCCGCCCGCGAGTAAGCAGTGGGCAATGCCCGACTTGGTCGGCATGGTCCTGCAAGACGCCCAAGACCAGATCCAGGCGATCACCGACAAGAACCTGCTGTTCACGGTCTCGCACGACGCGACAGGTCAGAAGCGCAACCAGCTTGTGGACTCGAACTGGAAGGTGTGTACGCAGAACGTCGCCCCCGGGACCGCCATCACCGCCGAGACCAGGATCGACTTCGGGGCGGTGAAGGTCACAGAGCAGTGCCCATGACCGAGCGCGACGTCCGATAACCGGCATACATATGTCGGTGGTTCGTGTAAGGCTGGGCCTATGTCGTCGAAGAACTGGTTCGCGTGGGCCGCGCTTGGGGTGGTCTACGTCGTCTGGGGATCCACCTACCTGGCCATCCGGTTCGTCGTGGAATCCATGCCCGCGCTGCTGTCGGCCGGCGCCCGGTTCCTCGTCGCGGGCGTGATCCTCGGCGCGCTGGTCGCCCTGTTCGCCGGGGTCGGCGCGCTGCGGATGACGAAGGCGCAGTTCTGGTCGGCCGCGCTCATCGGCTTCCTGCTGCCCGCGTGGGGCAACGGCCTGGTCGTCCTCTCGGAACGGCACGTGTCCTCCGGGATCGCGGCGCTGCTGGTCGCGTCGGTGCCGATCTATGTCGTGGTGCTGCGGCGGATCCTCGGCGAGAGGCCGTCGCGCACGACGATCGCGGGTGTGGGGATCGGGCTGTTCGGGCTGACGCTGCTGCTGCTCGGCGGGCCGGGGGAGGGCGCGCACGGCTCGGCTTGGTTCGGCCCGTGGCTGACCATCCTCGCGGCGCTGGGCTGGTCGGTCGGGTCGGTGTTGAGCACCCGGCTTCCCTTGCCCACCAACCCATTCACGCTCTCCGCCGTGGAGATGACCGCGGGCGGCGTCGCGCTGCTGGGCGTTGGCGCGGCGATCGGCGAGGAGGTCGACTTCGCCGCGATCACGGCTGGATCGTGGGCAGGCTGGATCTACCTCGTCCTCTTTGGATCGCTGCTCGCGTTCAGCTCGTACGTCTTCGTGCTCGGCAGGCTGCCCGTGTCGACCGTGTCGACCTACGCCTACGTCAACCCGGTGATCGCGGTCTTGCTCGGCGTGCTGTTCGCGGGCGAGCGGTTCGGACCGTTCCAACTCGCGGGCGGCCTGGTCGTGCTCGTGGCGGTCGTCTTGGTCGTGCGCGCTGAACGCGCGAAAGTGTCGGTGCCCTCGGGCATCCTGGAACCGTGCGAGGCAACCACCCGATGACCGACACCATCACCGCGGGCGCGGCTAGGCTGATGGCCCTGGCCGCCCAGGGATTCGCCGACGCGCGGCCCAGCGCGCCGCCCACCCGACGGCATCTGGCCAAGGTGCTCTCGCGGGTGCAGCTGCTCCAGCTCGACTCGGTGAACGTCGCCGTGCGGGCCCACTACATGCCGGTATTCTCCCGCCTCGGCGCCTACGACACGGCTCTGGTCGACGACGCGGCCTGGACCGACAGCGTGCGCAAACCGCGGCTGATGGTCGAGTACTGGGCGCATGAGGCGAGCCTGATCCCGGTCGCCGACTGGCCGCTGCTGCACTGGCGGATGCGCCGCTACGAACACCGCTACATCAACCACCTGCGCCGCCTCACCAAGGACTCGCCCGGCCTGATCGACGACGTCCTCGCCACCGTCAAGGAACTCGGCCCCGTCGGCGCGGGCGCCCTGGAGACCGCGCTCGGCGGCTCGACGCCGCGGGCAAAGGGCGGCTGGTGGAACCGGTCGGACGTCAAACACGCCTGCGAGTGGCTGTTCGCGGTCGGCGAGCTGACCACCGGCACCCGCCGCGGCTTCCAACGCCTCTACGACCTGCCGGAGCGCGTCATCCCGGCCGAGGTCCGCAACGCCGCCCCGGTCGACGACGAGGAAGCCGCCCGCCAGCTGACGCTCCGCGCGGCCGTCGCCCACGGGATCGGCACCGAGAAGGACCTGCGCGACTACTACCGCCTGGAGCCGAAACGGTCCCAGCAGGCCGTGGCCGAACTGGTCGAGGCGGGCCTGCTGGAGGCGGTCACCGTCCAGGGCTGGCGGCACCCGGCCTACCGGCACATCGACGCGCGCACGCCCAGGAAAGTGTCGGGGCGGGCGCTGCTGTGTCCGTTCGACCCGCTGATCTGGGAGCGCGACCGGACCGAGCGGATCTTCGACTTCCGCTACCGCATCGAGATCTACGTGCCGGAGCCGCAGCGGATCTACGGGTACTACGTGTTCCCCTTCCTGCTCGACGGCGAACTGGTCGGCCGGGTCGACCTCAAGTCCGACCGCGCGGCCGGGGTGCTGCGGGTCCAGGGCGCGTTCACGGAGCCGGGTGTGGACACCGCTCGGGTGGCCGCCGAACTGGCGGGCGAACTGCGGACGATGGCCGACTGGCTCGCGCTGGACGACGTCCGCGTCGGCGAGCGCGGCGACCTGGTGGGGGCGCTCGCCGCCGCCCTGTGACGGGGCAGCACCCGGTCCCCCTCATGTCAGTTTGCGGTCCTTCTACGTGTCTGTTTCCGCTGGTTGAGTTCTTCTCGTCAGTACATGACCTGATGGGAGACTTTGGTTTCGCGGTCGCCGCTGTGTTCGGGATGACCGCCCCCGCCGTCGCCGCCTCCGGGACCTTCTGGGGCCAGGGGTCGGGCATCACCGAGTGGGATGCCACCCGCTCCGCGGAGTGGGACGCCGAGAACCGGGCGGGCTGGGCCGGGTTCAGCCGCTTCGACTGTTGGCGCAGCGGAATGCCCTCCACCCAGCAGATTTTCCCGAATCACTGGACCGCGTCGGTGTGGCTCAACTGCTACCGCCCGACCGAACCGGCGGCTGGGCCGATCGTGGGTGTCGGGTCCGGCAAGTGCGTTGACGTCGAAGGCGCGCAGACCGCTGACGGCACGCGGGTGCAGCTCCACACCTGCAACGGCACGAACGCGCAGAAGTGGACTTTCAACACCGACGGCACCGTCACCGCCCTGGGCAAGTGTCTTGACCTGACCGACGGCGGCATCGGCAACGGGACCGTGGTCCAGCTGTACTCCTGCAACGGAACCGGCGCCCAGCAGTGGGAGAAGGGCGAGGGCGACAGTCTGCGCAACCCGCGGTCCGGCCGCTGCCTCGACGCGCTCGACCCCGCCGCGGTCGACGGGTCGGACATCGGGATCTGGGACTGCCACGGGCAGCCCAACCAGCGGTGGACCTAGCAGGTCCGATCACGGAAGGCGGCGGGGCAACTGGCGCCCCGCCGCGTTTTCGCGTCTCAGGCGCCGTAGCCCTGGTGGATCACCCGCTGCGCGGCCTCGGCGTAGCGCTCGGGGGAGTCGGGGACCAGAGTGCCGAGGCCGTCGACGTACCGGTTGAACATGCAGAAAGCGGCCGCGATCAGCACGGTGTCGTGGATCTCGACGTCGGTCGCGCCTTCCGAGCGGGCCGTCTCGACCAGTTCCGTGGTCACTTTCCTGCCGCTTTCCTGCACAGCGCCCGCGATGCGCAGCAGGGCGCGCAGCTTCTCCGACACAGGTGCGGCGTCGAGGTTCGCGCGGACCTGGTCGACGAGCGGCATGCCCTCGTCGAGCTGCGCGGCGGCGAACGCGGAGTGCGAGCTACAGCAGAACGTGCACTCGTTCAGCCCCGAGACATAAGCGGCGATAAGCTCGCGTTCGCCAGCGCTGAGCGAATGCGCCCGCCGCAACAAGATTTCGGCGAGCTCGTTGAGCGGCTTGGCGGTTTCGGGGCGGAAGCGCATGGGCCCGGTGATCCCGGGGAACTGCGTCTCGTCCACACCCAGGTCGATGTGCGCCATGAAGTCGCTCCCCTGGTCGATGATCAAGTCCTGTCGACCTTGCCAGATCCGGCCCCGGCGTGAAAATACTCTGAATGTGCGGAAACCTGTCAGACTGTCGCACCGAGCTCTAGGTGGTGATGTGAGGGTGCCGAGCGCCGCGGCCGAGCGTTCCCCCGGTTCGCGCCTGCCCGTCGAGGTGACCACCTACGTCGGGCGCACGACCGAGATAGCCGAGGTGAAACGCCTGCTCGGGGTGGCTCCGCTGGTGACGCTGACCGGCCCCGGCGGTGTCGGCAAGACCCGCCTCGCGCTGCGGGTGGCCACCGCTGAGCACGCCTCCTTCGCCGACGGCGTCGTGTTCGTCGGGCTCGCCGAACTGCGCGAGCCGAAACTGCTCATCAACACCGTCGCCGACCGGCTCGGGCTCGGCGACCGCACCACCCGTTCCGTCGCCGACCTGGTGGTCGACCACCTGCGCACCCGCCGGATGCTGCTCGTCCTGGACAACTGCGAGCACCTGGTCGAGTCCTGCGCGCGGTTCATCGAGACCATCCTGACTTCGTGCCGCGAGGTCGTGGTGCTGGCCACGAGCCGCCAGTCGCTCGGGGTGCCCGGCGAACACGTGCTGCCCGTCCCGCCGCTGGCTGTTCCGGAGCCCGGCGAGTCGTCCGAGGCGTTGCAGCGCTACGACTCGGTGCGCATGTTCCTCGACCGGGCGACCGCCGTCGTCCCGTCCTTCACCATCACCGAGGAACACGTAGACGACGTGATCCGGCTCTGCCGGGCCCTCGACGGCCTGCCGCTGGCCATCGAACTGGCCGCGGTCCGGCTGCGGTCGCTGTCGCCGCGCCAGCTCGCCGACCGGCTCAACAAGCGGTTCACCCTGCTCACCCAGGCCACCCGGTCGGCGCCGAGCAGGCACGAGACGCTGCAGGCGCTCATCGACTGGAGCCACCAGCTCTGCACCGACCAGGAGCGCACGCTGTGGGCGCGGGCGTCGGTGTTCTCCGGCAGCTTCGACCTCGACGCGGCCGAGGCGGTCTGCCGCGGCGAGGTCGAAGCTGCCGGAG
>Ga0247823_10001498_pt1 | contig 19468 bp, 15 predicted proteins | sample 13C_PalmiticAcid_2_FD_192426 | JGI IMG/M metagenome (GOLD analysis project Ga0247823, IMG submission 192426) | Soil microbial communities from agricultural site in Penn Yan, New York, United States - 13C_PalmiticAcid_Day30 | ecosystem: Environmental > Terrestrial > Soil > Agricultural land... | reverse complement strand
AATGGATTCGCTGCTGTCGATCGTGCAGATGCCGGCCGGCATTCCCGTGGCCACTTTCGCGATCGGCAATGCCGGGGCCTCCAACGCGGCTTTGTTCGCTGCCGCGTTGCTGGCGCCGCAATATTCAGACATCGCCAGTGCGCTGGACGCTTTCCGCAGCAGGCAGAGCGATGAGGTGTCGGCCAACGACGATCCGCGGCTTCCCATATCCGCTGGTCCCGGACAGCCGTAATGACCACCGTCGGGATATTGGGAGGCGGGCAATTGGCCCGCATGCTGGCGCTTTCCGGCGCTCCGCTGGGTCTGCGCTTTCTGGTCATGGACACCGAAGCCGATGCCTGCGCGGGCCAGTTCGCGCCGCTGCTGGTGGGCGATTACCGCGATGAAGCGGCCTTGGCCGAATTCGCCTCCAGGGTGGACGTGGCCACCTTCGATTTCGAGAACGTGCCGGCCGAAAGCGCCGAATGGCTGGCGGCGCGGGTGCCGGTATTCCCCAGTCCGCGTGCTCTGTCCGTGGCCCAGGACCGGCTGGTGGAAAAGAACCTGTTCCGCAGCCTGGGCATTCCGGTCGGCGAATACGCCGCGGTGTCCACGCGTGAGGGACTGGAGGCCGAAGTCGCACGCATCGGCGGCCCCTGCATCCTGAAGACGCGGCGCCTGGGCTACGACGGCAAAGGCCAGTTCCGCATCAGATCGGCCGCCGACATCGAAGCGGCGTGGCAGGCGCTGGGCGCGCAGGCGGAAACGGTGGGGTTGATCGTCGAGGCCTTCATTCCCTTCCAACGCGAATTGTCGGTGGTGGCCGTACGCGGCCGCGATGGCGAAGTCCGCACGTGGCCGTTGACCGAGAACTGGCATGTGGATGGGGTGCTGTCCGCCAGTGTGGCGCCGGCCACCCTCGACGACGGGCTGGCGCAGCTTGCCTACGGCTATGCGAACCAACTCGCCGAAGCGTTGGACTACGTGGGCGTGTTCGCGCTCGAGTTGTTCTGCAAGGACGGCCAGTGGTTGGCCAACGAAATGGCGCCGCGCGTCCACAATTCCGGGCATTGGACCATCGAAGGCGCGGAGACCTCGCAGTTCGAGAACCATCTGCGCGCCGTGCTCGGCTTGCCGCTGGGCGACACGCGGATGCTGGGCCACGCCTGCATGCTCAACTGGATCGGCGAGCTACCCGAACGCAACAGCGTGCTGGGCGAACCTGCCGGCCATTGGCACGACTACGGCAAGCTGCCGCGCACCGGACGCAAAGTCGGGCATGCGACTTTGCGCGAAGATTCCGCAGTCGCTTTGGCGGACGCGTTGCAGCGCGTGGGCGCAACGCTTGGACGGGAATCGCAGGTCGCTTCGCCAATCGCGCGACTCGCCGACTAAGCCCCTCTCCTGTCGGGAGAGGGGTTGGGGTGAGGGTACGGCGAAGTCCGGATGCTTTTGGCCTAAAAGATCCGCCGCATCCCGGCTTCTCGTAGGTCGGAGCTACGTCCCCGACCCATAGCAGTATCTCCGATTCGTTACGCGCGTCGGCCACGTAGGGCCGACCTACGATAGGTTGGTGCGTAAGCCACCGCTCGTAGGCGTCATTCGCTTACCGGCAACGACCGAACCGATCCGGCGAAGCCCCCGGCCCACCACGCCAGCCCGGCGGATTTTCCCAGTTGGTGCCGCGCCCGCCGATGGGCCCAGGCGGATTGTTGTCGAAGTCCAGCCAGCAACGGCGCGCCTGGTTCCACAAGCCGTATCGCGGATGCCAATAGCCATAGCCGGCGTTGTAGTAGTAACCGTTCTTGAAGGTGAACTTGTAGCGCTTGCCGTTGTGGCGGTAGTAGCGGTAATCGGGCGAAGCGCCGGGGCCGCCTTTCCATCCCGGGGGATTTTCCCAGTTGGTCCCGTGTCCGCCGGCTGGGCCAGGCGGGTTGTTGTCGCGGTCGCGCCTGCCTGCGAAGGCGTCGCCGGTGAAAACGGCAGCGGCCATCAGCGCGGAAACCATCAGCCATTTCGAAGCTTTCATCTCGCTCTCCTGTTCGTGGGAACCACGACCGGATAAACCGATGGGCATCGCTCGCGTTGACGGCCGGTCTTGCTGTGTTTGGCTCCCGTTCGGTTCGCGATCCAGCAACCGTTCACATGCCAAAAGAAAAAGGCCGGGACATGCCCGGCCTTCGCGTCTTGCAGAGGACTTGGCTCAGCGCAGGTTGGCCGCCACGAAATCCCAGTTGACCAGCGCCCAGAACGACTCGACGTACTTCGGCCGCGCGTTGCGGTAGTCGATGTAGTAGGCGTGTTCCCACACATCGATGGTCAGCAGCGGAGTGTCGTCGCCGGTCAGCGGAGTGGCGGCGTTGGAAGTGCTGACCAGCGCCAGCGAACCATCCGGGCGCTGCACCAGCCAGCCCCAACCCGAACCGAAGGTGCCGATGGCGGTCTTGGTGAACTCTTCCTTGAACTTGGCGAAATCGCCGAAGGCCTGGTTGATCAGTTCGGCCACTTTGCCGGTCGGCTCACCGCCGCCGCCTTCCGAGGCCGGCTTCAGGCCGTTCCAGTAGAAGGTGTGGTTCCAGATCTGCGCGGCGTTGTTGAACATGCCGCCCTGCGATTTGCGGATGATGTCCTCCAGCGGCAGGCTGGCGAATTCGGTGCCCTCGATCAGCTTGTTGAGGTTGTCCACGTAGGTCTTGTGGTGCTTGCCGTAGTGGAAGTCGATGGTCTCGCCGGAGATATGCGGCTCGAGCGCGGTGCGGTCGTAGGGGAGCGGGGGGAGTTCGATAGCCATGGCTTTTCCTTTGCTGTGCTAGGCGGGCGGAGCGGGTGGGTCGGCGCAACGGCGGGGCCGTGCGAAGGCTTACAATAGGAGTTTACCCGACCACGGTTTGCAGGCCGTCAACGCAGGAGAAAACACCATGCCGGTGATGGAACGCATCCAGGCCGAAGTCGAGGCCCACCCCATCGTCCTTTTCATGAAAGGCACGCCGCAGTTCCCCATGTGCGGCTTCTCCAGCCGCGCGATGCATGCTCTCAGGAGCGCTGGCGCCGGGGATGTGCATACGATCAACGTACTGGAAGAGCCAGAGATCCGCGCCAACCTGCCGCGCTTCTCCAATTGGCCTACTTTTCCCCAGCTCTTCATCCATGGCGAGCTGATCGGCGGTTGCGACATCACCTTGGAGTTGTTCGAATCCGGCGAGTTGCAACGTATCGTCTCGGAGGCCATGGCGCAGTGAGTCTGCTCGCTCTTCCCACCCGCGAAACGGGCGCGCTGCAAGGGCGCGTGGTGCTGGTCAGCGGCGCGCAGGGCGGCCTGGGCAGCGCCGCGGCGCAGGCGTGCGCGGCCGCCGGGGCCACGGTAGTGCTGCTGGGGCGCAAGCCGCCCAAATTGAACCGCGTCTACGATGCCTGCGCGAAGCTGGGACCCGAGCCTTTGCTTTATCCGCTGGATCTCGAAGGCGCCGCTCCGGACGACTACGCCGAAATGGCCGACCGCCTGCACCGCGAACTGGGCCGGCTGGACGGCTTACTGCACTGCGCCGCCGAATTCCGCGGGCTCACCCCGCTGGAACACACCGACCCGGCCAATTTCGCCCGCGCCATACATGTCAACCTCACCGCGCCCTGGTGGCTGTCGCAGGCCTGCCTGCCGCTGCTCAAGCAGGCACCGGACGCCGCGCTGGTGTTCGCGCTGGACGACATGAGCCGGGTAGGGCAAGCGTACTGGGGCGGCTACGGGCTGGCCCAGCACGGCCTGGGGGCCATGGTGGGCATGCTGCATGCGGAGCTGGCCAACTCCAGCGTCAGGGTCTCGGCCCTGCAACCCGGTCCCATGCGCACTTCCCTGCGGGCCAAGGCCTATGCCGAGGACGAAGACGCGCAGGCGCGCGATCCGGCCGACTATGCCGACGCCTGTGTCACCTTGCTGTCATCTGCCGGCGCGGCCCATCGCGGCGAAATCTGGAGCGTTCGCGCGTGACCATCCTTTCGGCCGCGCTGCTTCTGTTCCTTATCCTGGATCCGCTGGGCAATATCCCGGTTTTCCTGAGCGTGCTCAAACCCCTGGCGCCCAAGCGCCAGCGCGTCGTGCTGGCGCGCGAGCTGTTGATCGCCCTAGTGGTCCTGATGGGGTTCCTCTGGGGCGGAAAATACGCGCTGGAATTGATGCATCTGCGTCAGGAGTCGGTGCAGATCGCCGGCGGCATAGTCCTGTTCCTGATCGGCATCCGCATGATCTTCCCGCGGCCGGAAGGGCTGATGGGCGAACTGCCTGGCGGGGAGCCTTTTATCGTGCCCCTGGCCATTCCGCTGGTGGCCGGTCCTTCGGGCATGGCCGCAGTGATGCTGATGGGCAGCAACGAACCCGGCCGGCTCTGGGACTGGAGCCTGGCTCTGATGATCGCCTGGGGCGCTACCGCAGCCATCCTGTTTTCCGCGACCCTGCTTTACAAATGGCTGGGCCGCAGCGCCCTGATTGCTCTGGAAAGGCTCATGGGCATGTTGCTGGTGGCCATCTCGGTGCAAATGTTCCTAGACGGGATAGGGACTTACCTGAAACTCTCGCCGCCCAACATTTAATCGCTTCAGCAAGCGGCGATTCACCGCCATGGTGCGGTGCAAGAAGTTGTCATAACACGGTAATAACCGCTCTCTATCGTGTTAATCTGTTGTTAACCAAGTGACGCAGTTCACTGGGTCAGGGGCTTCATCCAGCGCGAATGATTCCACTTGGGGTCGCGCCAGCTTTTGCTTTTTACCGCCATCGCCTAACTCGTATCCGAGGCTTATCAAATGAATCAATCCCGTTTCCGGATGTCCAAGATCGCTCTTGGTCTCATGGTCGCGCTCGCCGCGGCGCCTTCTTTCGCGCAGAGCACCTCGTCGGGTGTCGGCGGTTTGGTGACCGGTACCGATGGCGCTCCTGTCGCGGGTGCCGAAGTGACCATCACCCACGTGGAATCGGGAACGGTCAGCCGCGCCACCACCGATGCGAGCGGCCGCTACAACGCGCGCGGTCTGCGCGTCGGCGGCCCCTACACGATCAGCGTGGTCAAGGCCGGTGCGGGCGCCGATACGGAAGAGAACATCTACCTCACCCTGAACCAGATCAGCACCGTCGACGCCACCCTGGCCAGCGGCGATGTGGCCACGCTGGAAACCGTCACCGCAGTCGGCATCGCCGGCGGCTCGGAAGTGTTCAGCGCGACCAAGATGGGTTCGGGCACCAGCGTCGACAGGGTGACCATCGAGGCGCTGCCCTCGATGAACGGCAACATCCAGGACTACATGCGCCTCGATCCGCGCGTGGCCTTCACCGACCGCGCCTCGGGCAGCATCAGTGCCGGCGGCCAGAACCCGCGCTTCAACAAGATCACCATCGACGGCGTGTCCGCCAGCGACAGCTTCGGTCTGGAAGGCAACAACATGCCGACCATGCGCCAGCCTGTGTCGATGGAGGCCATCGAAGCCATCGACATCAATCTGTCCAACTACGACGTGACCATGTCCGGCGCGGCCGGCGCCAACGTCAATGCGGTGACCAAGTCCGGTACCAACGAGTTCCACGGTTCGGTCTACGGCACCTACCGCGATGGCGACTGGTTCGGCGACTACCCGGCCCGCATCGCTGGCAGCTCGCTGAACGTTACCGGCCTGCCGTTCGACGAGTACGACGACGAGAAGACCTGGGGCGTGACTTTCGGCGGTCCGCTGGTCAAGGACAAGCTGTTCTTCTTCGCCAACTACGAGAAGTTCAAGCAGACCAACATCGGCCCGGCCGGCAAGAGCCAGGGCACCAACCCGCTGGCCTCGGGCGGCGCCGACTTCGACGCCGCGGATCTGGCCGAAGTGCAGCGCATCGCGCGCGAAACCTGGGGCTTCGAGCCCGGCAGTCTGACCGGCGGCGGCGACACCGAGCTGGAAGAGTACGCACTGAAGCTGGACTGGAACATCAGCGAAGCCCACCGCGCCAGCCTGCGCTACAGCAAGCTCGAGCAGACCCGCGTGCGTCCGGAAGCCTCGACCGCCAGCGTACTGTCGCTGAGCTCGAACTGGTTCAATCACGCCAAGACCGTGGAGAGCTACGTCGGCCAGCTGTTCAGCGACTGGACCGATACGTTCTCCACCGAGTTCAAGGTGTCCTATCGCGACTACTCGGCCGTCCGCGTCAATCCGACCACCGCGCCCACCATCCAGGTCTATTTCGACGACGGCGTGAACGGTAACGGCAACGACAATCCGATCGGCACCAACAACAACAGCTTCAGCAATCTGGACGCCATCCGTCTGGGTACCGAGCGCAGCTCGATGGGCAACAGCCTGCTGACCGAGACCTGGAACTACTTCGGCGCGGCCACCTGGACCGTGGGTGACCACGACATCAAGTTCGGCGCCGAGTACAGCGAGAACGAGATCTACAACTTCTTCCTGCAGGATGCCTGGGGCAACTACAGTTTCTACGTGCCCACCGTGAACGGCGTGTCGGATTTCAGCAGGCTGCTGAGCGGCCAGTACTTCGATTACGATCTGCAGGCCAACCCGACCGATCCGAGCCTCATCGCTGCCCAATACAAGAACAAGAATCTGGGCCTGTTCGTGCAGGACACCTGGTATGTCACCCCTAACCTGACGCTGACCTTGGGCGTGCGTGCGGACCGGCCCGAAGCCAGCCCCAGCCCGCCGTTCAACCAATGCTTCGCTGCTGCCCCGGGTACGGCAAACGCGGCGTGCGGCGCCGGCTATACCGGCGGCTTCGGCATCGACAACACCTATACCTATAGCGACGATTTCATCATCCAGCCGCGCTTCGGCTTCAACTACACCTTCGATTGGGCACGTCCGGCGCAGTTGCGCGGCGGCATCGGCCTGTTCCAGGGCGACGCACCGCAGGTGTGGGTGGGCAATGCCTACAGCAGCACCGGCATGAACTACGTTTCGTATCAGAACATCACTACCCCGGCGACAGTGCCCTTCACCGCGGACGGCCTGAATCCGTCGATCCCGGCTGGCGGCACGGGCGTGCGCAACGTCAATGCGATCAGCAACGATTTCGATCTGCCGTCGGTATGGAAGGCCAACCTGGCGATCGACGTGGAGACGCCGTGGAACGGCATCGTCGCCTCGGCCGAGGTGTTGCTGACGGACGTCAAGAACGGCTTGTTCTATCGCACCCTCAACGTGGGTCCGGGCTACATCGGCCCTGATGGCCGCGTGCTGTACTGGAACCCCAACAGCCCCAGGCCGTTCGGCAACACCGCCACCACCAACGGAATTCAGGCCAATGGTGCGCGCTTCGGCCGCAACGCCTATTTCGGCGACGTCTTCCTGCTGGAGAACACCAACAAGGGCAAGGGCCAGCAGCTGACGGTCTCGCTGACCAAGCCGTTCTCCACCGAGAGCGATTGGTCCTGGAGCCTGGGCTACACCCGCACCAACGCCGAGGAAGTGTCCGCGCTGACCAGCTCGACCGCCGGTTCGGGCTACGGTTCGCAGCTTGGCTTCAGCATCAACGAACCCACCAGCTCCACCGCCCGCTACGAGATCAAGGACCGCTTCAGCGGTTCGTTGAACTGGTCGCACAAGTTCTTCGGCGACCACGCAACCCAGGTCGGCCTGTTCTACGAAGGCCGCAGCGGCCGTCCGTACAGCTACATCTTCGCGGGCGACGCCAATGGCGACAACCGCACGTTCAACGACTTGTTCTACGTGCCTTCGGGCCCGGGCGACGTGCTGTTCGGCAGCCTGAGCGCGACCGGCGCGTTCACTGCGAACCCGGCGATGGAGCAGGCGTTCTGGAACTGGTTGGGAACTCAGGAAGACCTGAGCCGCTACAAGGGCAGGTATGCGCCCGAGAACGGCTTCACCTCCAGCTTCGTCAATACCTTCGACATTCGCATCAGCCAGGAGCTTCCGGGCTTCATGAAGGGCCACAAGTCCAAGATCTGGCTCGATATCCAGAACGTCGGCAATCTGCTCAACAAGGATTGGGGACATATCATCGATTACGGCTTCAACGCCAATAATGCGGTCGCTAGCTTGGTCGGTATCTGCCAAGTCAACTGCCCCGCGGGTATGGCAGGAAGGTACGTCTACGGGTACCGCAGCGGCACGGAGTTCGGCCAGGCCACCGCGCTGGGCATCCCGACCAACTCCGATAGCCAGACCAACGGCATTTCGCAGTGGTCGGCTCAGGTGAGCTTCAAGTACGAGTTCTGATTGTCAGCTTGTTTGTTGGGAAAACGGCCGGCTTATCCGGCCGTTTTCTTTTGTGGGGCCGACTGCGCTACAGTTCTGGCCCTATAAAAAGACAAGCATGGATACGAATATGAGCGAAACGGCACCGAGGGCGTTGCCGGTACAGGACGCGCGGATCTATCCGCGCGGCGGCCTGGATGTACTGTCCCGCGTGGAAGTGGCGCGGCTGCGCGATGCCTCCAGCGGCGGCATGCACGAACTGCTGCGCCGCTGCGCGCTGGCGGTGCTGACCAGCGGCAGCGCGTCGGACGATCCGCGCGCGGCCCGCGATTTGTATCCGGATTTCGACATCCAGGTGCTGCAGCAGGACCGGGGCGTGCGCATCGATCTGGTCAATGCGCCGGCCATGGCGTTCGTGGATGGCGAGATCATCCGCGGCGTGGCCGAACTGTTGTTCGCGGTCGTGCGCGACCTGGCCTATACCGCCATCGAGCTGGGCCCGGAACACGAAGCGGAACTGGAATCTTCCGTCGGCATCACCAACGCCGTATTCGGTCTGCTGCGCAACGCGCGCATCCTGAAGCCGGCCGACCCCAATCTGGTGGTGTGCTGGGGCGGCCATTCCATTTCCCGCGATGAGTACATCTACACCAAGCAGGTGGGTTACGAATTGGGCCTGCGCGGGCTGGATATCTGCACCGGTTGCGGCCCGGGCGCGATGAAGGGTCCGATGAAAGGCGCCACCATCGCCCATGCCAAGCAGCGCAAGCGCACCACGCGCTACATCGGCATCACCGAGCCGGGCATCATCGCCGCCGAATCGCCCAACCCCATCGTCAACCACCTTGTCATCATGCCGGACATCGAGAAGCGGCTCGAGGCCTTCGTGCGGGTCGGCCACGGCATCCTGGTGTTCCCCGGCGGCGTCGGCACGGCCGAGGAGATCCTGTACCTGCTGGGCATCCTCCTGCGCGAGGAAAACGCCGGCTTGCCGTTCCCGCTGATCCTCACCGGCCCCACCATCGCAGCGCCGTATTTCGAGCAGATCGACAAGTTCATCCGACTGACCTTGGGCGAGGCCGCCGCGGCGCGCTACGAGATCATCACCGGCGATCCGGTCGCCGTCGCCAAGAAGATGACCGCCGGCATCAAGCGCGTGCGCGAGAACCGCATCGCGCATAAAGACTCGTTCTTTTTCAACTGGGCCATCGACGTGCCGCTGGAATACCAGCAGCCTTTCGTCCCCTCGCACGAAGCCATGGCCGCATTGGACTTGCACCATGGCCGCCCGGCGCACGCGCTGGCCGCCGATCTGCGTCGCGCCTTTTCGGGCATCGTCGCCGGCAACGTGAAGGAAGACGGCATGCGCCGCATCGAGCAATTCGGGCCTTTCGAGATCCACGGCGACCCCGACATGATGCATGCGCTGGACGCATTGCTGCGCGCGTTCGTCGAGCAGCGGCGCATGAAGATCGCGGGGGAGTACCGGCCTTGCTATCGGGTTCTTTCGTGACCTTGGCGCCAACCGAATAACGCTGCGGCTGGCAGGAATGAGGTTGCCGGGCGTGACGATTCGGGCAGTCCGGTTGCAACGCGATTGCTTTCTCTGAGAGAGGTGTGCGGTGTTGGAAACGGTGGTTCCCTGGTTGCCTGATTTCTGCCGGCGAGCCCGCATCATGGTCATGCTGGGCATGGCGGAGATGGTGGTAGTGGTTGTTGCGTTATGGCCTGGCGAAGCGAATAGGCTTCCGTTCGCGCACTTCTTGTCCGCGAGCGCATTCGCCCTGTGGATCGCCATTGCCGTGTCGGTCATGCTTTGCATGTCGCGTCAGGTATTGTCGCGGTTCACTCCCGTGCTTGGCGTAACTGCGTCGCTGGGTCTATCTGCGGCGATTTCGGTGGCGGCTGCGGGCATCGTATATGCATTGTTTACCGCGCTGGGAAAGCCGCCGGTGGACGTGAGTTTCTGGCGTTTCGTTTCGGCCAGCGCGGCGATCGCGGTACTTATCACTGCGTCCGCTATGCGTTATTTCTATGTCAGCGACCGTTGGACATTGCAACTCAACGCCAATGCCAGGGCCGAGGCCGACGCTTTGCAGGCACGTATCCGCCCACACTTCCTGTTCAACAGCATGAACCTGATAGCCAGCCTGGTCAGGACCGATCCGGTCGTGGCGGAGCGCGCGGTCCTGGACTTGTCGGATTTGTTCCGCGCCGCTTTGGGCGTCGGCGAAGGCGAATCGACCCTCGCCCAGGAGGTGGAACTGGCCCGGCGCTACCTTTCCATCGAGTCGTTGCGGCTTGGCGAGCGATTGCAGGTGCGGTGGAGGATGGAAGAGCCTCTGCCTTGGGAGCAGAGATTGCCGCACCTGGTTTTGCAGCCGCTGGTAGAGAATGCGGTTCTGCACGGGATTTCGCGAATTCCCGAAGGCGGGTTATTGGAAATAGACTTGTCGGTGAATGCCGATATTTTGTCGGTCACCATCATCAATCCCGCGCTGCCGCCGGACTCCCCAGTGCTTCGTTTACAGCAGGGGTCCGGTCACGCCCAGCGCAACATCGCTTATCGTCTCCTGTACGCATTCAATTCACGGGCTAAACTCACGAGCGGATGGAAAGAAGGTGTTTACACCTGTGTGATGGCCGTGCCGACTCGGTGATATCCGAATAGGGTTCTGGGGTTCCTTATAGCGGGTGCTGAGTTCGACAGGCGAGGGTTTGGGAGCTCTTGGAACTGAACGCGGTTCACATTCGGTCTGCGGCAGTCTTGGCACGTAGGGCCGCCCTGGGGACGCCCGTCCGCCCATCGGGACCGTCCATCCTGAACAGGCTTGCCAGTCCGGCGGTCTCCTATAACGTGTAAGGCCATCGCTGGGGAGCGGCTACTGATGCCAAGACGCCAAAATAATGGGTTCAGCCTTATCGAGCTAATGGTGGTCATCGCGATCGTCGCGGTTTTGCTTACCATAGGGTTGCCCAGCTTCCAAAGCTCTTTGCGCTCCAATCGGATAGCGACCAGCAGCAATGAGTTACTGGCATCGCTGGCTTTGGCACGCAGCGAAGCGGTTCGTAGTACCCGCGGTGGTGGGGTGTGCTCGAGTGCCAACGGCACGGCGTGTGGCGGCAACTGGAATAACGGTTGGCTCGTCTGGACGGAAACGGACGGCAACGGTGTTCTAGGGGCAGGGGAAACGGTTGTCCGTTATATCCAAAGCAAGCCCAAGCTGACTTTGGCCGGCAGTGCGAACACTATCGCTTTCGACAGCCGTGGCCGGGCCATCGGTGGCGCCCAATCCATCCAACTCAGTCCCGAGGGTGCAGCCACGCCCATTCGTTGTCTACAGATCGGAATAACAGGCCAGACCCGTGTGGATCCAGGTGCATGCCCATGAAATCGAAATCGACGCGCCGTTTGCTTTCTCTATCCCGGGGTCGCACCTCGGGTTTCACCATGATCGAGGTGCTGATCGCGATCCTGGTTTTGGCGTTTGGATTGCTCGGGTTCGCCTTGTTGCAGACGATGAACGTTCGATTCACCAAAAGCGCGCAGCAACGTACTGTTGCCACCAATTTGGCTTATGAACTGGTAGACCTGATGCGCATTCAGCGTTCTCTCGGTTCCTATTACAACGCCATCAATCCTGGCAGCTTCAGCGGCGTGACCGTTCCAACAACAGGGTGCGCACGCGCGGTGGCCGCTCCGCCTACCGTCAATATCGATCGCTGGAAGTGCGAAGTGCGCGCAGCTTTGCCAGACGGTGAAGCAGACGTTGAATTGGCCGCCGACGGCAATGTCGTAGTGTATGTCCAATGGGGAGATACGGGTTCAATCAATAGCAGAGTCACGGTAAGGAGTCGTCTGTGAAGACCGCTTATAAAGGACCACGCGTCTCCGCAGGTCTATCGCTCATAGAATTGATGATCGCTTTGTTGATCGGTACGATTCTTGTGTTGGGGCTTGTGCAAGTATTTTCGGCCTCGCGCACCGCATATCAGCTATCGCAGGGCATAGCCCGCAACCAGGAAAGTTCGCGTTTCGCTGTCGACTTCCTGACTCGCGATCTGCGCATGGCTGGCCACGCCGGGTGCGTGAACGATCAGTCGCTGCTTTCGACCGACGGCACTACCATCACTGGCGGCAATATCCGTTCCTTGTTCTTGAACGGAGCCAATCGAAATGCCAACAATGTCGCCGCGCTGCTATTTCCTCTGCGGTTCGATGTGTCCATTCAAGGCTACGAGGCCAATGGCACCGCGCCCGGTAACACCCGTCAGATCCCAGCCGCCCTCGTCGCCGGTGCTGCCGCTGATTGGTCGCCTGTGCTGCCGGCGGATATAAGTGGGCTGAATCCAGCGCCCATACGCGGCAGCGACATCGTAGTGCTGCGTTTTCTTTCGGCGGAAGAGGCGCCGATCACCACGTTCAATGCGACCGGGACGCCGGCGGTGGTGTATCCGGCCGCCAGCGGCGCCTTGGCCACCGGCGGAAGCGGTCTGTTTGCGATCGCCGATTGCCGCGGTGCATCGGTATTCCAGGCCAGCGCTGCACCCACCGCTACCAGCATGAATGTGACCCAGACTGGATTGAATGCCTCGGACCTCACGTTCATTTCGACACATGACAGTTCGCTTGCCTACAAGGCCGGCAGCGCATCTTTGTATCGCGCCGAGTCGATGGCTTACTACGTCGCGTTCAGCCCGCAGGCTCAGGCTCCAGCGCTCTATCGTGTTCGTTGGATTTCGACACCAGGAAACGGTGCTTTGACGGCTGTCACCGAGGAAATGGTGGATGGGGTCGAATCCATGCAGCTGCTTTTCGGCCGGGATTCGGCGCCGCTGACTTCTCCGCCATCGGGGTATATCTCGTCCATGGTGCCGGCAAGCACGATTGGCGATGAAACCAATGCGGCCGCATGGCGGCGCGTCGGAGCAGTACAACTGGGACTGATGGTGCGGAACTCCGGCAATCGGGAAGGAGCCGCCGCAACTCAGTCGCTGATCCCGCTTAGCGTTCTTGAAGTGCAGATGCCGGTGCAAACGCCGGATGGAAACTACAGATCCGTCTACGAAACTACGGTGGCGCTACGCAACCGACTGTACGGAAATTGAACCGATGAACCGATTCCAGCGATCAAGTTTTTCCATCTCTGCACGCAAGCAACGCGGCGCGGTTCTTTATGTCGCCTTGATCATGCTGATTCTGCTGGCGCTGATCGGCATAGTGGGCATGCAAGTGGCGACCCTGCAGGAACGCATGTCCGCCAACTATGTGGCCGCTAATGTTGCGTTTCAGAATGCTGAAAGCGAAGTCCGTACTCGCGAAGTCGATATTACCGAAGGCGATTTTTTCGAAAATGAAGATTGCGCAACGCCTTTCGACTCAAAGGCTTGGGCTAATGGTGTGACCACAGCATCCGAAGTACGGACGCGCAATATCGGGATATGCACTGGCGAGTGCAGCGCAGCTGTGGGCGGAGACAGCTCCGAAAGCCTATGCAATTTGTACAGGACCACGGGTTTCAGCCGTGACCAGAATTCAGTAGCCGCATCGTCGTCTCTCGCGGCTATCGACACCATCTTCATCAAGCCCTGACAGAGCATCGCCATGAAACTCAAGCATTGGACACTCCTGGGCCTGATAGTCATCTCAAGCCTGGCGATCGGGCAAGCGGTGGTAGTGCCTCCACCGCTGCTGAATATCGCGCAATCACCTTTATTCGCGCGCGCCTCGTTGCCGCCGCTGAACATGTTGGTGATGGGTAAGGATCACAAGATTTACTATGAAGCCTACAACGACGCTTCCGATCTCGACGGCGATGGCGTGCCGGATGTCGGGTATCAGGGCTGGCAGACGAAGGTTGTCGACGGGCAGACCAAGTTCAAGATCGATTATTTCGGCTATTTCAATTCTTTTGCTTGCTATACATGGGATGGTGCCAAGTTCAATCCCGTTTCCGCGGCGCCCAACAAGACGTGCAGCGGGCAGTGGAGCGGCGACTTTCTCAACTACCTGACCACTTCCCGCATGGACGCGCTGCGGCGCGTGCTGTACGGCGGCTGGCGACAGGTGGATTCCACCACTGAAACGATATTGCAAGGTTCGTTCTTTCCTCAGGATGCGCACAGTTGGGGAAAGGAATACCAAAGCGTCGCGCGCGATGGTTACAACATCAGCAACTATGCGCCCCTCACGGCGCCAACCGCGGGAAATTACCACCTTTTCGCCGTTACTACGGTTACCGACAATTCTGCGCCGCTGTTCCGCGTTATGCAGAACTCGCCGTACAGAATCTGGAACTGGCTTTCGATCGAAGGACCGGTAGCGGGCAATAAGTGCTTCACATCCGGCAATTCGCGAGTGGACTGCCTTAGCGGGTCGGGTAGTTGGGGTTTGGTACCGACTGGTACCCTGACCGGTTTGTCGATATCGACGTGGAGGCGCGCAACGGGCGCCGCCAATCCTACTACGCTCGCCGCCATGAACACGCTGTTCACTTCCAACGCCGTGGCGGGGAATCGGTGCGGCACAGGTACGGTCACCAGTATCAATAAAACGGCTGACGGAAATCCGTTCACCGGAAACGGGTGTACCAATGATAATTACATGACCCGTATAAGCGGCACCTTGAATATCGCTACTGCGGGCACTTACCGTTTTGCCGTCGATGGCGACGATGCCGTTGACCTGACCATTGATGGCACCACCGTCGTTGGTTGGTACGGTGGTCACGGCAATGATCGCAGCGATGCCGGTCTTAGTTCGCATTCGGCAAACGTCACTCTGTCGGCCGGAACGCATACCATCGTGTTCAGGCATGAAGAAGGGGGCGGTGGAGACAACTGGGGTTTGTTCTGGGAAAGCACTGCAGGAGCCAATCGTCGCGACGATTATTCCGTTCGCGTATCCGTATGTCCGGACACCGAAGCCCTGCGTGATACGACGTGCAAAGCCTATCCAAACGGGCATTACAAGCCCACGGGAATTTTGCATGATTACGGCGAAAGTGAGCGGATGTATTTCGGCCTGATCACTGGCTCGCAGCAGAATAACCTGCAGGGCGGGAAGCTCAGGAGCAACGTCGGCAATTTCTCCAACGAGATCACCGCCAACACCGGCCAGTTCCGCACCGACGTGAACGGCATCGCTCGTTCCATCGACAAGCTGCGCATGATCGGGGGCGCCTACAACAGTGGCAGCAACAACCTCAATGCCGACAGCAACTGGAACTGGGGCAACAGCAATGGTAACTGCGCCGGCACCGGCGATGTCATCACCAACGGCAATTGCCGCATGTGGGGCAATCCGGTGGCCGAGATGATGTATGAAACCATGCGCTATTTTTCGGGTGCGGAATCGGCTACTCCCGAATTTTCCAGCGGTGGATCAACCAATGGCGTCAGCGAGGAAACCACGATGGGGCTTACCACGGACATGTGGAAGGACCCCTACAAGACCGCAGCCGCAGGTGGCCTGGGTTATCCAACTTGCGCCAAGCCTTATCAAACGGTGATCAGCGACATCAACCCAAGCTACGACGGCGACCTGCCGGGAAGCGCTTTCGCCGGAGCCATCGCAACCACAGGAACGACTCCGACCAATATCTCTGGCTTCAGCGCTTCCGGACAGGGTCAGGCCATCTGGAGCCATGAGTTTACCGGCGCGCGCGATGTGTTCATCGGTGAAGTGGGTGGAGTTTCCGACGGGGCGCCCACAGCCAAATCGGCGTCAAGTTTCGGCAATATCCGTGGTCTAGCCCCAGAGGAGCCGACCAAGTCCGGTACGTACTACTCTGCTAGCGTTGCCCGCTTTGGTCATGTGACCGATCTCAACGCGGCGCTCAATGACCAGAAACTTTCTACTTATTCGATCGCACTAGCCTCTCCATTGCCTCGGATCGAAGTGCCGGTCGGAACGGCAGGCCGGAAGATCACTCTGGTTCCGTTCGCTAAGACGGTCAGCGGCACCTTCGGCGGAGGCACGCGTAAGCCGACCAATACCATCGTCGACTTTTATATCCAGCAGCTGACCAACTTCCCCGGCCAGGTGGTCGATAACACGGTCAATGGCGGTCGCGCGAAGGCGGTCTTCCGCATCAACTACGAAGATGTGGAGCAAGGCAACGACCACGACATGGACACCATCGCGCGTTACGAGGTGAGCGCGAAGGCGGACGGTACGGTGGATGTGCAGGTGATTTCCGAGTATGCGGCCGGCAGCGCGAACCAATACATGGGTTATGTGCTGTCGGGCAGTAATCACGATGGCATTTACCTGGAAATATGCGACCTGAGGGATGGCATAGGCAATCCGGGCAATAGCACCGACAAGAGCCTGTGCGCATCCACTAACACGGTCTATCGCTTCAACACGCCGCCTGGACGGAATCCGGGCTATTGCGACAGCGGCGCGCCGCCAGCCGATTGCGCGGGTTTGCCGCCGACGTCCAACGTCCGCAACTTCAGCGCTGGCACGAGTTCTGCTACGCAGCTGATGGATCCGTTGTGGTATGCCGCCAAGTACGGCGGTTTCACCGATGCAAACAGCAACAACTTGCCCGATGGCACCGAATGGGATGCGGACAGCGATGGCGTGCCGGACAATTACTTCCTGGTCACCAATCCGCTGAATTTGCGTAGCCAGCTCACCAAGGCGTTCGACGCAATCCAGGCCCAGACCGGAACCAGTGGTACGCTCAGCGTGGCAGGTGCTCGTGTCAGCGCCACTTCCTTCGCTGTGTTGCCTTCCTACAGCAGTCTTGCTGGCGGACACGATTGGATCGGCGATCTGACCGCGCAGAATATCGGAACCGATGGGCGACTGGGCACGGTGCGGTGGACAGCGGCGTCCCATATGCCGACAGATGCGGCCGGCGTTGGGGCCCGGAAGATATTCACGGCGCTTAGCAATGTCAATGCAACCAACCGTACGACAGCCGTGCAGCCTTTCCTCGCGACGAACCTGGGCAGTACCAACGTCGAGATATTCAATAGATTGGGCTCGGTGAATCCATTTGGCGACTTCGGCAGCATTACACCGAACCAGATGGTCAACTATCTGCGCGGCGAGCGCAGTATGGAAGGAGTCATCAAGACCACGGCGCCCTTCCGTCGACGTACCAGCATTCTGGGCGACATCATAAATTCGACGCCGGTAATCGCTTCCAAACGCGCCAACTACGGCTGGTCCTTTGCCTCGGGCCTTACCGCAGCGCAGAGAACTGCCTACTCGGCTTATGTGACGGCCAAGGCTGCCCAGAACGAATACGTGTACGTAGGCGCCAACGACGGCATGCTGCATGCGTTCGACGACACCGGCAATGAGACATTCGCGTACGTGCCCAATGGCGTCCTTTCCAACATGGCGTGGCTGGCGAATCCGAACTACACCCACCGCTACTATGTGGATGGCGGCATGACGCTATCCGATGTGCTTATCAACGGCGGCTGGCAATCGGTGCTGGTCGGTGCGACAGGTGCGGGTGGAAGGTCGGTATTTGCGATCAACACGACCAACCCTTCGTCGTTCAGCGCCAACGACGTGCTGTGGGAAGTCAACAGCCAGACCGACGCCGATATGGGCTATCTGCTGGGCAAGCCGTTGATCGTACCAACTGATAACGGTCGATGGGTAGCGATCTTCGGCAATGGTTACAACAGCCAGAACGGCGATCCGGTTCTGTTCGTCGTAGACATCCAGACGGGTGCCGTGATCCGCAAGCTGGCTCCGAACGACTTGGACACGGTCACGCCCAATGGCTTGGGAAACATTTCAGCCATTGATACCACTGGCGATGGGCTGGTCGATACCGTCTACGGCGGGGACTTGCTGGGCAATGTCTGGAAGTTCGACCTTCGTGCTGCGGCCGAGGCTACGTGGAACGTTGCGCTGAGCGGGCAGCCGCTATTCGTGGCCACCGATTCGGCGGGCGCCAGGCAGCCGATCACCGGCTCGTTCGAGATCGCGGTGGGTCCGGGCACGGGCCACATGCTCTACTTCGGTACCGGCCGGTACTTTGTATCGGGCGATAATAATGCGAGTCTCGGCCAGCAGGTCCAGAGCTTGTATGGTGTATGGGATAACGGAACCACCGTTGCAACCAATTGGCGGACCGCGGGATTGCTGGTAGCGCAACAGATGACGACCGGTGGGACTACCCCGGAAACTCGGAACATCAGCCGCAACCCGGTGAGTTACCTGACCAAACGAGGTTTCTATCTCGATCTGCTTGTGGATGGCAGCAACACTGGCGAGCGTTTCATCGCAAGGCCGAGAATTCAGAGCGGAAAGGTCTATTTGCCGACCTATCAGCCGGGGTTCGCTTCCGATTGCGCGCCAGGCGGGAAAAACTGGTTGTACGCGCTTGACCCGCTTTCCGGCGGTGCGGCCTTCGGTCAGATCACGCTGCCGCCGAATGGCGTTGTAGGCGGCGGTACCACGGGCGGCATCACGACCGGCGATGGAGCGCCCAGCCGCGATGTAGGCGTGACTCAGCCGTTGCCGCTGATTCCGGTCTACTGCGATCCGAGCGCTACCGGTTGCGTGCCCGGCGACCCAAGCAATCCGCCGAATACCAAGTGCAGCGAAGTGATAATAGATGCGTCTGACCCGACCAAGTCGATGATCGTGCAGCGTGCGTGCGGCAGACAGTCTTGGCGTCAATTGCTATGAGGACGAGGCTAAAACAGATGGAAAAGAATCAGTTGGGTGAGAGCTTGCTTGGAGGCCGTACGTCAAGACCTGAGCAAGCGCTGGGATTTACTCTGATCGAGCTCATGATCGTGGTGGCGGTAGTCGCTGTGCTGGTGGCAATCGCCTACCCGTCCTACCAAGATGCGTTGCGCAAGTCCCGTCGTGCGCAGGCCAAAGCCGATTTGATCGAGTACGCTGCACTGGCGGAGCGGTTCCGTACGGTTAACAACACTTATGTTGGCTTCACTTTGCCGGTCACTGTTTCTCCGCGCGAGGCTGGGGCTGTTGCGAGATACAACCTGACCCCAGCGGCGGCTTTTGCGGCAGCAAATTCTTTTACGATCACAGCAACCGCGGCCGGCGATCAAGCCAATGACCGCTGCGGCAACCTGACGCTCAGCAATACGGGCGTCAAGGGCAACAGTGCCGGTGCGCTTGCGGACTGTTGGTGAGGTGTGGCTAGTTAACAAAAAAGCCGCCATTTCTGGCGGCTTTTTTGCTTTATCTGGCGCCCGAAGTTGGACTCGAACCAACGACCCCCTGATTAACAGTCAAGTGCTCTAACCGGCTGAGCTATTCGGGCGGGGCGGTCATTGTAGGGTG
>Ga0247823_10001497_pt1 | contig 19476 bp, 21 predicted proteins | sample 13C_PalmiticAcid_2_FD_192426 | JGI IMG/M metagenome (GOLD analysis project Ga0247823, IMG submission 192426) | Soil microbial communities from agricultural site in Penn Yan, New York, United States - 13C_PalmiticAcid_Day30 | ecosystem: Environmental > Terrestrial > Soil > Agricultural land... | reverse complement strand
GTCTGTGGCTGAGTGTCCCGACTCGGGACACTTCCCGCCGGCCATTTCCTGGCGGCCAATTTCCATATGGAAATCGGGATGTGGGGGCCGAAGTGGAGCGAGTGTCCGACTCGGACACTCAGCCACAGACCTCTTCCTGGGGCTGAAATTTCCGTACGGAAATCGAGGTGTGATGGCCCGAAGTCGAGCGAGTGTCCGACTCGGACACTCAGCCACAGACCTCTTCCTGGGGCTGAAATTTCCGTACGGAAATCGAGGTGTAGGGGCTCGAAGTCGAGCGAGTGTCCGACTCGGACACTACCCACAGGCCTTCTCCTGGCGCTGAAATTTCCGTACGGAAATCGAGGTGTGGAGGCCCGAAGTCGAGCGACTGTCCGACTCGGACACTCAGCCACAGACCTCTTCCTGGCACTGAAATTTCCATATGGAAATCGAGGTTTGGGGGCCGAATTCGAGCGAGTGTCCCGACTCGGGACACTTCCCACAAGCCTTCCCCTGACGGCCAATTTCCATATGGAAATTGAGGTGTGGAGGCCTGAAGTCGAGCTAGTGGCCCAACTCGGACCTTCACCCACAAGCATCTCCATCGGCACCGCCTGGCCAAGCTTGTTAGGTGCCGACGAGGTGAGGGATGGGTGTTACGGAGGCGCAGCGCAGCAGCCTCGTCGCCTGGTCGGCAGCGGCCTGCGGCCTGAACAATGCAACCGAGCCTGGAACCAGCAAACGAATCAGCAAATGAACCAGTATTGGCTGCCAGATTTTTCACTCTAAGTTGTTGATTTTCAATGAGATATTTCAACCTCTAAAACCAGCAAAAGAACCAGCAAAAGAGCCGTCAATTCGCATGGCAGGTTGATAGCAAGACATGGTGGTATTGGCACTCCCGAGACGCTCCCGGTCGCTCGTTCTTTTGCAGTAGCCGCATGGACGCGGCGCTGAAGCATGTCGATTTTTTGGGGTTGAATCTCTGGAATTCGGTACTTCACAGAGAAATAACTCTGCCGCATTATCCTGCTCAGACGAATCAATTTTGGAGAGCAAGAATGTCGAAAACCCCCATCTCGTTTCGTGTTCCAGAGACACTCTGGGAGCGATTCACAGCGCAGACGAGCGCACTGTTCCTCAGCTATGGCCCCTTCCTGGACCACATGCTGACCGTGGAGCTGCCGCACCTGCAAAAGGACCTGCAGGGGAAGCGGCTGTCTCTGCGCGCAAAGCGCTACGTCAGCGGGGAGCTGAAGCGGGTGGTACCCGAAAAGCCGAACGTCAACTTCAGCGTGCGAAGGGAGACGGCCGAGTTGCTACGGCATATCACGAGCGAGCACAACATCGTGCGTGACGCGTTCTTCTGCCGACTCCTGGTACTGCTCAGGAGCACAGACGCTGTTCTCAAGTACCTCGACGTACCCCGCCATGCGACGGATCGAGGGCTGAGTGCGGGGCTAGAGGAGATGCCTTCTAGTCCTCTCGGAGCCATGGAGGCGGTCAGGGACGACCCACTGTTCTACATCCGCGAGCATATTCAAGACGCTCAAGGCCTTGGTCTCTATCTCGTCGGACTTCCGGCGTCGTACCTGCATTGCTACGTCGAGGATGAATTCGTTCCGGGCACTGGGGCAAATAGGCGCTTTCAGAGGCTCCTGGCGCAACTGTGAGGAGGCATCATGAAGAACATCACCTTCACCCCATTGCACTCGTCCGACATCTACAAAGTTGAGGAGATGTGGCTGCTACTTGGCGGACGAATCGAGAGTGTTCGGCGTACGGGAGAGACGCGGTACCGCCACGAAGCGATTGACAGACCCTTGCGTGTAAACGGTCGGCGCGGCGATGTGCCGGCAAAGCTGCTCACACTGCTCAATCGAGTTGCGCGGCTTCGCGCTGCGAACGACAGACTGTATGGTGTGCAATCCATAAAGTGAGGCTTAGCGCTGGTGGTAGCTGTTCACCGGATAGACCAACTGGGCGCTTCACTCCTCAAGCCTGCCAACTTACGAGTTTCGTTTTTCATTGGCGAAGCAGCAGCAACATGCTCTTCACCTTTCGACATCCTTCTACTGTTTTCATTAGCTCAGTTGGTGCCTGGCCCTCCAGCGAAACCTTTGGTCCGGATAGCCACTTGAGGAGCTGGGTCTGCGAGCCGAGAACTTCGACTCCAACACGAACCAAATCGGCCATTTCCGATTGGTATTCAATGGGATACCCACTTTTCACGTTCTCCGAGACCAAAGCTTCGCCCCTTGATCGTTCCGGTTGGGGCTCTTTTGCCAATGCCGATACCGCCGACATATCTCCCGAGCGCCCAATGTCGCGGAGATGCTTCTCGTAGTCTACCGTCTGTCGACAATGGGGATAATTTGAACAACCATAGAACCACGATCCGCTCTTCGTGTTCGTGATGAGCCTTGTATGTAAACCGCATCTGCAGGTCGGAGGTTGGATGTGTGCCCTCTCACGCCTTTCCCGCGGTAAGAAGTTGACCAACTCCGATGGAACTTCACCAATCACGAAGTAACGCGAACGAACTCGGTCAAAGATCGCCCCGTGCTTTTTTGCATACGGACCCATCTCAGAAGGAACGACGAGCTCGGTACGAGTCAGGTCTGCAGCTCCTCCCGCACTAGCCTGTGCAGGGGTGGATCGAACCACCACAGGAATACTTCGACCACTTGGAGCATCCTCAGACTGCGCGTCGACAAACTCGTCACTCGGTGCCGAGCACACATGGCATTTTCTGTAGGTCTCAAGTACCTGGTCCGGTGACAAACCCGAATTCTCGGGGGCCGACATTGCGCTAGAGATGTACCGCTGCCCTGCAACTTCATCCAGCTCGAGGTGAATGGTTCCACATGCCGGACATTTCCTCTCTTGCATGCATTTCCTTTGGGAATCTGAGTAGCCCAATCATCCCGCATTTCGCTGAACTTGTGTTGTATTGCCACGGTCAAGCAGTGGATGGGAATGTCCGCTCTGATGCTTCCCTTATCAGCGTTTTTGCCTGATAACGTCTATTATCAGGTAAAGATTTTTGGCTCAAATCCCGGGAATTGGCGAAATTCGATGCTCCAGGACTTCATTCCGACGGACTCCGCATCACTGAAGTGCCTTTCAGGCGCTGGAGAGTTCGCGCTGGATGGAGAAGAACTCCAATTGGGGCCGTTGGCTGAGATGCTGTTCTTTCGTCGAAGAAGCCTACGGCCGGGCGTTTCGATACGCCTGGGGGAGTGTGGTGATTTCGGTGAGTGCCTTCGTGCATTGCCCGGTCGTCAGAATTGGGCCTTCTCTCGTAATGGAGCTGTGGGGGTGCTACGCATTCAACACGGAAGGCCATCCGAAGGGGACGATTTGATCCGGCATCAGTTCCTACTTGCGTTGCTCCGATCCGCGACCGAGGCTACGATGCCAAAGGTGGCTGCGCAAGCACTTGCAGGAGCTGCCGGTGAAATGATTGACAACATCGAGCAGCACGCTGGTTCGGGTGAGGATGCCCTCGCGGCATTTCGTGTGACTTCAAATGCACTTTGGCTGGTGGTCGGCGACGCGGGCAAAGGAATGCTGCCAACCTATGCGGGGTTCAGCGATGTGTTGACGGCGCAGGATGCTCTACGTACTGCAGTCGTAGAACATCGGTCGTGCACTGGCGATCCCGCACGAGGACAGGGATTCCGAGACCTCCTACGAGCGCTGCAGTCGCTGGATGCATCGTTGAGGGTCCGGACTGGCGATGCAAGCCTCGAAACAGAGGGCGCTGCTGGTGCACAGCAGTGGGCACTACGAGAACAGGTTGAACTGGTTGGTTGCGTTGTCAGCGCCCATCTCAGATGGTGAGCTTGAGGGCCGAAGGTCAAGCGACCTTTGGTTCGATACATTGAGTGCCAACGACGATGCAACGTAGCGTCGTTCAGCAGCGCAGACCCAACGCTTGAAAAGTGCGCCAGTCGGTGCGTCACGAGCATCTCTCCGGGGGCGGTATCGCAAGACACCATCGTCTCCATATGCCGGCTCTTGCCGGTGCATCGCTCTGAAATAGGGACCGGCGTCGAGCCAAATAACCTGGTCGAATACCTGCTTCAGGCGATACGCATTTTCCGCAGAGCCTCGCAGGACGAGTAGCAATGGGCGTCCGACGCTGGCTCTAAGATTTGTGAGCCTGGAGATGTACCTTTCAGCGTCTGCACCGAGCATGGCACCAGTCAGAAACTCGAATGCGACTGAAGTCACTTCGGGCCGCGCAGCAATGAACGATGCCCATCTCTCGAAGTCCCGGTCTGTCCGTCCGTTGATGTGCAGGGCTGTTGGAAGTCCAGCCTCATTCATGCTGTACCACATCCAAGCAATACGCTTCATGGCATGAAGGTTGTCTTGCCGTGGTGAGTCCAGGTAGAGGCTGTAGTTCGGCGAAGTCGCGAACACGACGCCGGCATCCTTCATGCCCTTGAATACCTCTTTGGAGCGACTCAATCCCCATGAGCGTTCAACGTAGCGGTCGTCCTCGATTCCGGTTGCGATCCAACCCCGTTTTGCGGTTACACCGTGACTGTGCTTGAGCTCCTCTGCCGTCTTTGCCCTGGTCTTGCTTCCTCGACCCGTCATGGCTCGGGTCAGAGGTAGGGCCGCATACTCGAGCTCAACCGGTCGAGTTTGAGCGACTCGTCCTTCAACAATGGGAATGGTTGCAGGGAGTCTTGGTACAGCAGGTGTTTCTCTGCGCGGGACGTTATCAAAATCGAACCCGCGAACCTCCTGGATTCGCTTGGCGAAGGGTGTGGGGCGCCTTGGACAGACCAGATCACAGGTCGCTTCGTCGTGGCACTTGCAATGGTCCAGACACGTGAGAATTGCGGTGCCGTTCGGTAGGTGAAGACCTCCGCAAGACGCTCGGTCGGGGCATCCACTGCAGCCTAGAAGAGGTTGCCCAGAACCAGTGTCCTTGAGGAGCCAGGCTCCTGGGTGGGCTTCCCTAGGCATCATGATTTACACCTCGTACTCGATGTCGGTGATGCCAACTTCGTCGAGGCACTGGTAGACCCTGCCTGGCATCACGCCCTCCAGAATCTCGAGGGCCTGCAGCAGATTCCTTGAAGGGTTTGCCACTGCTGCGACCTGAGATATGTCCTTGGACACAATCACGCCGCCGTCGGCGGTCTTGCGGACTAGGACGTCATCGCCTGGGCAAAGAACGTGGCCTTGTGCTGTCGACGCCCGGAACACCTGCTTGGTGTTCCCACCAGCTCCAGCAAACAGGTCGACGGAGCGGCCGTAGAACTGGCGACTCCAAGCCTTGTTGTGCGGCAGCCGCTTGTTTCGGATGAAATCAACTCCCATACGCGAGACCCCCAATAACAGGTGAGTAAAGCTTGCGCTTCCCGACTTTGCGCTGACGCAAAAGGCCGAGAGAATGAAGTGAGACGAGGCGATTGTTCCACGCAGTAACAACGCCAGATTCGTTCGAAAGTTGACTGACGGCGAGTGCGTCCGCCTCGCCGGCCTGTAGGACGAGTCGCAAGGCCTTCGCGACCTTTTCGTCCAACGGCCCTCGGACTTCTGGGTGGGTAAGGGCTTCGCCGGTCAAACGCGCAGAAATGTAGGGGGACCTTGTGGCATCTGCGACGAGGTCTGCTTCTGCGAGGTTGTCTTCGGAAAGGTTGGCCAACACAATCGCCGATCCGTGGCAGGTTTCTAAGCTCTGGATGCCTTGCAGCAGGTGGCGCAAGGCACTTCCACCGAGGGCTTCAATGCCCGACATGTCAAGCAAGACCGGCTCACCGCTTGAGTGCGCGGTGAGGGAGCCAGCAACTGCCGACAAACAGCGTTCGCCACCGGAGATTCCGGTCAGGATGACCCGACCAGAGAGGGTGGCGAGGTTCAATGGATGCATTTCATTCATTCATTCATGTGAGTGAATGAAATATAGCGCATCTGTGGATCGTGTCAAGCGCCCCCTCAAAATTGCCTCGGCGAGCGTTCTTGAACTTGTTTTTCGGTGCTCAGCCCTCACTTGAAAAAGCTACCGTTATTGGAAGATCACATGTCGAACGCACTGAAGGTCAGTGACCTACCCAGGTACATGAGCGATGTCAAGCAAGCTGCCGGCCTATTGGTCGCCGCAGGCTGCGACAAAGAAGGCACGGAGTACACGTTCACAGCGGCGCAGTTTGCTGCCTCCGGCCTGAGCTTGGACATGTTGAGCCTTTTGCTGACTAAAGGGATGCCGCAAACCTCGACGCAGAAAGGCATCGTTCGCAGCTTTGCGAAGTCGAGGGACGGCGGCGAGGTTGCCTTTTCGTTGAACTACGACTTGCTGCCGTAAGAGGGCGTTACCTTGCGCTTTGGCGATGCAAGATCAGAAGCGCTTTTTGCTATGACGGACTCTTGGGACTTGAACTGCACCCTGCTCCCTTAAGGTGTGCTTGCAATGTGGATAGTTGCTGCAACCCATAAACGAGCCGTATGGGCCCTTCCGCGGTACAAGAAAGCCTTCCCCGCACTTGGGGCAAAGGTCGTTGCCACCTACCGACCCATCTGCGTTGGATACCTTTAGGTTGAAGTCCCGCGCCAGCTCGGTGATAAAGCTCGACTCCTTTCGGGCAACAGTCACTAGTGTCACTGTCTGCCGAGCCCTGGTCAGGGCAACGTAGAAGAGTCGGCGCTCCTCGGAGTATGCAAATCCGTCGCCGCCAGGCATTGCTAACTGCAGCACTGGGTCATCTATCACCCGACTGGGGAAACCCAGGGTCTCGGATGTGATGCGCGGGAGGATGACATGGTCAGCTTCCAGTCCCTTTGACGAGTGGACTGTGATGAACTCGACTTCAACTCGGCTCGAATCGAATCGCTGAGGTGAGTACGCAACGTCATGCCGATACCGACCTAGGATGTAGACCTTTGTCCGCTTTCCAGTGTCTTGATTGACCGCCGCAATCTCGGCGACTCGCGCCGCTACTGCCGTGCGAATCTGCTCTTCCTCTTTCACACTGACTATGCGGACAGGATTCTCAATATCGCTATGTGGAGACCGAACCTGCTTCTTGATTTGCCGAGGGTTCTTCTGGACGAACTGACTGCTGATGTTGCATAGCGCCTGGGGGCAGCGAAACGTAGTCTCCAGCTTCAGGGTCGCGGCCTTGCCAAACTTCGATTCGAAGTCTGTCATGACGGCGAGGTCCGCACCGGCGAACCTGTTGATGCTTTGCCAGTCGTCACCGACCGCAAAGAGGTAGCGGTCCGGCTTGTTGATTAGCGCGGATACCAGTCGCGCGCGTGCCTGACTGGCGTCCTGAAACTCGTCCACCATGACCAGTTCAAACGGGCTATTCCAGCGGCCTTGCTCGATGCAATCCGCGGCCAGGCCAAGCATGTCCTCAAAGTCGATGGAGTTTTCGGTTCTCAAGCGTGCTTCCCATCGCTCCCAGAGCTTCTCGAAGATGGACAGGAACATCGAATGGCGAAACCTGAACTGGCCTGCCTCGCCGGTGTCCAGGCGCCTTCGGAGTTCGTCAGTTGTGAGCCGGTTGCTTTTCACATGGGTCAGGAAGGAGCGTATGGTGCGGGCGAGCCTGGGGTTCTCAATTGGCTGTCGCCCTGCAGCGGGCCGATCAGGGTTGGGGTCAAGCTTGATGCCGAGGGCAACAAGTTCTCGCTCGAGGTATTCAAAGGCTTGCCCACTCCAAAGCTGCGCCATGGTGGTCTCCAAGAGCTTGGTCTTGTTAGCCGCATGTACCTGCTTCTTCCATGCCATTCCGTCCTTGTAGCCGACGAACGCTGGAGGAGGGTCACCATTCACGTCGAGTGCCCAGTGTTCGAGGTATGCATCTACCTGGGGTAAATAGAAATCTGGGCGGTACTGCCGGTGAGAGGCGTCCGCCAGGTCAACCTGGTATGGCCCTTCGTAGACGTAGTCGATGCCGTTGTAGAAGAACCAGTTGGCGATGAGCAACTCGCCGCGACTCTTGACCACATCTCCTTTGAGCGTCCAAAAGCCATTTCGACCTGACTCCCGATCCCAGGTCTCCGGGCTTTCCTCTTCCTCGCCAAACTTGGGTAGGTCTTGACCGAAGACCAATCGGAACATGTCCCACGTACTGCGAAAACTCGGGTCCCTATCCTTTAGTTCATCGACCATCTGCAGCAGCGCGTCCAGGTCGCGGCCGCTCTCAACCCAAGGGGCTAGCGATGGCTTCTTGCCTGTGGCAGCTCCGATGACTTCAAGGCCAAAGGCGTGGAACGTCCTTGCGACCACCTTGTCCGCAGGTAGACCGAGAGGCTCCAGCCGCGCCTTGAGCCGTTCTCGCAGTTCGGCTGCTGCGTCATTGTTGAAGGCCAACAGGAGCATGCGATCCGGTGAGAAGTAGTTGCGCGTCAAGGCATAGCCTGCCTTCGCCACCATGACACTGGTTTTTCCCGAGCCTGCTGAGGCGACCAAGAGCACACGGTTGTCGAAGCAGATGACAGCTTCGGCTTGCTCCTTGGTCAATGGAGACTTTTCGACCTTGTCAAAGAATGAACGCGATTCGACAAGCGCATGCTTCAGGTAGCGACTGTTCTGGTTGTCGGCAAAGAGAGCGAAGGGCTGCTTCCAGAATCGAATCGCATCGTGTTTGGACTCGTCTAGTGACGTGATGTGAGTTCCCAGCTCGGGGACTTCAAGGTAGCGCCCGAGGTCTGTGGGCTTGGAAAATTCCCAATGCTGCTTGAATTCCTGGCTGAGCCAGCCGCGCTTGTTGAACTGCGTGTGACAAGCCGCGATAGCGCTAGTGGCCCATTCCTGCACTCTCGTCACGGCCGGCATGAAAGCCTTCAGGAGCTCAGATACATGCCGCTGATGCTCGATTGCTGCCGTGATTGCCCGAAGCATCCGACGCGCCGACCCATTGGGAATGCCGTCGAGCTCCATGGCCTGTCCAGCTGCGCCCACGATTCGGACGGTGGCCCAGAAGGCGCCAGGGTGAATCGACAGTTGCTCGAGCTGAAGGACGTTGCCGGAGTAGCGCTTTTCATTCACGGACAGCACAAACTGATCGTTATCCATCTTGAGCGACCATGGTCGCGATGAAGTGAACAGGCGTCCGAGTGTCGTGGCTCCCCAGTGCATCGTTGCAGTACCTTTGGTCAGTGACCTGGTTGGGTTATCGCGAGGGTGAGTCTACGGCCTCAAAAGCTACGTCATCGAAGCCGAACAGATTCTGTGGGATGCTTCGCTTGCTCACCGGGTTAATGGCCGCGTCGGTGAAAGCCATTGGCGCCCGGAGGAAGTGTTGGTCGACGACCTTGCGCAAAGACGGGTCATTGACTAGATCGACCGCTTGGGCAAGGTCTGCGGCGTAATGCGCCTTGATAGAGTAGCCATTCAGTACAGCCCGACCCTGGGCTGTCGCAATCATGGCCTTTGCCTCAGCAGTCAATTCGCCGGTCACCCACAGTTCGAACCGAAGCTCGAGCTTCGACAATGTGTTGTTCTTTCGGGTCTGTGAGAGAACCACTGGGATGCGTTTGTTCAGCCACTTTTCCACCTCGGCGTCACTGAGGAAGTTGCCTGGTATGAGACCCTTGCACTCGATGAATCTTATGTAGCGGTTCTTGACGACTACCTGCACGTCGACCTCGGCCACGTCCTTGCCGCCTTCGCGATAAATTCTGTTCAACGTAATGTCGGCGGGCGGGTCGAGTGCCCGAACAATGTCGGCCACGACGTACTCGAACAGCGCACCTCGAAGGGTGCCTACGGCACCTTCAGCCTTTCCCAAGCGCTCAAACAGGTCGGCGAACTTGGCCGGGTCAACCGCTTTCTCCGCAGCTTGGCCTAGCGTCCGTAGCAATTCCATCAGCGCCAGGGCCACATCGGTTCCGAACAGTGACTCGGGCGTTGCAGGCACTATGCCGGCGCGCCTGATGAGGTTCAGTGCCTCCTGCGAATAGCGGTTCGCAACGAAAAACTGTAGACAACGGCCTACGCCGTGGAACTGACGTAGCGTGGTGCATTTGTAGAGGAACGGACTGACATCATCTACGCCCACTACCTCGGTCAGCAGCACATCAACCACTAGAAACCCGGGCTTAGGCTTTGTGGGGTTAGACCAATTGGCCAAGGGGCCGAGGAACGAAGGTGCGGTCAAATCCCAGTTGAAGGTCCCAACAGACGGGGCATGCCCTGTATCCGGTGCTCGCAACTTGAACGAGTGAAAGCTACCGAGTCCAAGCTTGGCCGCCCATTCTTGGATTGACTGCAGGAGTACCTTCTCGGCAATGAGTCGCGCACGTACTGCGGGCAAGCGGTCATCAAGGTAGGTCTCGCCCCGTGCAAATGCCAGGCACGTCCCAAGTCCGGGCATTTCCGCAAATTGCAGTAGTTCGGAGTCCACCAGTCGACTGGCTACCTCATCTCCAGAAATCTGGCGTTGGCCACTAGAGATACCAGCAGCAGCCGAGAAGTGACCCATGGGAATGATCCCGCCTCGTGCGTCTAGCGCCCGAATGGTGCGGGCATACGCCCCATTGCCCTCCATCAGTGCATCAGCCAGGCGATCCCAGAACTTTGAGCTACCGTATTGGCTTTCAAGGTACAGAAACTGGGCTCCACGCGGCAGGGCCAAATTCACTGCACGCACCGGCGCCGCACGTCGCTCGATTCGCTTGCGGGCTGCTGCTGGCGTGATCTTCAAGTGGGTTGCAAGCGCTACGGCCAGTGCCCCACTACCCATTGGCCCGTTCGCTGCCAAGAGGTGTGCGATTTCAGCGCTCATATGTTCACCGTTCGAGATGTCACGCAGCGCTATTTATAAAGGATACCAATATAAACGTCCACTGCTTTTTTTTGAAGGAGGAGCAGTGTGGGTCCAATAAAATCAACAGCTTAGAACGGTCGCAAGCTCGAATTGAGGGAGGGTCGATGTCACGCTGGATTGGCCGCGATTCGTTTTCGGTTGTGCCACAGGCCCCTGGGCAGGCGCTGCCAACATCTGGCCATACCTTAGAAATGGCGCCATCACTTTGGCAGCGCTACGATGCAAGTATGGCCTCCCGAAACACCTTTCTTGCGAAACAACTTCGTGTCGCGTTGCGACGTTCAGGCTGGGATGCCGGCACGATAGCCTGGCGTGCGCGCGTGTCGCGCAGTGACATGGCCCGCATGCTGGTGGGTGACACCGATATGTGCCTGAACCAGTATGAGTCGATTGCTGACCACCTTGACCTGACCATCCAGTTTGTGCCCTGTATGGCCGATGGCGGTGCCGTTCAGGCTACAGGCCTGGTGGTCATCGACCCGGAAGTCATGGGGGGCGTACCGGTGTTTGCCGACAGCCGAGTGCCGATTGACAACGTGTTGAGCTCACTGGATCGGGGAATTGCAATGGACCGGCTGGTGGCGTCATATCCCTTTCTGACGTCAGCGCATATTCACGCAGCTAGAGCCTTTGCGCAGTTTCATCCGCGCACGCAACCTTCTTGGCCAAAGGTGGACACGATTGTCGATGTCGTCGCAAGGCGCCTCAAAGCGGGCAGGGCGCCGGGCTCGGGAGAACAAGTGAGCAACCCGGGCTGACCTCACGACGTGGAGCAGACATAGGTAACGGCGGTAACACGGGTAACGAGCATCGAGGTGGCGGATATTGAGTCTCAATCCTGAAATGCAGCATGTGGTGCAGAGACTGTTGGGCCGCTGCATGCTGCGGATTCAGCAATATGAGAGCCTGTTGAAGGTGATGCTCGCTCATCACGAACTGGCAGGTCCCGTCGACACTCTGGAGGTCCAGCGTTCAGAACGCCTTGGTAAGCTGGCCGACAAGAGCCTCGGTACGCTGGTCAAGTCGCTCTTCGAGTCGTATTTGGTGCCCGACGGCTTTGAGAAGGACCTGCTTCCGGATGGGAAGACGTCTGCAGATCGAATCTCGCTTGCCATCGCCTTTCGTGTGTCGATGGAACAGAGGCGTTGGGAAGAGACCAAGAAGGCCATTGAGGATTTGGTCGCGCTCCGAAACGACCTGGTGCATCACCTCATCGAGCGCTTCGATGTCTGGACGGAGGAGGGGTGTGCAACTGCCATTGCCCACCTTGAGGCGAGTTACCAACGGATTGACCTCCACTACTGCGAACTTGTGGAATGGGCGAAGTCCATGGATTCGGCGCGAGAGGACATGGTTGCCCTCTCACAGACGGCGGTTTTCCATGATCTGTTGGTCAATGGGATCGCCCCGGACGGTAGTTTTGAATGGTCAACTACGGGGATCGTCAGAGTGCTGCGAGAGGCGGCTTCCCGGTTCCAGGTCGAGGGGTGGACGAGCCTGGATCGGGCTCGTTCCTGGATGTCAGAGGCATATCCTGACCAGACGCCGCAGAAGTACCGTTGCCGAACGTGGCCGCAGGTCCTGAGTGAGTCGCGACAGTTCCTCCTGGAGTACCGGTTCGGCAACGACGGTGCGAAGCAAGCCTGGTACAGGACCGTTAGCTGACGTGGTCGCCATGAATACCGGGATGGTTCATCGACGCAGGCATTCAGTGATGAGCCGTCGTCGCGATGCTGCGGGTCAGCAGTGCCACTGCTTGAGCCTGTCGGTGAGTGCCTGTCTTGGAGAGGATACGCTTAAGGTGCGTGCGCACAGTTCCGAGGCCAATGTGCATTGCCGTCCCGATCTCTTCCAGCGACTGTCCTCGCGCAAGAGCGGAAGCAACGGCTGCCTCCGTCCGTGTAAACCCAAACAGCTCTCTCAGCCGCGCTATTGCAATTGGTGCCTCGGGATCGCGAAGGAAGACCAGCACCGCGGGTCCCTCCGCCCCAAACGCTGCGGGGCGCAAGGGGGCGACTTCCAGCGTCAACGGCATCTGCCGGTGCCGTGGTATCAGGAGAACAGACCCTGGCTTCCCCGTCCCGTTCCTCGCGGTGCCCATCGCGGCATGCACCAGGGACCACAAAGTATCGCGAAGTGTGGGGTGGGAAAGCGAAAACCGCCCGCCGACCACAGTGAACTCTGGGTTCGAGCGCAACAAGGTGTCGGCCATTGCGCTTGATTGGAGAACGCGGCAATTGCCGTCCACCACCAAGACACCTGTGTCGAACCGGTCGAGCGCTTGCAAGGCCACTGCATGCTGTTGGGTAAGGGTGGACAGGTGTTGGCCGAGCCGGAGTGCGCGTTGCAAGTGTGGCAACACCAGTGCCGCCTGCCAGCGATCCTGATCGGTGTAAGCGCCAGCGCCACGAGGGCGATGGATGCCCAACACCCCGACCGCACCTTGTGCTGTGGGGAAAACCGCGCCGACCAAATGGTGGATGCCCAGATACGGCAACCACTCTTGGTAGAAGCCGCTGCGTGCCTGCTCCTCGGCAGTTACCAAGTCTTCGTCCGTAATGATGCGGGACATGCCATAGGCCAGCGAGCGCTCAACCCACAGGTCACGGCGGTGCCACTCCTCGGCCCAGGCCTGATCGCGCTCGGGCACCATCAGATTGGGCGTGCATTCCAGCAGGCTCACCCGGTCGTCGTCCGCGTGCAACTTGACCACGGCGCTGGTCGAACCCAAAGCGTGCGCAATCCTGGATGCAGTGCCAGACCACAAGGCTGCGTCGACCGCCGCGTCATAGAGATGCGCGATGAGGGTCGACAGGCGGGCTGTATCTTGGGTGGGCAAGGACTCCATTACCGATTTCTATCCTATTTGGGAGACGATTTTCAATAGGTAATTTGATAGCTTCGTTTGCCGGGGGACATTTCTTGGAGATGTAGCGATGAGAACTTCCCGTTCAACCTGTGGTACTTCAATAAGTCTTATGCACCTCGCCGTCGCGATTCTCGTTTGGGCGGCTTTGCCGGTCGCGCTTGCGGCCGACTTGGAACTGCCGCGTGACGTATACGGCCAATATGCCCCAGCTGGCGACTGCGCGAAGCAGCCGCGCATCATCGTGAACAAGGTCGGCGTTCATCTTGACACGGCAGCGGGCAAGCGCGGCCCGTTGCCGATCATGGTCAGCTACACGTTCGTCGGTGGTGCGCGCTACAGCGGCATCCAGATTTGGGCACTGGTCAAGCACGGCGGCAAGAACCGATGGGGCGACGACAATACTCCTGTCATTCTGACGTTCAACGCAGACGAAAAGCCCGGCGCGTTGACTGCCGAACGTGAAAACCCGGGAAAGGAGCGGCCGGTCGCACTCGACGGCCCGCTCGCCAGCGTAGCCCAGGCTGGCCGCTTCCGTCTGTGCCGTACGGAAGGAAGATAACAAACGATGAGCGATCTGGACGACTTCAACCGACGCATGACGGCCGGAAGTTCATCGTGGATGCAAGGGCCGCCGACCCATGCAGCGGAATATGCAGCGCAATCTCTTATCAACCCGCAGTCGCGCAGCACGTCGGCGGGCGGCGGCAGCATCGACTTTGGCGTGCGCATTTCCGCCATTATCATCTTGATCGGTATTACGCTGTTTGTCGTGGGCACGTACCTCGCGGACCATTTCCGCGAAGCCAAGGCCATGACAGGGCTGCTGATCGTGCTTATCGGCGGCTTCGCTCTCATCCTTGGTGGTGGCGGCCTTGTCATGGGCTGCATCAAGGGGTTGGGATCGGCGAGTGGCTGGCGCAGTTTGGCTTTTGCCATCCTTGCGGCCTTCGCCGCGTGGCGGCTTTCGCCATGGCTATGGATGATGAGCGGCGCATTTGTGCCGAAAGGTTTCATCCCCCTGGCGGCGGTGGCCCTAGTTTTCGTGGTTTCGGGGTAGTGACAAGTCTTGGCACCCCCAACCACCCATGGTCGGTTAATACGAGTAAGGAGTCACAACATGAAAAATGCGATTCGCCAATCAGCCCGTCGATTTACCCGCTTGAGCACGTTGCGGTTCATTGCTTTCGCAGTGGTTGGCGCAAGTATTCTTCCGGCTACCGCACAGTCCACATTTGATGTCGTTGGCGTTCGTCCCGGAATGACCGAGGCCGAAGCCATGTCCGCACTGACTGCGCACCGACCTGGGATGCGTATTCAGAAACGGAACATGAGCTACAACTTCAGGGACGGTGTGCAACAGATCAATACAGATTCGTTTCTGCATGAGGTTTGGGTTACCTACGACGACGCACAGGGCCGCGAGGATTTCAGACTGTATTTCTCCCCCCTCCCAAGCGCTTCGCGTGTCGTGAGTGTTTCTAGGAACGTGAGCTTGAAAGCGCCGCCCACCCAGGCTCAACTCAGTGCGCAACTGACACAAAAATACGGCTCGCCCACAGTGACCGGGAAGAACTACGCGGACCTCAATCTGACCTGGGGCGAGTCAGGAAAACCCATGTGCTGGCGCTCAAACCCCAAGGCAACGGTTATCGGCGACGGGCAAGGGGACATCACTGACTATCTGAGAAAAGAGCAGGCGAAAGGAAGGGTTCCTGCTGATTTTTCGCAGTGCGGAGTGGCAGTCGCTGCCAATCTGGTCGGAGAACCCGTTCGACAGCTCGTTGTGCGCATCACCGACTACGGCCTCTGGGCAACAACCCAACAGAAGGCGAAGGATTGGGTGGAGCAGCAAAGGCAGGATGCCATCAAAGCTCGCCTCTCCAAGGGTGCGGGGCCAAAGTTGTAAGTACGGCGCCAGTACGCATTTCCTAATTGGGACGTTCTTCCGACTGCGGTCAATACACGATACGCGGTCGGGAGGCTCCGTCTTGGCGAAGTTCATCCGCCGCATAGAGGTTTGCGCGCAAGAGAAGGCGGCGAGAAAGGCGAAATACTTGGTGGCCTGCGGTGGGCGGAACATCAATTTGCGAGAGGCGCGCATTGTGCTGACCTTCACTATGGTGAGTCATCTGCTGCGCTACTGAAGCTGTCGTCGAGCTGCCGGGCATCGCTCAACCAATTGATGGGGAACTGGGGTAACAGCGGTAACGCAAGTAACGGAGGCCGGAGGCCCTGGTCGGTTGGATTCGGCAAGCTCCTGACCTGTTACACTGAGTGTCATACAGGCGCGTGTGGCAGCTTCAAAAACTCCCAGCGGCGATGGCAATGTTTTGGCGGCGTGTGGTATCCCATCAGCCACCCCAGAATTTGAACCCCGCCTTCCCCCGGCCTCCGGCCCGAAGGCGTTCCAAGATGAAAAGCCTCGCTGATGCGAGGCTTTTCTGTTTCCGGGGTCAGAACGACGGCGCGCCCTGCGCCTGCCAGCGCGCCAGTTGCTCGCGCAGTGCGGCGTTCTCCGCTTCAAGCGCCTGCACGCGCTGGCGCAAAGCGCTGAGCTCATCGGCACCGCCGGCCGGGGTGGACTTGCCGGTCTCCTCCGCTGTTTCGCTCTCCACCGGTGGCTTGCGTTTCGCTTCGCGCACGCGCCGGGCCGCTTGCTTGAGTTCTTCCTTGCCCGCGAGCGCGGCGTCCTTCTGCTCCTGCTCGGGCAGGCTGGCCACGGCCGCAGCCGCGTTCAGGGAGATGTCGCCGGCCTTGAGCGCCTCCACCACTTCAGGCGTGGCGTGCTTCTGGATCTTCTCGATCATCACCACCTGGCTGCTGCTCAGGCGGGCGGCCCTGGCGATGTCTTCGCGGCTGTTGAGCGCGCGCGTTTCGGGCGCATCCGCGCCGCCGGGCACGTGCGCTTTGGGCAGGGGTGCCGCCTCGTCATCGGGCGGCAGGGATTGCGGCGGTGGGCTGGCGGCGAGCAGCCGTGCGCGCCGAGCGCCGATGATTTCGCGCTTGCGCAGGGCGAGCACGCCGCGCTGGAAGTCGGACACGCTGCGGCGTCCGAGGTGCTGGTCGATCATCCACAGGTGCACGTCTTCCATCGATTGAAAGCGCGGGTTCTGCACGGTCTGAAAGGGCAGGCCGTGTTTCTGGCAGATGCCATACCGGTTGTGTCCGTCCACGAGCACGTCGCCCCACAGAACGAGGGCATCTCGGCACCCTTCGGTGAGGAGGCTGCGCTCCAGTGCGTCGTATTCGTCGGGCGTGAGGGGGTCGATGTAGGCTTTGAGTTCTGGAAGGACGGTGATCTGCATGGGTCGGCTGAAACGGGCAAAAGGCGGCCGGCGACTATACCCAGGCGGCGAAGCGCCTCGGGCCGTCGCCGGCATGCCGCTCGAGCGGCCGCCCCCCGTTGCGTCGGCTCAGGTCAGCGCCAACGACAGCGCCGGAAACACCGCCACCAGCAGCAGCACGAACAGCATCGCAGCCACATAGGGCAGGGCGCCACCGAAGATGGCTTCCACCGACACCTTGGGGTCGTTCAGCGTGGACTTGACTGTAAAGACCGAGATGCCGAACGGTGGTGTGAGCAGGCCGATCTCGACCGCGAGCACGGTGAGCACGCCGAACTGGATCAGGTTGAAGCCCAGGTCGGTGGCGATGGGCACGGCCACGGGCGTCATGATCAGCAGGATGGAGCTCGAGTCCAGGATCATGCCCAGGAAGAGCACGATCAGCACGTAGATGAGCAGGAAGCCGTAGGGGCCCAGGCCCGCGTCCTGCACCAGGTCGCTGATGGCGACCGGCACGCCCGCCACCGACAGCATGCGGCTGTAGAAGCTCGCGGCGATCAGCAGGATGAGGATGGTGACGGACACGCTGCCGGTTTCGTGCAGCACGCGCCAGAAGCGGCCCTGGCCCAGGCTGCGCCGCGCCAGCGCCACCAGCAGCGCGCCGAAGGCGCCGATGCCGCCGGCCTCGGTGGGCGTGAAGAAGCCGCTGTACAGCCCGCCCAGCACCAGCACCACCAGCGCCACGATGGGCAGCAGCTTGCCCGCCATCTGCGAGCCGCTGAGCAGCGGGCCGTTGGCGCGCGCCAGAGCCGCGTCGCGTTGGCGCTTCAGATCGAACACCATGCCGGGCGCGAAGGTGGCCATCAGCACGATCATCACCACGAACACCGCGGCCAGCATGAAGCCCGGGATGATGCCGGCGATGAAGAGCGTGCCGATCGACTGCTCGGCCAGCACGCCGTAGATGATCATCAGCAGGCTGGGCGGGATCATCATGCCCAGCACCGAGCTGCCGGCCACCGTGCCGGCCGCGAAGGCGGTGCGGTAGCCGTGGCGCGCCATCTCGGGCACGGCCACGCGCGTGAACACCGCGGCCGAGGCGATGGACACGCCCGTGACCGCCGCGAACACCGTGTTGGCCGCCACCGTGGCCACGCCCAGGCCGCCGCGCACGCGGCGCAGCAAGGCCTCGGCCACCTCGAAGGTGTCCTTGCCCACGTTCGATATGGACACCAGCAGCCCCATGAGCACGAACAGGGGGATGGTGGCGAAGATGTAGTCGGCCACGCCGTTGTAGGCCGAGAGGTAGAGCAGGCGCATGGCCATCTCCACGTCCTCGCGCATGAGCCAGATGCCCGCGAAGCCGATGCCGATGAGCGCCACGGCGATGTGCACGCCTAGCAGGACGAGGGCCACGAGCGCGCCGATGAGCAGCCCGCCAAAGAGGAGGTCGCTCATGTCGGTTCTCCTAATTCACCCGCGTGGCGCCACAGTGACGGGATCTGCAGCAGGTAGGCGCCGGCGGCCACGACCGAGCCTCCCACGATCAGTGCGCGAAACGGCCAGGTGGGCACGGTGTACACGCCCTGCACGCCGAAGAACTCGCTGCTGCGCCAGGCCTCGGCGAGTTCGGGCCAGGCGATGAAGGCCAGCGCCACGAACAGCAAACAACCCAGCAGGGCGTTGCCGACCTCGAGCACGCGCAGCGTGCCTAGAGAGCGCGCGCCGATCAGGCGCAACAGGAAGTCGCTGCGCGTCATGCGGCCCGAGCAGATGGCCGCCGCGAGCTGCAGGAACACGATGGACGCCACGGAGCGCGCGGCGAATTCGGCCACGCCGGTGATGGGCGTGTCGAGGAAATTGCGGCCGACCACGTCGGCCACGACCATCATCATCATGAGGAAGATCCACACGGTGCCGGCGGCAGCCAGCACCCGCGCAATGCCTTGCAGCGGGTGCGGATCGGCCGGCGCGGCGCTGCCACCTTCGGTGGCGAGTTCGGGCTCGTGGTGCACGGCTCAGCGGTTCTGGCCGTCCCAGTCGCGCAGCGGCTTCACGCCGCGCGCGCGCAACTCGTCGAAGTAGGCCTTGAGCACCGCCTTGCCGTTCTCGCCCGTGGCCTGCAGCCAGGGCTGCACGATGTTGGGCAGCCCGTTGACCCACTTGGCCTTCTCGGCCGCAGGCAGGTCGGCGATCTGCAGGCCGGCGGCCTTCATCGTGTCCAGGGCCGCGTTGGCGGTCTTGGTGACGTGCTGGCCGTGCGCTTTGGACGTGGCCTTGCCGGCCTGCGCGAAAGCGTCCTGCACTTCCTTGGGCAGGGCGTCGTGGAACTTCTTGTTGGCGGCCACGCTGCCGAAGTACATGGAGCCCACGTCCACGCGCGTGAGGTGCTTGGCCACCTCGTACACGCGCGCCGGGCCGATGCCGCTGGCGAACGACAGCGCGCCCTGCGTCACGCCGGTCTGGATGTTGGTGTAGTAGGTGGTGAGCGCGCCGTCCACGGGCGTGGCACCGGTGTCGCGCAGCCAGTTGGCCGAGGTGC
>Ga0247823_10001496_pt1 | contig 19482 bp, 18 predicted proteins | sample 13C_PalmiticAcid_2_FD_192426 | JGI IMG/M metagenome (GOLD analysis project Ga0247823, IMG submission 192426) | Soil microbial communities from agricultural site in Penn Yan, New York, United States - 13C_PalmiticAcid_Day30 | ecosystem: Environmental > Terrestrial > Soil > Agricultural land... | reverse complement strand
TCACTGACGTCAAGCAGAACGGCGTGCCGCTGGACGTGGGCGCCAACTGCCGGTCGCGGGCCCCGATCGACGTGGCAATCAAGGGCGACCTTGACCTGTCGGTCCCGAAGATCACGCCGCAGAACCCGAATCCGAAGCCCGCGGCGACGATCGACTCGGAGTACACGATCCCGCAGCTGATCGGCTGTGGTGTCACCGAGGACCTGACGCCGCTGCTGACCGGGCTCGTGTCCGGCCCGAAGAACCTGCTGCGCACCGAGCTGCGGCTCGAGTGCGCGGGCTGCCCCGCGTCATGAACCGGCGAGCGATCAAGCACAGCCGACGAAACCCTTGGGAGGTGCGATGGGCGTCGAAGTCGTCGTCGAGGGACTGAGCAAGTCCTTCGGCCGCCAGTCCATCTGGCGCGACGTCACTCTGACCCTGCCCGCGGGCGAGGTGACGGCCCTGCTCGGCCCGTCGGGCACCGGCAAGTCGGTGTTCCTGAAGTGCCTCATCGGCCTGCTCAAGCCACAGCACGGCCGGGTGGTGATCAACGGGGTCGACCTGTGCCACTGCTCGGAACACGAGCTCTACGAGATCCGCAAGCTCTTCGGCGTCCTCTTTCAGGATGGCGCGCTGTTCGGTTCGATGAACCTCTTCGACAACGTCGCCTTCCCGCTGCGGGAGCACACGAAGAAGTCCGAGACCGAGATCAAGCAGATCGTCCTCGACAAGCTCGAACTGACCGGTCTGCAGGGCGCGGAGAAGAAGCTCCCCGGTGAGATCTCCGGCGGTATGCGCAAGCGCGCGGGCCTGGCCCGCGCACTGGTTCTCGACCCCGAGATCATTCTGTGCGACGAGCCGGACTCGGGTCTGGACCCGGTCCGCACGGCCTATCTCTCTCAGTTGCTGATCGATCTGAACGCGCAGATCGACGCGACGATCCTGATCGTCACGCACAACATCAACTTGGCGCGCACGGTGCCGGACAACCTGGGCATGCTGTTCCGCAAGGAGCTGGTGATGTTCGGTCCGCGCGAGGTGCTGCTGACCAGCGATGAACCCGTCGTGGAGCAGTTCCTCAACGGCCGCCGTCTCGGTCCGATCGGCATGTCCGAGGAGAAGGACGCCGCGCAGATGGCGCGCGAGCAGGCGCATGCCGAGGCGGGCCACGCAGATGGGCACGGATTCGAGGACGTGCGCGGTGTCGTCCCGCAGATCGAGCCGACGCCGGGGATGCCGGTGCGCGACGCGGTCCGCAGGCGGCGCAACCGGGTGCTGGCGATGCTGCACACGCTCCCCGAGAGCGCCCAACACGGCGTGCTCGCCTCCCTGAACCGGGAGGAGCTGGGCCGCTACGACGACTACGCGCGTCAGGTCGCCGCCGAACGGGTCGCCGCGCGCGGCATCGACCCGCCGACCGCTCAGCCGTCACCCGCGCCCCGCACGTATCCGCCCGCACCTGGGCAGGCGGGCCGGTTGGGTCCGCCGCTGCCGCAGCGGACCAGCACCCGACCATCCACTCAGGACATCCGACGGCCGGAGGCGCGGCCGTGACCTCCGCACTCGACCGGCTCACCGAGAAGCCGAAAGCCGCACTCGTCGCCGCGCTGCGCGAGTTCGGCAGGCTGTTCGCGATGGGTCTCGACGTCGTCGTCGGCATATTCCGCGGCCCGTTCCAGGCCAGGGAGTTCATCCACCAGTTCTGGTTCATCGCCAGTGTCTCGATCCTGCCCGCCGCCCTGGTGTCCATCCCGTTCGGCGCGGTGATCACCCTGCAGCTCGGCTCACTGACCAGCCAGATCGGCGCGGAGTCGTTCAACGGCGCGGCGAGCGTGCTCGCGGTGATCCAGCAGGCCAGCCCGATCGTCACGACGCTGATCGTGGCGGGCGCGGGCGGCTCGGCCATCTGCGCCGACCTCGGCTCGCGCACCATCCGCGAGGAGATCGACGCCATGCAGGTGCTCGGCGTCTCGCCGATCCAGCGCCTGGTCGTGCCCCGCGTGCAGGCCGCGATTCTGGTGGCCGCGCTGCTCAACGGGATGGTCAGCGTCGTCGGCGTGTGCGGCGGCTACTTCTTCAACGTGATCATGCAGGACGGCACCCCCGGCGCGTTCCTGGCCAGCTTCTCCGCGCTGGCCCAGCTGCCCGACCTGTGGGTCGGCGAACTCAAGGCCGCCATCTTCGGCTTCCTCGCCGGGCTCGTCGCCGCGTACCGAGGACTCAATCCCAAGGGCGGGCCGAAGGGTGTCGGCGACGCGGTCAACCAGTCCGTCGTCATCACCTTCCTGCTGCTGTTCTTCGTCAACTTCGTCATCAGCGTGGTCTACCTGCGCATCGTCCCCGCGAAAGGAGCGTGACCGGTGACCGCGATGACAGGGCGGCACCGCCGCACGGTCCAGCGCTCGATCAACGGCCTGGAGCGCCTGGGCGACCAGCTGTGGTTCTACCTGCGGGCGTTGGCCTGGACGCCGTTCACGCTGCGCCGCTACTTCCGTGAGTGTGTGCGGCTGCTCGCCGAGGTCAGCTTCGGCAGCGGCGCGCTCGCGGTCATCGGCGGCACCATCGGCGTGATGGTCGGCATGTGCGTGTTCACCGGCACCGTCGTCGGCCTGCAGGGCTTCTCGGCGCTGAATCAGATCGGCACGTCGGCGTTCGCCGGGTTCCTGTCGGCCTACTTCAACACCCGCGAGATCGCGCCGCTGGTCGCCGCGCTCGCGCTGTCGTCCACGGTCGGCTCCGGCTTCACCGCCCAGCTCGGCGCGATGCGCATCTCGGAGGAGATCGACGCGCTGGAGGTGATGGCCGTGCGGAGCCTGCCGTACCTGGTGACGACGCGGATCATCGCCGGGTTCATCGCGATCATCCCGCTCTACGTGATTGGCCTGCTCACCTCCTATATCGCCGCCCGCACCACGACAGTGGAGATCTACGGACAGTCGGCGGGCACCTACGACCACTACTTCTCGCTGTTCCTCCCACCGGAGGACGTGCTCTGGTCGTTCGTGAAGGTGCTGATCTTCAGCGTCGCGATCATCCTCACGCACTGCTTCTACGGCTACCGCGCCACCGGCGGACCCGCGGGCGTCGGCGTCGCGGTGGGCCGGTCGGTGCGGACCGCGATCGTGCTCGTCAGCGTCCTCGACTTCTTCCTGAGCCTGGCGATCTGGGGCGCGACGACGACGGTGCGGGTGGCGGGCTGATGGACATCCCACGCGCGCGGCTGCGCAGCCAAGTACTCGGCCTGGTCTTCATCCTGCTGATGTTCGTCGGCGGCTGGTTCACCATCGCGATCTACCAGAAGCAGTTCAGCACCGACATCCCCGTGACCCTGCGCGCCGACCGGGTCGGCAACCAGCTCAAGGTCAACGCCGACGTGAAGGTGCGTGGAGTGATCGTCGGCGCCGTCCGCACGATCACCGTCACCGACGACGGTGTCGACATCGGACTGGCGATGGACCCCGACCGGCTCGACCAGCTGCCCCGCAACATCAAGGCGAGGCTGCTGCCCAAGACATTGTTCGGCCAGCGGTACGTGAGTCTGATCCTGCCCGACGAGCCCGACCACACCCGGCTGGGCGAGGACGACGTGATCGAGCAGGACACCAGCGGCAAGGCCATCGAGCTGGAGAAGGCACTGCGCGACCTGATGCCGGTGCTGCAGGCGGTTCAGCCGCAGAAGCTGGCCAGCACGCTCGGCGCGATCTCCCAGGCGCTGGAGGGCCGGGGCAAGCCGCTGGGCGAGACGATGGTGGCGCTGAACTCCTACCTCGGCGAGCTCAACCCGAAGATGCCGCAGATCCAGGCCGACATCACCAAGTTCGCCACGACCCTGGAGAGCTACCGGGACGCGGGCCCGGAGATCGTCGACGCGCTGTCGGACCTGACGACCACCGCCAAGACGCTGGCCGACCAGAAGGACAACGTCGCCGCCCTGTTCTCCTCGGTGACCGGCGCGTCCGACGAGCTGCGCGGGTTCCTCGACCACAACGGGACGAACCTGATCGGGCTCTCGTCGGCGAGCAGGCCGACGCTGGAGCTGCTCGCCAGGTACGCGCCGTCGTTCCCATGCCTGTTCGCCGCCGCGACCGCGCTCAAACCCGATGTCGAGAAGGCGCTGGGCGTGGGCACCAACCAACCAGGACTCCACGTGACGCTGACCGTCAAACCGTCGCGGGGCGCGTATCTGCCCGGCAAGGACACCCCGCGCTACACCGCGGGCGGCGGCCCGAAGTGCTACCAGGCGGGGGCGGGCGTCCAGTCGACCGTGCCGTCGGCGGCCGGGGCGAACTCGCCCGCCGAGGCCCAGTTCCTCAAGGAGCTGCTGGCCGTGACGACCGGTGAGTCGCCGCGGGCGATCCCGGACTGGAGTGGGCTGCTGGTCGGGCCGCTGCTGCGTGGGGCGGAGGTGTCGCTGCGATGAGGGACCTCGCCGGCCCCCTGGTCAAAGGGGTGATCTTCGCGGCGGTCACGCTGCTGGCCACGCTGATGCTCGGCCTGACCATCGCCAACCGCAACAGCGGCGACACCGCTTCGTACAAGGCCCGCTTCACCGACGTCACCTCCCTCAACGCGGGCGACGACGTGCGCATGTCCGGGGTGCGGGTCGGGCAGGTCGACGACATCGAGATCGTGGACGGCCGCTCCGCCGAGATCACCTTCTCCGTCGACCGGCGGTGGCCGCTGTCGGTGTCGACCACGGCGGCGATCAAGTTCCGCAACCTGATCGGGCAGCGCTACATCGCGCTCGACCGCGGCCCGGGGGAGGCCACCCCGCTGGCCGAGGACGGCACCATCCCGCTGGAGCGCACCAAACCCGCGCTGGACCTCACCGCGATGTTCAACGGGTTCAAGCCGCTGTTCCAGGCGCTGGCCCCCGAGGACGTCAACCAGCTCTCCTTCGAGATCGTCCAGGTCCTGCAAGGCGAGGGCGGCACCATCCAGGGGCTGGTCCAGCACACGTCGTCGCTGACCCACGCGCTGGCCGACAAGGACAAGGTGATCGGACAGGTGGTGACCAACCTCAACACGGTGCTCGACCAGGTGAATTCCCGCGGCGACGCACTGTCCACTCTGGTCACCACCACGCAGGAGCTGGTGTCCGGGCTGGCCAAGGACGCCGAGCCGATCGGCGAGGCCATCGACGGCATCGCCGCGCTCACCACCAGCACCGCCGGACTCCTGCAAGCGGGCCGTGAGCCGCTGCGCCGCGACATCGACGCGCTCGGCGCGCTGTCGAAGTCGCTCGCCGACAACACCCCGGAGTTCGAGAAGTTCATCTCGGCCCTGCCCGGCAAGTACGAGGCCATCGGCCGGACCGCCTCCTACGGGTCGTGGCTGAACCTCTACCTCTGCGGGGCGACGTCCACTGCCGCACCCGCGCCGCAGCTGCCCGGGACGGCGCCGGTCCCGGTCGGCATCCCGGTGACCGACAGGCGGTGTATGCGATGAAGCCCTTCCGCGAACGTGAACCCGTCCGGGTCGGCCTGATCGGCGGCCTGATCATGCTGGTGGTCGGCGCCCTGACCTTCTTCTGGGGCGACCTGCCCCTGGTCGGCGGCGGCACCACCTACACCGCGCAGTTCCGCGAGGCCGCCGGGCTGCGCCCCAACGACGAGGTCCGGGTCGCCGGGGTCAAGGTCGGCGCCGTGACCGACGTCGAGCTGAGCGGCAACATCGTCCTGATCAGCTTCCGCGTGTCCGGGATCCGCATCGGCGACCAGACGGTGGCCGCGATCAAGATCAAGACGTTGCTGGGGCAGAAGAACCTCAACCTCGACTCGCGAGGTGGCAACGAGCAGAACCCCGACGAGCCGATCCCGGTCAGCCGCACGGTCACGCCGTACGACGTCACCGACGCGTTCGGCGACCTGGCCAAGACGGCGGGCGAGATCGACACCGGGCAGCTCGCCGAGAGCTTCAAGACCCTCTCGCAGACCTTCGACAGCGCCACCCCCGAGGAGGTCCGCTCGGCGCTCGACGGCCTGTCCGCGCTGTCGACGACCATCTCCTCCCGCGACGAGGAACTGAAGAAGCTGCTCACCGGCACCGGAACCTTCACCAAGACCATCGCCGACCGCAACGACCAGTTCGAGGCGCTGATCAAGGACGGCGGGGTGCTGCTGGAGGCGATCAGCAGCCGCAAGGAGTCGGTGTCGGCGCTGCTTTCGGGCACCAGGAACCTCGCCCAGCAGCTCGCCGGGCTCGTCGCGGAGAACGAGGCCCAGCTGGGGCCCGCCCTCGAACAGCTCGACCGGGTCTCGGAGGTGCTGCAGCGCAATCAGCAGAACCTGGACAAGGCGCTGCGCCTGGCCGGGCCGTTCTACCGGCTCGTCGGCAACGCGGTCGGCAATGGGCCCTGGATCGACACCTACATCTGCGGGCTGGTCCCCGCCGCGGGCGGCGGCTGCGTCCCCGCGAAAACGGGAGGAGGTCGCTGATGGCGCGCGCACGGAAGTGGAAGTGGCTGCGCCGGATCGCGCTGCTGACGGTGGCCGTGGTCGCGCTCGCCGCCGGGGTCGCCTGGGTGGCGCCGCGGCTGCAGCCGCACAAGCAGGTTACCGCGTATTTCACCATCGCGGTCGGCGTGTATCCCGGGTCCGACGTGCGGGTGCTCGGGGTCAAGGTCGGCACGATCGACGCGGTCGAGCCGCAAGGCCAGACCGTGCGGGTGCTGATGTCGCTCGACCCGGACATCGAGATCCCGGCCAACGCGAAAGCCCTGGTCGTCACCCCCAGCCTGGTCAGCGACCGCTATGTCCAGCTCACCCCCGCCTACACCGGCGGCCCGAGGCTGGACGGCGGCGCGACCATCCCGGTCACCGACACCGCGGTGCCGGTCGAGCTGGACGAGCTGTTCACCAGCCTCGACCGGCTCACCACCGCGCTCGGGCCGGACGGCGCGAACAAGGACGGCGCGCTCTCGGACCTGCTCAACAGCGGGGCCAAGATGCTCGACGGCAACGGCAAGAAACTCAGCGAGTCGATCAAGGCGCTGGGCGAGTCGACCAGGACGCTGAGTGGATCGCAGGACGACCTGTTCTCCACTGTCGACAGCGTGCAGAAGTTCACCACGATGCTCGCCGCCAACGACGCGCTCGTCGGCAGGCTCAACGACCAGCTCGCCGAGGTGTCGAGCTTCCTGGCGGGCGAACGTGAGGAGTTCGGCGCCGCGATGCACGAGCTGGCGGGCGCGCTGTCGGTGGTCGAGAAGTTCATCAAGGACAACCGGGGCCGCATCAAGTCCAGTGTGGACAAGCTGCAGGGCGCCGCCCAGCTGCTGTCCGACCAGCGAGCGTCGCTGGCCGAGGCGCTGGACACCGCGCCGCTCGCGCTGACCAACCTGGTCGCCGCCTACGACCCGGCCACCGGGACGATCGACGGCCGCGGCAACCTGACCGAGTTCTCCGGCGCCAACCCGCCGCTGCCCCTGGTGGGTGGCCGGTGAAGCGCCTTGTGATCGGCTGCTGCGCGCTGCTGGCCACCGGCTGCGGGTCGATGGGCGGCGCCTACGACTTGCCGCTGCCCGGTGGCGCCGACCTCGGCGACCACCCCTACCGGGTCACCGCCCAGTTCCGTGACGTGCTCGACCTGGTGCCCCAGTCCGGGGTGAAGGTCAACGACGTCGCCGTCGGCCGGGTCGAGCGGATCGAACTCGCCCCGGACGGCCGCAGCGCGCTCGTGACGGTCGTGGTCAACGGGTCGGTGAACCTGCCCGGCAACGCGGTCGCCCGGCTGCGTCAGTCCAGTGTGCTCGGTGAGAAGTTCATCGAACTGGACAAGCCCGCGGCCGGAACCGCCACCGGAAAGCTCGCCGACGGCGCCCGGATCCCGCTGGACCGAACCGACCGCAGCCCCGAGATGGAGGAGGTGTTCGGCGCGCTGTCGATGCTGCTCAACGGCGGCGGCGTCGGGCAGCTCCAGCAGATCAACCGCGAGTTCAACGCCGCGCTCGGCGGCAATGAAAACGAGATCCGGTCCCTGCTGACCAACCTGAACACCTTCATCGCGGGCTTCGACGAGCGCAAGGACGAGATCTCCCGCGCGCTGGACGCGATGGGCACGCTCGCGGAGTCGCTGGCGGGCCGCAAGGACCAGATCGCCAACCTCATCGAGAACCTGGGTCCGGGCATCAAGGTGCTGACCGACCAGCGCGAACAGTTCGTCTCGATGCTCGGCGCGCTCGACCTGCTGTCCGGGGTCGCGGTGGACACGATCAACCAGGCCAAGGACGACCTCGTCGCCGACCTGCGGGCACTGGAGCCGACCCTGCGCAAGCTCACCGAGGCAGGGCAGAACCTGCCGAAGGCGATGGAGCTGCTCTTCACGTTCCCGTTCACCAACGGTGCGATGGACGCGATCAAGGGCGACTACATCAACACCTACCTGAAGCTCGACTCGCGCGTCCCGAAGACCGCGGTCGACGCGGCGGCGGCCCCCGCGCTGCCCCTGCCCTCGGTCACTGGAGGTAGCTGATGCTGACCGCGAAAGTCCGCATCCAGGTCGTCGCGTTCGTACTGATCGCCCTGCTCGGCGTCACCTACGTCGGCGCCCGCTACGCCGGGCTCGGCGCGCTGTTCGGTGACGCCGGCTACGTCGTCACCGCCCGGCTGGCCGACTCCGGCGGCATCTTCACCCACGCGGAGGTCACCTACCGCGGTGTCGCGATCGGGCGGGTCGGGGAGCTGCGGCTGGTGCCGACCGGGGTCGAGGTGGAACTGCTGATCGACTCGACCGCCCCGGCGATCCCGGCCGAGGTCAACGCCGTGGTGACCAACCGGTCCGCGGTGGGGGAGCAGTACGTCGACCTGCGGCCGCGCCGCGACGGGACGCCGTACCTGGTCGAGGGCTCGGTGATCCGCCAGGAGGACACCGCGCTGCCGCTGCCCGTGCAGACGCTGCTGCTCAACCTGGACAAGCTGGTCGAGTCGGTCCCGGAGGACTCGCTGCGCACGGTCGTCGACGAGCTGTACGACGCCACTTTGGACACCGGCCCGAACCTGCAGGTCCTGCTGGACTCGGCGTCGAGCTTCACCAAGGAGGCCGTCGAGCACCTGCCGCAGACGACCCAGCTGATCAACGACGCCGACCTGGTGCTGACCCGCCAGATCGAGAGCTCGTCGGCGATCAAGGAATTCGGCAAGAACACCAAGCTCATCGCCGAACAGCTGCGTTCGTCCGACGGGGACCTGCGGACCCTGCTGGCGTCGGCGCCGTCGGTGGCCACCGAGGTCAGCGGGCTGATCAAGGAGATCGGCCCGGCCACCGGGGTGCTGTTGGCGAACCTGCTGACCACGTCGAACGTGCTGGTCACCCGCCAGGGCGCGCTGGAGCAGCTGCTGGTGGTGACCCCGCAGGCCGTGGCGGCGGCCGGTCAGGTCCTGCGGCCAGACGGCGCGCGGTTCGGCCTCGCGACGACGTTCTTCGAGCCGCTGCCCTGCGTCACCGGATACGGGACGGCCTACCGCAACGGGCTGGACACCTCCGCGGCCCAGTTCAACACCCAGGCCCGCTGCGCGCTCGCGCCGTCGACCGGCGTCGGTGTGCGGGGCTCGCAGAACGCGCCGGGGTCCCACGCGGTGCCGCCCGCGGCGAAACCAGGGAGCTGAGATGACACGAGTACAGGCAAGTGTGGTGGTGCTGCTGGTGCTGGCCGCGGCTTTCGCGGGCTGGGGCGGCTGGACCTACTGGCAGGCCGGTCAGCCGTCGGACGCCGAGGTCGCCCGCGACGACGCGCTGCGGGCTGGCCGGTCCGGCGTGGCGACACTGACCACTTTGGACTACCAGACCATCGACGCCGGGTTCGCCCGGTGGCTCGACGTCGCCACCGGGCCGCTGCGCGAGGAGCTGTCGTCGGCCCAGGACGCGAGCAAGCTGCAGATCGCCAAGGCCAAGACCGTCACCACGGGCACGGTCCTAGAGGCCGCGGTCACCGAACTGGACACGTCAGCAGGCACCGCGCGGGTCATCGCGGCGGTCGAGATCATGGTGAAACCCGAGGCGGGGGAGCAGGCCGCCAAGCGCAGTCGGTTCCAGGCTGACCTGGCGCGCACCGACGCAGGGTGGAAGCTGACCGGCCTGGCCCAGGTCCCCTATGTGCCCGCTTGAGGAGGCTCGTGATGCGTAACGTGAAACCCGTGCGGCGGCGGCCAGTGGTCGCCGGGACCCGGCGGCGATCCGCGGTCGCGGTGCTCGACGTCGAGCCGGACGACGTGGCCGAGATCGAGGACTCGGCCGGGATCGATGAACTTTCAGACGACTCGCCCGACCGCGACGAGACGCGGTCACGCGGATTCGTCGTGCTGGCCGTGATCGCAATGGTGTTGTTCGCCGCCGGGGTGGCCGCCTTGGTCGCGGCGGGCCGGGTCGGGGCGGACAACTCCGCGCTGGTCGACGTCGGCGCGACCGCGCAGGTCGTCCAAGAGGTCGACACGGGCCTGGAACAGATCTTCTCCTACCGCTTCGACGACACCTTGGCCACCGAGGACGCCGCCGCGGGCCTGTTGGTCGGCGACGCGAAGGCCCAGTACGAGAAGCTGTTCGACCAGGTCCGGCAGCACTCCGGTGCGCAGAAGCTGACCCTGCGGTCGCGGGTCGCGATCTCCGGGGTGACCATGCTGTCCGGCGACCGCGCCGAACTGCTGGTCTTCATCGACCAGAGCGCGACCCGCGCCGACACCGACGTGAGCAGCTCCGGCGCGGCCCAACTGAGCGTCCAGGCGCAGCGCGTCGACAACCGCTGGCGGATAACCGGTCTGCGTTCCCTTTAGATCACCGCCAGGTCGAGCGCGCCCAGCCGGGCCGGGTCGGCGATCACGTCGTACCCGGTGATCCGGTCCGCCTCGATGGTGATCACGAGCGCGAGCAGCACCCGCCCATGCGGGGCCACGACGGCACCCACGGCGCCGTCGATGAGCATCGGGACCGCGAACAGCGAGTTGCGCCGCAGCAGGACGGTCTCGTCGGCGACCGCCCGCGAACCGCGGACCGTCGTCGGCACGCCGATCGGCAGCCCGGCGGCGTCGGCCCGGCGGACGACATCCGGCGCCAGCACCGCGAGGAGCCCGTCGAGATCGCCCGCGCGGGCGGCGGCGAGGAACGCGGCCACGACCTGGCGCTGCCGGACCAGTTGGTCGTCGGGCACCGTCGGGCCGCCCCGCACGCGTTGCCGGGCGCGGCTGGCGAGCTTCTTCGTGGCGACCGTGGTCCGGTCGACGATGGGCGCGATCTGGTCGAACGGGACGGCGAACAGGTCGTGCAGGACGAAGGCCACCCGCTCGGTGGGGCCGAGCCGGTCGAGGACCACCAGCAGCGCCCGGCCGACCGAGTCGACCAGGACGGCCTCCGCCGCCGGGTCACCCGCCTGCGCGATCAGCTCCGGCACCTGGTGGCCGACCGGGTCCTCACGGCGTGCCGCCCGCGCCCGCAGCTGGTCCAGGCACAGGCGGGAGACCACCGTCGTCAGCCAAGCGGCCAGGTTCGCCACGGCGCTGACATCGGCGCGGCTGAGTCGCAGCCAGGTCTCCTGGACCGCGTCGTCGGCCTCGCCCGCCGAGCCGAGCATCCGGTAGGCCACGCCGTTCAGGTGGGCCCGGTGTGCCTCGAACCGGGCAGCCAACTCGTCCATCGGTCACCTTTCCGCGCCGGTCCCCGTCGACCGAATGAGACACGACAACACCGACGGAAGGCGAACACCCCATGATCACCACGCGGCTCGACCAGCCTCTGCTGCGCCCGGTCGACCTCGGCGACCTGCGGCTCCCCAACCGGATCGTGATGGCTCCCACAACTCGGGCCCGCGCGTCCAACGAGGGCCTGGTGCCCACGGATCTGCATGTCGCCTACTACGCGCAGCGGGCCAGCGCCGGGCTGGTCGTCACCGAGGGGACCTGGGTCAGCGAACAGGCGATCGGCTTCGTCAACGTGCCGGGGATCTTCAGCGACGAGCAGGTCGCCGGGTGGCGCCGGGTCACCGACGTGGTGCACGCGCTCGGCGGCCGGATCGTCTGCCAGCTCTGGCATTCCGGAGCCGTGTCGCATCCGGACCACCTGCACGGCAAGCTCCCGGCGGGACCGTCGGCGATCAATCCACATGAGACGGTCTACACCGCGACCGGCCCCAAGGAGACCCCGACACCGCGCGAGATGACGGTCCTCGACATCGAGCGGGCGGTCTACGACTACCGCGACGCCGCGTCGAACGCGCGCCGCGCCGGGTTCGACGGGGTGGAGATCCTGGGCATCGGCTCGTTCCTGATCCCGCAGTTCCTCATCCCCCGGCTCAACCAGCGCACCGACGCCTACGGGGGGGACGCCCAGCGCAGGCGGCGGCTGCTGTTCGAGGTCGTCGACGCGGTGGCCGAGGTGTGGGATGGGGTCGGCGTGCGCCTGTCGCCGTACTGGACCTCGGGTGACCGCTTCGTCCCTGACGAGTCGACCCTGGCCGACTTCGACGGCGTCGTCGCCGCGCTCAACGACCACCCGGTGGCGTATCTGCACCTGCGGGGCGCCGATCCCGCCGCGCCTGGCGACGGCCCCGACCTCGCCGCCATCGCGCGGTATCGGGAGCGGTTCCACGGCCCGCTGATCGCCAACAACGGCTTCGACCGCCAGTCGGCGGAGGATGCGGTGGCGACCGGGATCGCCGACGCGGTGTCGTTCGCCCGGCACTTCATCGCCAACCCGGACCTGGTCACCCGCTTCGCGCTGCGGCACGAGCTGTCCGATGGCGACCCGGCCACCTATTACACCGGCGCGGCGGGCGGCTATGTCGACTACCCGACCAGCACTTGGCCGAGCTAGTCCTCTTCGTCGTCCGGTTCGTCATCGTCGTCCTGGTCCTCCCGGTCGCGGGTGCGCTGGGCGCGCAGGGCCACCTCAAGGTCGAACCGGACGTCGGGGTTGTTCAGCCGGGTGCCGAACAGGCGGTCCAGCTGCCGCATGCGGTAGCGGACGGTCTGCGGGTGGATGTCGAGGAGCTGCGCGATCTCGGGCGCGCCGCCCCGGGTCTCCAGCCACGTCAGCAGGGTCTCGCTCAGCTTGCGGCGCTGCTTGGGCGTCAGCTTCGCCAACGGGGCCAGAGCGCGCTCGGTGATCTCGGCGACGAGCAGTGGGTCGTTGAGCAGCCACAGCGCGGACATGTGGTGGTCGAACCAGCTCAGCTGGACGGCGGGCAGGACGCCGCGGTCGACCAGCGCCAAGGTGCGGCGCGCCCAGCGCAGCGACTCCCCGGCGTCGGCGGCGTCGACCACCGGACCCACCGCGGCCCGCCACCCCGGCAGATCGGCGGGGAGTTCCTTGAGCGCGTCCTGGTGTTCCTCTGCGGCCAGCAGGCACGGGTCGGAGCCTTCGAGGTCGACCAGCATCCGTGGGTCGAACTGTGCCACCGGGTACTCCGCCGGGTCCTCGTCCAGGTCGATGGCCACCGCGACGACCCGTGCGGGCACCGGCCACTTAGCGGAGTCGGCGAGCCGCTTGTTCGGCAGCTGCTTGGGGTCGCCCGCCGCGGACAGCAGCAGTTCCAGCAGCTGCCGTCTGCGGCGCTCGACGATGCCGACGGCGCGGGCCTGCGCTGAGGCGTGACCCTCGATCGACAGCGCGGACAACTCGTCGATGTAGGCGAAGATCGCCTCGGCCAGCAGGCACAGCGTCGTGGTCGGCACACCGGCCCGCTCACCCACGCGGGCCATGTGCCGCCACGCGACCCGGGCACCGACCCGATAGGCCATCTGCAGCACGTCGAGGATCGGCTCGTCGTAGATCTCGTGCAGGCCGAGGTCGCGGAACAGCTGGGCCCGGTCGGCCTGCGGCGCGGCGGGGTCGGCGAGCCGGTCGACGAACTGCAGGATCGCCTGCTGGATGCCCTCCACAATGGACCGGCCGACCGCGCTCTCGATCGGCTTGGCCAGTGCCGGGATGGTCAGCCGGATCTCGCGGAGGATCTCGTCGGCCAGGTCCTGGGCGGTCGGGCGGAACAGGACGGCGAGTTCGCGGGGCAGCTGCGACCACAGGTCGACGAGGTCGTCCGGGCGCCGGGCGGGAGCGGCGGCGAGCAGTGAGTCGAATGCGATGCGCACCGGCCTGCCCGGCGCGCCCTCCTGGTCTTGCCCCGCCACCATCGGCCTCCCATTGGTCTGCGGTCGAACGCGGGCGGCTGGACAGGAAATCGCTCGACATCGCGAGAATGGAATATACAGCCGGGAACGGCGTGAATCCATTGTCGAACCCGATTGTCGCGAAATGTCGACGAGCGTTGTCGAAATGGACTAAACGGGATGCGGGGCGACTGTGCGTACTTTAGTGGCGATTCGCCGGACGCGCAGTGCGATCTCCAGGTCGAGCCGGGAGTCGGCGTTCTCCAGTTGCGTGCCGAACAGTTTGTCGACCATTTTCATACGGTAGCGCACGGTTTGCGGGTGGATGTTGAGCCGGTCGGCCATGGCGGGCGCGCTGCCGCGGGTCTCCAGCCAGGCCAGGACGGTGTCCATGGTGCTCGCGCGCTGCTTGTCGGTGAGCCCGGTCAGCGGGGCGAGGGTGCGTTCGAGCAGTTGCTCGACGAGGAACTCGTCGGCGAGCAGCCACAGGGTCGACAGGTGGTCGCGGCACCACGTGACCTGCCGGTCGGGGAGCACGCCCTGTTCGACGTGGTCCATCGCCCGGCGCGCCCAGCGCAGCGACGACGGCGCGTCGGCCAGGGGCACGTACGGCCCGACGCAGACCCGCAGACCACGCAGGTGGCCCGCGAGGCGGTGCAGGTGCTCGGCCGGTTCGGCGCTGATCATGCACGGGTTGTCGCTGTCGAGGTCCATCAGCACCTCGGGCACCCGGGGCAGGGACTGCTCGTAGTCGGCGTCGTCCGACCGTTCCAGCGCGATGGCCGCGACCTGGTCGGGCAGCTTCCACTTGACCTGGTCGGCGAGTTTGACTATGGCGTGCCGCGGCGCGCGCGGTTCGGCGATCAGCAGGTCGAGCAGCCGCTGCCGACGGCGTTCGGCCACCCCGGCCGACTCGGCCTGGGCCTCGGTGTAGCCCTCGATGGACAGCGTGGAGATCTCGTCGACATAGGCGAAGATCGCCTCGGCGGCCACGGTGAACATCGCCGTCGGGAGCCGCTGCTGCTGGCCCCAGGCGGCGACGTGCCGCCAGGCGACCCGGCCGCCGACCCGGTAGGCGGTCTGCAGGCAGTCCAGGCTGCGGCCCTCGGCGAACTCGACGCGGCCGAGTCTGCGGAAGACCGCGGCCCAGTTCTCGTCGGGGGCGCCGCCGACGCCGACGGTGTCGAGGATGTGCAGCACCGACTGCTCGACCCCGGCGGTCATGATGGCGCCGAAGTGGCCTTTGAGCGGGCGCGCGTACTCGGGGACCGCGGATTGGATCTCGCGGATCATCTCCCTGGTCAGCTGGCCGACCATCGGGTGGAACTTGCTGACCAGGTCGCGAGGCAGTGACGCCCACAGCGCCGTGGCCCTGTCCTTGGTCCGATCCCCGGCCTGTGTGCCCGGCTGAATCGCCATGCTCGTCCCCGCCTCATCATTGAGCACACACAAATGACAACGTCAAATGGCACGAAACTCTTGTTCGCTCAACGTTAAGGAGGGCCTGCTTAACGTGTCAAACACGGGTGTCAGGAACGAACAACGCGCGGGCCGGTTTCTGTGTCGCCCTGATAAAACCGGTCGGGTGATCAATACCGTGCTTGCCCGGCTTCGTCATCCGCCAGTAACGTGCGATTCCACGCCGCGGCCGTATTCGCCGCCATTCAGCGCCCAGTCGGCCTGATTCGTCTTTGGAGAAGGAAGCGACCATGATTCGACGTGTGATCGCCGCGGCCATGTTGGCCGTGTGCACCTGTGCCACCGTGGCCGCGTGCGGTTCGGACAAGGGCCCCACGGCCAACGGGCCCGCGATCGCGTGGTCGGACCAGGTGTGCAAGACGATCGACGCGGGCGCGGCCAAGCTGTCCCAGCTCCCGGCGGTCGACCCGAGCAACCCGCAGGCGGCCAAGGACAGCCTCGTGGTCTACCTCGGCTCACTGTCCGACGCGCTGGGCAACGTCACCGATGGCCTGAAGACCGCGGGCGCGCCGCCGGTGACCGACGGCCAGGCCACGCTGGACAAGGCGATGGCGACCCTGACCACCACGAGGTCCACAGTGGACACCGCGAAGTCCAAGCTGCAGGCCGCTCCGGTGACCGACAGCGCGACCTTCCAGGCCGCGATCAGCGAGATCAGCAAGGTGATGAGCTCGATGACCGACAACGAGGGTCCGGCCAAGGACCTCAAGAGCAACCCCGAACTCGCCGTGGCTTTCGGCAACGCGGCCACCTGCCAGAAGGTGGAAGGCTCGACGGCACCGTCCAACTGAGCCGTCGAAGTCGAACTGCCCCGGGTCCGCCCCCGGGGCAGCTCGCGTCTCAGCGGTTCCGGCGGAAGTTTCTCGCCGCGAGCAAGGCGCCGACCGTGGCGGTGACCGCCACTAGGCCGAGGGCCGCGGCCAGTGACCAGCCCAATGGCTTGTCCAGACACAGGGCCCGGGTCGCGTCGATGGCGTAGGTGACCGGGTTGACGGTGGAGACCGTGCCGATCCAGCCGGGCATCGCCCCGACCGGCACGTAGGCACTGGAGGCGAACATCAGCGGGAACATCACGATGAACGAGATCGCCTGCATCGTCTCCGGTTTGCCCTGCCAGGTGGCCAGCGCGACGAAGATCCAGCCAAGGCCCCACCCGACGACCACGGTCAGCAGGACCGCCGCGACCACGCCCGCGACGCCGATCGGGGTGAAGCCCAGGAAGATCACCGCGGCGCCGACGGTCACCGCCAACTGGACCAGCAGCCGCACCGCGTCGGACAGTGTGCGAGCCACGAGCAGGGCGAACAGGTTGATCGGCATCGTCCGCAGCCTGCCGATGAACCCGGTGTAGATCTCGGTGAGCATCCCGACGCCGGAACTCATCGCGGTGGTCATCGCGATGTTCACCAGCGTGGCGGGCATCAGGAAGTTGATGTAGCCCTGGTACTCGACCACGCCGGGCATGGCACCCAGGCCGCTGAACACCTGGCTGAACAGCAGGAGCATCACCACCGGCTGCAGCAGCCCGAAGAACACCAGCCGGTAGTCGCCGAACGCGGTGCGCAGGGACCGGCCGGTCAGGATCAGGATCTGGTTCGCCAGTGAGCTGCCGCCCCAGTCGGTGCTGATCCGCAGGTCGCCGACGTAGAGCACGACGGTGTCGTCGGCCCGCTTGCGTGTCTTGATGGCATGTCGGCTCACGACTGGCTCCGCGCCGCCCGGTGCAGCGCGAGGTAGACGTCGTCCAGGGTGGGTTCGGTGACCGTCAGGTCGGTTGGCGCGATGCCCCACTTGTCGAGCGCCCGCACCAGCCCGGTGATGTGGTGCCCGGCGGCGACCGGCACGACGATCGCGCAGAACGCCTCCTCCGGCTGGGCGTGGATCCCGGCATAGGCCAGCGCGCCTGCCGCGTTGCGGGTCGTCGGCACGTCGACGAAGGTGACCTTGGCCGAGCGGCTGCCGACCTTGGCCTTGAGCGCCGCGGGTGTCCCCTTCGCCACCACGTGACCGCCCGCGAGCACGACCAGCTCATCGGCCAGCCGGTCGGCCTCCTCCAGGTACTGCGTGGTCAGCACGACCGACGTGCCCTCGCGCGCGAGGCGCTCGATGAACGTCCACAGCTCAGACCGGCTGACCGGGTCCAGGCCGGTCGACGGCTCGTCGAGGAACAGCACCTCGGGCCTGCCCAGCATCCCGGCCGCCAGATCGAGCCTGCGGCGCATGCCGCCGGAGTAGGTCGCGGGCTTGCGCTTGGCCGCCTCAGTGAGTCCGAAAACCGCCAACAGCTCGTCGGCGCGGGCCGCGGCCTGCTTGGCCGTCGCGCCGAGCAGGCGGGCGACGAGGATCAGGTTGGCGCGCCCGGACATCGTCTCGTCCACCGACGTGAACTGGCTGGACATGCCGATACACCGGCGAACCTTGTCGCCGTAGCGGACCACGTCCCACCCGCAGACCGACGCCGACCCCGAAGTCGGGAGGGTGCGGGTGGCCAGGATGTCGATCAGCGTCGTCTTCCCGGCCCCGTTGTGGCCAAGCACACCCAGCACCGTCCCCGCGCCCACCTTCAGGTTGACGTTCGTCAGCGCGGCCAATGGCCCATAGGACTTCCCGAGGCCGACGACGGAGATCCGGGGCCGTTCCATCCAGGTTCCCCTCGGGCGTGTTTCGGTTGCGGCACTTCAGTTTCCAGCCGAACATACCGACTGTTCAGAGCGCCGAGGAACACGCCGGATGATCAGCTGGGGATTCGTGTGGAAACCGCGCAGCGGCCGATCCCGAATTGTCCGGCCGTGACAAAGCGGCTTGACGGTCGACGGCCCCGATCACGACTATGGGCTGGGGGGTCACATGAACAAGAGGGTGCCGTACGCCGATCCCGGGACGCCGGACACACGCGGGCCTGGGCGCTATCTGTGGTGGCTGGTGACGAGCCAGCCCCGTCGAGTCGCACTCGGCGCGCTGTGGGGAACGCTCTGGATGCTGGGCCTCATGGTGCCGCCGTACCTGATCGCCCGCGCCATCGACGACGGGCTGCGCGCCCGCGACGTCGGCGCGCTGGTGGTCTGGGTGGTGGCGATCCTGGTCAGCGGCGTCGTCAACGCCGCGCTGGGCGCGCTGCGCCACGGCACGATGACCCGGGTGCGCACCGACGCGGCGTACCGGACCGTCCAGGTCATCATCCGCCACTCGGTGAAGGTCGGGGCGGCACTGCCGCGGCGGGTGTCGGCGGGCGAACTGACCACCATCCAGTCGTCGGACCTGTTCCGCATCGCGCAGGCCCTGACCATGGCCGGTCCGGGCGTCGGCGCGCTGATCGCCTACAGCGCGACCGCGGTGCTGCTGTTCACCATCTCCGGGCTGCTGGCGACGGTGGTCGTCGTCGGGGTGCCCGTCCTGTGCCTGGTCATCGGCCCGCTCCTGGCCCGGTTGCGCCGCGTCGAGTCCGACTACCGGGACCTGCAGGGCGACCTGACCGCGCGGGCGGCCGACATCGTGGCAGGCCTGCGCGTGCTGTGCGGCATCGGCGGCAAGGCCACGTTCGCGGCGAACTACCGGCGCGACTCGCACGTGCTACTCGGCGAGGGATACCGCGTCGGCGCAGTGGCCAGTTGGGCGCAGGCCGCCGGGGCGTTCCTGCCGATGCTGTTCCTCGCCGCGGTCGTGTGGATCTCGGCGCGGATGGCCGCGGCGGGCACGATCACCATCGGCGAGATGGTCGCGGTGTACGGCTATGTGGCGGTGCTCGTGGTGCCGGTGTCGTTCCTGATCGACGACACCGACGCGGTGGCCAGGGCGATGGTGTCGGCGGACCGGGTGATCGGGATCCTCAGGCTGCGCCCCGACATCGCGGACACCGGTGAGTGCCCGCCCCCGCCTGGCCCCGCGCCGCTGCGCGACGTGGAGTCCGGCCTGGTCGTAGCGCCGGGGCGGC
>Ga0247823_10001495_pt1 | contig 19495 bp, 23 predicted proteins | sample 13C_PalmiticAcid_2_FD_192426 | JGI IMG/M metagenome (GOLD analysis project Ga0247823, IMG submission 192426) | Soil microbial communities from agricultural site in Penn Yan, New York, United States - 13C_PalmiticAcid_Day30 | ecosystem: Environmental > Terrestrial > Soil > Agricultural land... | reverse complement strand
CGCTGTCATAATCGCCGACCAGCCGGGCGCCTTGCGGAATGAGCAGGAAGCGTCCGGAGGGACTGTCATAGACATTCTGGGTCACCTGCGCGGTGATCTGCCCCGGAAGGTCGGACCGGATACCGGTGATCAGCGCGGCCGGAATCACGCTGCCGGCCTGGACGACGTAGGGCGAGGAAGGGGCGACGATCCGCGCCGCGCTTTCCATCGGCCGCGCGCCGCCGCCGGTGAGGAAGCTATTTCGCCTGTCGGCGGCGGTCTGCGCGGTTTGCGAAATGGCGGGTGCAGGCGGCGACGCCGCGTCGCCAAGGGTCGGCAGGGGTGAAGGGACGGAAGCTCCTCCTCCGAGAAAGAGCTGACTGGACCGGGCGCTGTCGCGTTCCTGTGCTGCCCTCACGCGCGCCTGCTCGCCCGCCGCGACGCGCGGGTCTCCCGGCTGCGTGCCGATCGACGGCACCGGAACGGCATCGCCCCTGTCACGCGCAGCCAGGATGGGCCGGCCAAGATCGCCTGGGAGCGGCTCGCCGAGCTTGGGGATCTTGCCGTAATCGCCTGGCGCACCGGTAACGATCTCGGACCTGTTCGCTCGCTCGCCGTCGTAGACATTCTCGGCGGTCTTCGGCTTCGCCGGCAGGAGCGCATAAAGCAGCGCGCCGCCGATCCCGAAACCCGCCGCGCCGCCCATGATGGCCAGCGCCTTGCGCGAAAGCCGCATCACGTTGTGCGGTTCGGCGCCCAGCCGAAAGGCCTCGGCACCCGCCAGCGGCGCGGGGGCCGAAACCGGCTCGACTCCGATCTCCCCTGCGCGTTCCGGCGCGCTCATGAGCGGCCCCGGCGGCTTGCTATGCGCTCGATCACGACCTTGCGCACGGCACGGCCGCTGCCCATCCGAAGTTCGCCTCGCCCGAACAGCCGGTCGACGATCATGAAGCGGCCCTGCACCCGGTAGTTGAGCAGCTCCGCTTCGCCCTTTGCTCCGGTCGCAAACAACGGCGGCATGTCGCCGGTCGCGATATCGTCGCCAAACTCGATGAAGATCTGCCGCCCGTCGTCGAACACCCGCACCGGCCGCCAGCCGGGCTTGTCGCCCGAAAGTCGATAGCCGAAGTCGAGCGCGGCAAGGTCGATCCCCGCCGCGACCGGCGTCGTCCTTTCGCGTTCCGCCTCGGCCGTTCGCAGCGCGATCAGTTCGGCTTCCGGATAGGACCAGGAGACCGAGGCCATATAGATTCCGGGCGTCGCGCGGAGCTCGATGTGATAGGTCCGGCGGCTCGTGTTGATGACGATATTCGTCATGATGTCGGGCCGCGTCGGCTTCACCAGGATATGCACCCGGCGGCCGGCTCCGCCGCCGCTGACCGTGTCGCCGATGATCCAGCGGACCGTGTCGCCGGCAGCGACGGGACCCGGCCCGACGAGTTCCTCGCCCTCCTGCAGCACGATGTCGGTGACCTGCCCGGGCGATGCGTAAACCTGATAGAGCGCGCCTTCGGCCCAGGCATATTTCTGGATAGCGTTGAGGAAGGTGGCCCGCTCCGGCTGGACACGCGCGGCATCATTCGCGCGCCCGACATTCTGGCGCGGATCGCGGCTTTCGGCGCCAATCGACGGCGACGTTGCCGTGAAAGCGATGGCCCCGGCGAGCAGGGAAATTCTGAAAACGAGGTTCATTGGTTGAGCTCCTTGGACCAGGAAATAGCGGACACGAAGATGCCGAGCGGGTTGCGGCGGAGCGCATCGGGGGTGCGCGGCGGCACATGGGCGACGGTGAGGATGGCGGACCAGCGCGAGGTCTCGATCAGGCTCCCGTCCTGGTAACGGCGTTCGGTCCAGGCGATCCGGAAGCTTTCGCGAGAGGCACGGATCACGCTTGAGACGTCGACGGCGACCTGGACCTTGCCGACCTCGGCGAACGGGTCGTTGTTCCGTGCATGATCGTTCAGCGCCTGTGCCCCGGCGGCGGTCGTGAAGTCATAGGCCGCGAGCCAGTCCTTGCGCAGCACGACCGGATCGGCGGGAATCGAGCGGACATGCTCGATGAAGCGGGCAAGGTGAAACGCGGTCTGCGGGTCGGTCGGCTGATAATCTTGGTCCGCGGGCGCGACGGCGCGGGCCTCGCCGAGCTTGTCGACCTCGACCACCCAGGGCGTGATCGTGCCGCGCGCCGAATGCCAGATAAGGCCGCCCGCAAGACCACCCGAGAGGAGGAGCGAGCCGAAGAAGGCGAGCCGCCAGTTCTTCGCCTGCAGCCGCGCCGAGCCGATACGGTCGTCCCAGACCTGTGCGGCGCGCTGATAGGGTGTAACCGGCTCGGGCGTGCGGCCATAATGGTTGTTGGGTCTCTTGAACATGATCAGTCCTTTTCGCTGATGTCGGGGGCCGAGCCGCCGCCATGGCTGTCGCCGCCCTTCAGGGTGTGGGCACCGATGGTCGCGCCCTGTGTCATCATCTGCCGGCGGCGCATCGCGGCCGCCCATGCGGGAGGAGCGTCTGCAGATCGGGAAGGCTCAGCACTTTCGGCAGCCCCGCTGCGCCCGGTCTCGAAGTCGGCTCGCAGCTTCTGGGCGGCGCGGCGAAGCGGTGATGCGGCGCCGCTCGCGGCATTGCGCCCCACATTGGCAAGGCCCGAGCCGACCGCCCCTGCCCCGCTCTTCCCGGCCGCCCCCGCCGCATAGGCGGCTGAGGCGCTACCGGCCCCGCGTGCACCCGCCGAAGCGGCACCGCGCGCTGCAGTGGCGGCCGCGCCTCCCGCAAGCGTCGCACCCGCCGCACCGGCGGCAAGGGTCGCTCCCGCCGCCACCGCGGTCCCTGCCGCGGCACCGGCTCCGAGCTGCGGCCCGCCCGCGACGATGCCGTTGGCGACGCTGGGGCCGAAGATACCGAGGCCGAGAAGCGTCAGCGCGCCGAGCGCGATCGCCATTGCCTGCTCGATGTCGGGTTCAGGGCCGACGCCAGCATCGAGGAAGCGATCGAACAAGGTCGTCCCGATGCCGGTGATGACCGCGAGAACCAGAAGCTTGATGCCCGAGGAGATAATATGCCCGAGGACCCGCTCGGCCATGAAAGCGGTTCGACCGAAGAAGGCGAAGGGGATCAGCACGAAGCCCGCGAGCGTCACGAGCTTGAATTCGAGGATCGTGACGAAGACCTGCACCGCGAGGATGAAGAAGGCCAGCACCACGATCACCCAGGCGACGAGCAGGATCAGTATCTGGACGAAGTTGGTGAAAAGCCCCACCGGCCCCAGCAGATCGGCCGATGCATCGAGCAGGGGTTCGGCGGCATCGAGTCCCGTCGCCGCGACGAAACCCGGGCGCATGAAGTCGCCGATCGCCATGGCGCCGCCGCTCGCTTTCAAGCCCAGCCCAGCGAAACTTTCGAGCATGATGGTCGCCAGGCTCTGGAAATTGCCGATGATGAAGGCGAACACACCGATATAGAGTGTCTTCTTGACGAGACGCTGGAGCACATCTTCATCGGCGCCCCACGCCCAGAAAAGCGCCGCGATCGTCACGTCGATGACGATCAGCGTCGATGACAGGAAGCCGACCTCGCCGCCGAGCAGGCCGAAGCCGCTGTCGATGTAGGTCGAGAAGACCGACAGGAACTGGTCGATCACGCCGGTATCATTCATCGTTCTTGCTTTCCTGGCCGAAGAAGTGGCGGCGTTTCGCCTCCCAGGCCGCCTCGCATTCCGCATCGGCAATGGTGACGGTGCGGCAGCGGCGGAGCGTCTCGGCAAGCTTGGGGCGTGCGTCCGCTTCGGAGATCCGAGCAGGAGCGGAGGCACGCGGCGCGGGCGGATCGACCGCGGCCAGAAGCGCGAGCGTCAACGCCATGCCGCTGACGACTGCTCCGGCGACGAGCTTCCCCGCCCGGCCCATCTCAATTGCCCTTGCGGAAGCGGCGAAAGCGTTCGCGTCCTTCGGCCTCGGCCGCCGCCGCGCGGGCGGCATCGAGCATTTCGGCGCGGCCCTGCGCGGCGATCGCGGCGGCGAGGTCGCCGAGCTGCTGCGACTGGAGCGCGAGCAGCTGGTTGCCGGCCTGCGCTGCCTGCAGCGCGCCGCTCGCCGACTGGCTGGCGGTTACCAGAGTCGAGATCGACTGACGCGCCGCGCCCATGTTGGTGACGACGCCGGCCTGCACCTTCATCGCGTCCTGGAAGGCGCCGACGCTGTCGTTCCAGCGGGCCTCGGCATTGGCGACGAGCGCCGCTTGCGAGCCCGATAAGGCCGCCCCCTTGTAGCGCGCCTCGAAGGTCTTCTGGATATCGCCGACGTCGAAGGCGATGCGCTGCGCCTCGCCGAGCAGGTCGCGGGTCCGGTCGACCTGCCCCTGCAGTTCCTGCAGCGTCGAGGTCGGCAGGCTCTGCAGATTGCGCGCCTCGTTGACGAGCGAGGTCGCCTGGTTCTGGAGTTGCTTGATCTGGTTGTTGATCTGCTCGAGCGTGCGCGCGGCGGTCAGGATATTCTGGGCGTAATTGCGCGGATCATGGACGATCCCGCCGATCTGCGCCGCGGCGGGCGTGATCACCGCACCGGCGGGCAGCATGGCGATCGCGACCAGGCCGACGAGGGCCGCATGGCGACGGAAATTCTTCTTCATCAACTTCACTCCTTCAGGGGGCTGCGATTTCAAGATTGCCGAGCAGGTCGGCGGCCCAGCTCAGGCCGCGGTGGCGCAGCCAGGCCGCGGCGAACTGCTGCTGGCCATGCGCGGCGATGAGTTCGCCGATGCGGATCTGATCGGACTTCGAGGAAGCGGCGGCGAATGCGAGCGCGATGTCGCCGAGCCCCAGGTCGAAGAGCCGGTTGCCTTGCCGCGACTGGCAATAATAATCGCGCTTCGGCGTCGCGCGGCTCAGGATTTCGATCTGACGGTCGTTGAGCCCGAAGCGCGCATAAACCCGCGCGATCTGCGGCTCCGCCGCACGTTCGTTCGGCAGGAATATCCGCGTTGGGCAGCTTTCGATAATCGCGGGCGCGATCGCGGAGCTTTCGATATCGGCAAGGCTCTGCGTGGCGAAGATCACGCTCGCATTCTTCTTTCGCAGCGTCTTCAGCCACTCGCGCAGCTGCGCCGCGAACGCGGGTTGATCGAGAACGAGCCAGCCCTCGTCGATGATGATCAGCGTCGGCGAGCCGTCGAGGCGGCCTTCGATCCGGTGGAACAAATAGGACAGCACCGTCGCGGCCGACGCGGCACCGACGAGGCCTTCGGTTTCGAGCGCCAGCACCCGCGCTGAGCCCAGATGCTCGGCCTCGGCGTCGAGCAGGCGGCCCCAGGGACCGCCCACGAGATAGGGCGCGAGCGCAAGCTTCAGCTCCTGCGACTGGAGCAACACGGCGAGGCCGGTGAGCGTCCGCTCGGCGATGGGCGCGGTCGCGAGCGACGTCAACGCCGACCAGAGATGCTCCTTTGCCGCCGGGCCGACCGCGACGCCCTCGCCGGCCAGCAGCGCCGCGAGCCATTCGGCCGCCCAGGCGCGCTCGGCCGCCTCGTCGATCCGCGCCAGCGGCTGCAGCGCGACTGAGCCGTCGCTGGCCGCGGCATGGAGCGCGCCGCCGAGATCCTGCCAGTCGCCGCCCATGCCAAGCGCCGCGGCGCGGATCGAGCCGCCAAAATCGAAAGCGAAGATCTGGCCGCCCTCATAGCGGCGGAACTGCATCGCCATCAGCGCGAGCAGCACCGATTTTCCGGCGCCCGTGGGGCCCACGACGAGGCAATGTCCGACGTCGCCGACATGGAGCGAAAGACGGAACGGGGTCGAGCCTTCGGTCTTGCCGTAAAGCAAGGGGGCATCACCGAAATGCTCGTCCCGTTCCGCCCCCGCCCACACCGCCGAGAGGGGGACGAGATGGGCGAGATTGAGGGTCGAGACCGGGGGCTGGCGGACATTGGCATAGACATGGCCGGGCAGGCTCCCGAACCAGGCATCGAGCGCGTTCACGCCCTCGACCGCGCAGGTGAAGTCGCGGCTCTGGATGATCTTCTCGACCAGCCGGAGCTTTTCGGTCGCGAGGGCAGGATCGCGGTCCCACACGGTGATCGTCGCCGTGACATAGGCGATGCCCGCTTCGTCGGCGCCAAGCTCCTGCAGCGCCATGTCGGCGTCTGCGGCCTTGTTCGACGCGTCACTGTCCATCAGGACCGACGCCTCGTTGGTCATCACCTCTTTCAAGATCGCGGCGATCGACTTGCGCTTTGCGAACCACTGCCGCCTGATTTTCGTCAGCAGCCGGGTCGCGTCGGTCTTGTCGAGCATGATCGCGCGCGACGACCAGCGATAGCCGAAGGCCTGGCGGTTGAGTTCGTCGAGCAGGCCGGGGAAAGTGACGCTCGGGAAGCCGGTGATGGTGAGGGTGCGAAGGTGATGCTCGCCGAGCCGCGGCTCGAGCCCGCCGACGAGCGCCTCGTCGGCGAGAAGCGCGTCGAGATAGGCCGGCGTCTCGGGAACGCGGACGCGCTGGGCCTTGGTCGAGATGCAGCTATGGAGATAGGTCAGCGTCTCGCCGTCATTCAGCCATTCGGCCTCGGGCATGAAACCCTCGACGAGATGCAGGACGCGGCCGGTGCGATCGATGAAGCTCACGAGAAGCTCCTTCGGATCGACGCCCGACTTCGACCGGCCCTCATAGAGCCAGGCCTCGGCGCGCGCGGCCTCCTCGGCGGGCGGCATCCAGAGCAGGGTCAGATAATAGAAGCTCTCGAAATGCGCCCCTTCCTCGCGGAACTGTTCGCGGCGCTCGACATCGACGAGTTCGGACACCGGGTCGGGAAATTCCGAGACGGGATAGGAGATGGCGGGTACGCGCTGCGCCTCGACGAAGACCGCCCAGCCCGATCCCAGCCGCCGGAGCGTGCTGTTGAGCCGCGAAGTGACCGCGACGAGTTCGGCGGGCGTGGCGCTGTCGAGGTCGGGCCCGCGAAAACGCGCCGTGCGCTGGAAGGAGCCATCCTTGTTGAGCACCACGCCCTTAGCCACCAGGCAGACCCAGGGGAGAAAGTCGGCGAGGCGGGCGGATTTCGTGCGATATTCCGAAAGGTTCATCATGGGCGCATCCAGACAGGATATTTGAGGTGACGCCGGGCGACGTCGACGAACTGTGGGTCGCGGCGCGCGGCCCAGACCGAGAGAGCGTGGCCGACCGCCCAGAGGACGAGACCGACGATCCAGAGCCGGAGCCCCAGGCCCACGGCGCCGGCGAGCGTGCCGTTGACGATCGCGAGACTGCGCGGCGCGCCGGCGAGCAGAATGGGCTCGGCGAGCGCCCGGTGGACCGGCGCGAGGAAGCCCGGCACCTCCGCTTCGCGGCTCATCAGACGAGCGCTCCGCCGCCGAAGGAGAAAAAGGAGAGGAAGAAGCTCGAGGCGGCGAAGGCGATCGACAGGCCGAACACGATCTGCACCAGCCGGCGGAAACCGCCCGAGGTGTCGCCGAACGCCAGGCTGAGGCCGGTCACGATGATGATGATCACCGCGACGATCTTGGCGACCGGTCCCTCGATGCTCTCGAGGATCGACTGCAGCGGGGCTTCCCACGGCATCGACGACCCGCCGGCATGGGCAGGCATTGAAGCGGCAAGCGCAACGAAGAGCGCGGTGGAGCAGAGCATGGCGCGGCGTGCGCCATGCCGAAAGGCATGGATCATCGATTGTCTCCTTCAGAGTAAAGCAGCGGGGTCAGCCGATATTCGAGGGTCAGCCGGTCGAACCCGTCGACCCGCGTGAGTTCCGACAGACGCCGACCGGTGCCGTCGCGGACGAGCACGGCGACGAGGTTGATCGTCTCCGCGAGCAATGCCCGCGGCACGGTGACCACAGCTTCCTGGATCAGCTGCTCCATCCGGCGCAGCGCGCCGAGCGCGCTGCCGGCGTGGATCGTACCGAGCCCACCGGGGTGGCCCGTGCCCCAGGCCTTCAGCAGATCGAGCGCCTCGGCGCCGCGCACCTCGCCGATCGGTATCCGGTCGGGCCGCAGGCGCAGCGAGGAGCGAACGAGATCCGAGAGCGAGGCGACGCCGTCCTTTGTGCGCATCGCGACGAGGTTGGGCGCGGCGCACTGCAGCTCGCGCGTATCCTCGATCAGCACGATCCGGTCGTTGCTCGCCGCAACCTCCGCCAGCAGCGCGTTGGTGAGCGTCGTCTTGCCGGTGCCGGTGCCGCCCGCGACGAGAATATTGAGCCGGTCGCGAACGCCCGCCCGGAGGATCTCGGCCGCACCGGCGGACATGATGGCCGAGGCGACATAGTCGTCCAGCGTGAAGACCGCGACCGCCGGCTTGCGGATCGCAAAGGTCGGCGCGGCGACGACAGGCGGCAGCAGGCCTTCGAAGCGTTCTCCGCCGTCGGGCAGTTCCGCAGATACCCGCGGTGCAGCGCCATGGACCTCGGCGCCGACATGGTGCGCGACGAGGCGAATGATACGCTCGCCGTCGCCGGCGGTCAGCGTTTCGCCGCTGTCCGCGATCCCGTGCCCCAGCCGATCGACCCAGAGACGGCCATCGGGATTGAGCATGATTTCGATGACGTCGCGGTCCGCGAGCCAGCCCGCGATCGCGCCGCCCATCGCGGTGCGAAGCATGCGCGCGCTGCGATGACGTGCCTCCAGCCGAGCAGGTTCTGCGCCCATCGGGATCCCCATCTGATGAGGCCGGGCAACAGCACCCGGCGCGACGGGGACGAGTAAGAGACGCACGAACTGCGCAAATTCAACAGCGATCTGTGCCGATCGAAGGCTGGAGCAGAAAGACAGGCCGTAGCGTAGGCTCTGGAAGCGTAACGTCCGGCGAGCAACCGCAAAATTCGATCCGCACCTTGTGCGAAGCGCGATTTTGACAACAGTGTAATCATGACTGATTCGGGGTCGCAGCCGTCAGAAGACGAAATGCGGTGGGCGCGGCTCACGTCGAAGCAGCGCGCATGCCTCGATCTCCTGCTCGAGCATCAGACCTCAAAGCAGATTGCGCGGCGGCTCGACATTTCGAAGCAGGCCGTCGATCTCAGGCTCACGACGGCGCGCGACGTCCTCGGCGCGGCCAACAGGGCCGAAGCCGCAAACCGGTACGCGCGCCTCAAACAGACCTATGACCGTATGCCATGGGACGCGATCATAGTACCCCCAACGCCCGATCGCATGCCATCCGACTCTCCGGACGAAGGGCTGGCCGCGCTGACATTGACCGACAGCAGATCGTTTGCGGTCGACCGGGGCGCGGCCAGCTCTCCGTCCAAGGGTCTCTGGAGGCGCGATCATTCCCGCTCGAGCAAGGTCTGGATCATGGCTGCGATGTTGGCCGTCCTGGCTCTGCTCATAGTGGCGGGAGTGACGATCGGCGAAACGCTGACGCGGCTGATCTCCGGCTGACACTTTCAACCTGTCCACCCCAAGGGCCGGAGCAAGTGCTTCCGGCATAGGAGAAGTCATGCCCAAGCAAATCACCGTCTCGGCCGCACGCCTCGTCCGCGACGTGCCCGCCGCCGAAACCAGGATCGACGATGCCCTTATCGCGGTGTCCTCGCTGATGACGAGCGTCGTCATCGCGCGGCGTGATACCGTCGGCGTTCCCGCGATCAAAGGCCAGGCCACGATCCGCCGTTTGATGAAGGCGCAGATGGCGCTGGTCGACGTCAGCGGCGATATCCTGCGCGTGCACGGCGAACTTGCCGACATCGGACGCGAGACCGCGGGCTATGATCTCCATGAATGTCCCTCTGTCGCGGGCAGCGCAGACGGTGCGAGGTCGGAAGCGGCCTGAACGATTGACCGGGGGCAGCGGCCGTGAAAGGCTCGGGGCATGCGCATCGCCTTGTTTCTGGCTTTCTTGGCCGTTGCTGTCGGCTATGCCGCCTGGAAAGGCGGCGGCCCGGAGCGGGTGATGGCCGCGATCGCGGCGGCGATGGTCGGCGCAGACCAGTCGCTTCACCTCTTCGTTCCGCCGAGCTTCGCCTCGCTGGACACGGGGCATCTCGCGATCGATTTGTTTGGCGCAGCCTCTACAGTCGCGCTCGCGCTCTTTGCGCATCGCTTCTGGCCCATGTGTATCGCCGTTCTGCATCTGGCCCCATTATTCGCCCATACGAGCCGGCTCCTCGATGCGACCCTTCACCCGGCGGCCTATCTCGCGATGCAGGTGGCGACGTCATGGCCGGTGCCGGCCATTCTCATCATCGCGACATGGCGACACCAGCGTCGGCTTGCGCGCGGCGAGAGCGAGCCGTGCTGGCAAATCTCGTCGCGGCGATCGAGCCCGACAACAGCGAGACACTAGCCGCGGCGCTGCTCGCAAGGCACCGGACGCTTGCGCGCCTCCTTGAGCAATCGCCCGAATCGCTGGCCCGGACCCTCGGACGGGACAGCCCCGTCGCCGCGATGATCGTCGCCGCGCGCGCTGCGGCGTCGGAAGCCATGCGCACCGGCGTCGCCGGACGCCGGATCGGCTCCGGCGATCGCCGGTTGATCCGCTATCTGCGGTCATCGATGGGCGCGCTCCGCGACGAAGTGCTGCGCGTCCTGTTCCTCGACGCCTCGCACCGCCTCATCGCGGACGAGCAATTGCAGCACGGAACGCTCGGTCAGCTTGCCATCTATCCGCGCACGATCTTCCGCCGCGCGATCGAACTCGACGCCGCCGCCGTCATCCTGGTCCACAATCATCCAAGCGGCGATCCGACGCCGAGCGCGTCCGATGTCGAGAGTACCGAGCGACTGGCCGCGATCGGGCACGCGCTCGATGTCGAGGTGCTCGAGCATATCGTCGTGACCTTGGGCGGCCATCGAACCATCCTTCCCGCCGGGACCGGCGCTCATGGCGCGGTAACCTCAAAGGTCTTGCTTCGCGAGGGATCGGGGGGATGGTGCAATGCCCCCGGCATCGCCGGCGCTCTTGCCAACGCGCAGAAAGCAGCGCGGCGGCGCATCCTCCGCCGCCAGCTGGTCGGCGCGACCGAATTATTCGGCGAACCGGCGTGGGATATGCTCATCGACCTGTTCATTCACGAGGCGCAAGCCAAGCCGGTATCGACCAGTTCGCTGTGCATTGCCTCCGGCCTCCCGATGAGCAGCGCGCTGAGGCTGCTGCAGCGCCTTTGCGACATGGCCCTGGTGACCCGCGAGGCGGACCGGCACGACGGCCGGCGTAACTTCATCCGGCTCGCGCCGGATCTCGGCCACCGGCTCATGGCCTATTTTGCCGGCGGCGACGAATGAGCTGCGACATCGCGCGACAACTCGTCGCTGAGCTTCGGGCCGAGCTCCATCCGGCGGCTGAGCGAATCGACGAAAGCCTCCCATCGCTTCTTGCCGGTGGCCTGTGCCGCGCGGAGCGCCGTATCGGGAAGCGGCGGCGTGTTGATGAGCCAGGAGCGTATGAACAATGCGAACGCCTCGTTCGACAGCTCGACATGCCATTCGAGCCGGTCGAGCTGGCGCGAAATCCGGTCGAGCCGCCGCGTCAAGACGGCTTCGATCCGTTCCTCATGATCGGGTGTCAGAAGGGACGCGAGCGCCGCTTCGACGATGTCGGTGCGCGTGATCCGGCGGCTGCTCGCCCGCTCGTCGAGCTGGCGTGCCAGAACCGCATCGATCCGGAATGTTCGTTTGACCGATGGCTTTCTCACAGCTCGATCCCGTCATCCGGGTCCTGCGCCGCCAGCCGGGCCCCGCGCCGCATCGCCCCGTCGATTGCTTTGCGCTCGCGGAGCGGATCGTCGTCGCGCTCCTCGATCGGGAATTCGAACTCGCTGGCACCGGTGCCCGGCGGCGGGGCGACATTCTCATGGTCGGGGATCGCGGGCTCCTGCCGGATGCCGCTGCTGGCCTCAGCATCGTCCGTTTCCTGCTGCGATATTTCGCCGCCATCATCCTGGCCTGCAGGCTCGGCAAAAGCGCCGGGTAAAATGTCCGGACGTGCCAGCGACGTCCAGTCGTCGGACCCAGCCTCGCGCTCTGCCTGCATCTCGGGCGGCGGCAGGATGCGCGCCTGGAACCGGGGATCGGTATAATATCGCGCCTTGCTCGCGCGGATCGGAGCAACCCCCGCTGCCATGACGATTTCCTGGTCCGGGGGCAGTTGCATCACCTCACCGGGGGTCAGCAGCGCCCGTGCGGTCTCGGTGCGTGAGACCATGAGGTGGCCCAACCATGGCGAGAGCCGGTGGCCGGCATAATTTTTCATCGCGCGCATTTCGGTCGCGGTCCCGAGCGCGTCGGAAATACGTTTCGCGGTGCGCTCGTCGTTCGTCGCGAAACTCACCCGGACGTGGCAATTGTCGAGGATGGCATTGTTTGGCCCATAGGCCTTCTCGATCTGGTTCAGCGACTGGGCGATGAGGAAGGCCTTGATCCCGTAGCCCGCCATGAAGGCGAGCGCGCTCTCGAAGAAATCGAGCCGCCCCAGCGCCGGAAATTCGTCGAGCATGAAGAGAAGGCGCTGCGGCCGCGCGGCAGGATTGAGCTCCTCGGTGAGCCGCCGCCCGATCTGGTTGAGGATGAGGCGGATGAGCGGCTTGGTCCGGCTGATGTCGCCGGGCGGGACGACGAGATAGAGCGAGGTCGGAGCCTCGCCGGTGACGAGATCGGCTATCCGCCAGTCCGACCGCCCCGTCACCGCGGCGATGACGGGGTCGCGGTAAAGGCCGAGGAAGGACATGGCGGTCGAGAGCACCCCCGACCGCTCGTTCGCCGACTTGTTGAGGAGGTCCTGCGCGGCGCGGGCGACGACCGGATGCACCCCTGCCTCTCCGAGATGGGCGGTCGTCTGCATGATCCGCAAGGTCGAGGCGATGCCGCGGCGGGGATCGGACAGAAAGGCCGCAACGCCGGCGAGCGACTTGTCCTCTTCGGCATAAAGGACATGGAGGATTGCCCCCACGAGCAGCGAATGGCTCGTCTTTTCCCAATGGTTACGCTTCTCGAGGCTGCCTTCGGGATCGACGAGCACGTCGGCGACATTTTGCGCGTCGCGCACCTCCCACTGCCCGCGCCGGATCTCGAGCAGCGGGTTGTACGCCGATGACGCGATGTTGGTCGGATCGAAGAGCAGCACGCGCCCGTGCTTCGCCCGAAAGCCTGCGGTAAGCTGCCAATTCTCGCCCTTGATATCGTGTATGATGCAGCTGCCGGGCCAGGTGAGAAGCGTCGGCACGACGAGACCGACGCCCTTGCCCGAACGCGTCGGCGCGAAGCAGAGGATATGTTCGGCGCCGTCGTGGCGAAGATAATGCCTGCCGAACCGCCCGAGGATCACCCCCGTCTCGCCGAGCATGCCGGCCCGCCGGATATCGCGGGCATCGGCCCAGCGCGCCGAGCCGTAGGTTTCAGCGCGCCGCCGCTCGCGGGCGCGCCACACCGACATGGCGATCGCGACAATGATCGAGACGAAGCCGCCCGAGGCTGCAATCATCGCGCCGCGGTAGAAGATCGGCGGCGCATAGGCGTCGTAAACGAACCACCACCAGAAGAAGGCGGGCGGCGGATAGACCGGATAGTCGCCGACCCGGAACCATGGCGCGCCGAGCGCCGGCTGAAAGCCGAGCGCGGCAGCGGTCCATTGCGTCGCCGCCCACACCGCGAGGATCACGATCGCGCCGACGGCGGCGATCTGGCCCCAGAGTATCTTGTCGTTCATGCGAGGCTCTCCCTTCTAGATGCCGAGGCCGCGGCCCAGCGCCCAGTCGACGCTGCCGCCGGGCGACATGGTGCCGGTGATGTGCTGGCCAAGGTGGCGGTCGAGCGCGGGGCGCCAGGGGACGAGTTGGAAGCCCAGCCCGTCATCGATCATCGCGAAGCGCCCCGACGCGAGGGTGACGCGTTCGCGGTAGATGCCGCTCACATGCTCGCCGGCAGCCGAGGGTTTCGCGGCAAGGCCGGTTCGGGCGGCGATCGCAGCAGTCGCGGCGTCGAGCTCACGCGAGGCGAGCCTGTCGATCAGGCCCGGCGACAGGGTCAGCCGATCGCCGACGCGTGATGCCAGTCCCTCGCGAACGAGATGCTGTGTCCGCTCGTTCATCGCCTGGCGGATTTCGAGACCGAAACCGCTCCCGCATGCGACGGGCTCGCGAGCGACAAGCTGGCGGTCGAGCCAGGTCGCGCCGGGCGCCGTGACCTGCGCGGCAAGCGGCAGGTCGGAGCGCGTGGCGAGCGACATATGCGCACGCCCCTTGCCATCCTCCCAGCTGCGCAATTCGACGATCGCGCCGGGAGCCGCGTCGCCGGTCATTTCGATATCGTTGAAACGGAAATGGTGGGTGCGCCCGTCGGCACCATTGACGATCGCATAGGCGCTGCCGGCGAGCTCGTCATGGAGACCGCGCTCGACCAGTCGGCCGATGATCGGACCTCCCGGGGCTCCTTCGTGCAGCGCGAGCGTGCCGGGATCGAACCGCCCCCCGTCGCGCGTGAGCGCCCGGTGCATCGTCTTGATGATATCGCCGCGTACCGCGACTTCGCGCAGCGCCTGTTCGGCGCCCGCATCCATGACCCAGAGGCCGGCGCCCTTTCGCTCGGCAAGTCCCATCTGTTCGAGCTTCGCGGCGCGGCCCACCAGCAAACCGTGCATGCGCCGGTCGTCGCCGGCGGCGGGGCGCAGATCGATCGTCCCGCCCATTCCGTCGGCCATCCGTTGGAGCCGGGCGTCGAGGCTCGTCCAGCGTTCGGCAACGACCTCGCGCGCAAGCGCATTTTGCAAGTCGAGCTCGCTGCGGGGACCGAGCTCGAGCGTCGCGAGGGTCTCGGCGCGCCCGCGGATGCCGGCCGAGATATAACCGCGGTCGACGACGAGGTCGGAGCCATCGTCGGCGACCCCGCGCACGAGAATATGGACGTGTGGATTGTCGGTGTTCCAATGGTCGACCGCCACCCAGTCGAGCCGCGTTTCCAGATCCCTCTGCATGTCGGTGAGAAGATCGCGGGTGAAGGCGCGAAGGTCGGCGAGATCGGCCGCATCCTCGGGGCTGACGATCAGCCGGAAATGGTGCCGGTCATCCTCACAGCGCTCGGCGAACGCGTCGCGATCGGCTGCGTCGCCATCGGTATCGAACATGCTCGCGTCGCGTCCGTCGCGGGTCACGCCCTCGCGCTCCAGATAGGAAATATGGCGCGCGAGCGGCGCCGCCCGGAAACGCGCGCCGCGATGGCGGACCACGCGTGTTATCACGGTGACGCGCCGACTGCCCGGCTGGCTGCGCATCGCCGCGAGCGCGCGCCGGCCCCGCCCCCGCGTTCCGGTCCCGCCGCCGCGTGTCCGCCCGGACCGCGAGCGGGTGTAGCCCGAGCGAGCGGCAGCCCTGCGGACCTGGGCTGCGAGACGCTTACCCCTGCGCGCGGACCCCGAGCCGCGATCGCGGCTCCGTCCCGGCCTGATCCGGAAATCGCCGTCGTCACGCCGCATGGAGGGGGCTGCCATACGAAAAATGCGCGCACGGGGCCGGCTCCACCTGATCCGTATGGCTAATTTCGGCCGTGCCATACGCGCAAAGCCGCAGAAAACCGACCATCCCGGGCCCGCAGCTGGCACGGCTTTTATCTTGCGATCCCCAATTCCCCTTCCACCAAGACCTTGCCGCTCCCCGACAGCAACCTCCAGGAACGCTGACCCACCGGCGGGCCATCAGCGCTCACCCCGGGTGGAGAGGGAAATGAACAGCGACGCAGCGGGCGCGGAAGACGGCGCTGCGCCTTCGGGTCCGGATGCCGGACGCGCATTCTCTGGATCGCCGCGGCCCCCGGCGAAGAGCGCCGCGCCGCGCCAGCCGGGCGACGGCCTGGGCAGCAAGTCGACAGCGCCGACGGCAGAAACAGTGCCGACGCCATGCAGTTCGGGGGCGATCTTCGCGACATAGGCGATGGTTTCGGCGGGTAGGCCGCGGCGGCCCGATGCATAGGCATCGGCGCGCCCCGGCCCCGCATTATAGGCGGCGAGCATCAGCGCGATGTCGCCATAGCGGTCCCACATCGCGCGCAGATAGGCTGCACCGGCCAAGATGTTGGCGCGGGGATCGAACGGGTCCGGACCCAGCCGATGCCGCGCCGTCAGCGACGCCCAGGTGCCGGGCATGATCTGCATCAGCCCCATTGCTCCGGCGTGCGACACGGCGCCTGGCCTGCCTCGACTTTCGGCGTGCATCACGCGCCATATCCAACGTTCGGGAATAGCGAAACGCCGCGCCGCTTCGGCAACCGGCGCGGCATAGGGATGTCCGCCCGGCTGCACCGCGGCGACAGCCGGCGTGCAGACCGGCGGCAGGACGAAGCCCATGAGCAACGCGCCGAATGGCGCGGCGACGCGCAGCGCCAGACGCCGGACGATATGCAGCCACCGCGCCATCGATCAGTTTCCGCCCTGCGCTTCGGGACGCGACCAGAGGATCGAATATTCGTCCAAGTCGTCGCCCAGGCGAACCAGGTTCGCCCGCAGCGGCGCAGCAAGGCTCGGGTCGTCGATCTGCAGGGCGATGTAGAGACCGCGCGGGCCCGAACGATCCCAGCCGGCGCCGATTTCCGCGCCGTGCGCGGGATCGCCGATCAGCAGTCGCCACGCGGGTGCATTCTCCTTTTCAGAATAGGCCGCACTGGAAAGCGTGATCTCCGCGTCGAACGCAAGCGTCCTGATCGAGCCCGAGAAGCCGCCGGTGTCATTGCGGCGCATTGTTCCGATAATCATTCTATATCTCCTTCTTGCTGGAAGATGCTGCAGAGCCGTCGTCGGCGGCGCGCCAGCGAAGCGGCGCCGAAGCGTTCGAGCGGGTGAGAAGCGGATGCGCGGTGCCGATCAGGCCAGTGGCTGGCAGCGACCCGAAATAGCGGCCGTCGAGGCTGTCCGGCGCCGCATTGAGCAGGAAGATCTCGCCGCGCCCGACGGTCCGGCAACCGGTCCAGTCGGGCAGCGGCCGGTTCGCCCGGTCGCGCGCCAGCGCGCGGGCGGCGCCTGCTCCGTCGATCGTTACGAAGGCGCCCGACCGGCAGACGAGCGCGCCGGGAAGCGCGGCAACGCGCTTCAAAAGCGGCAGGCCGCGCGGCAGATATCCGCGCGCGGCGAGGAAGCTGGCGAGCGCCGGCGGCGGCTCGATGGCGACCAGGTCGCCGAGCCGCGGCGGCGCATCCGCGTCGATCCGGTAGAGACCGGTCGGCGCGCTGGCGCTCGCATTCCAGATGAGGCGCGGCGCGGGCTCTGCCCAGGCGACAGCGACGAAGAGCGCACCGAACATCGTCGCTGTCGCCAGCGTGCAGCAAAGCATCCGGCGGTTCATGATTCGACCGCCCGGCGGCGCAGCCACGCCGTGTGGCGTTCGGTCGAATAGGGCCGGAACGGCAAGCCGGCTGCAATCCGGCTGCCAATGTGGCGCCAGTGATCGGGCGCTGCATCGCAGGCTTCGATACCGGCGGCTTCGATCCCATCGATCGCCTCGAGCGCCTTCTGTACCTTTGGCCAGCCATCGATCCGCGCGAGAATTTCGGCGCCGGGACGGACGAACGGCAGCGTCGAATGCGGCTCGCCGGGCGCGACCGCCATGGCGATCGCGATGTTCGAATGGATGGTGCCGAAGTCGTTCGACGTCCAGCGAACGAAGGCGAAGACGGCGCCGGGCCGAAAGCAGACTAGGCGCGTCCGGCGGCTCAGGATGCGCTCGGCGGCAACGCGGCCGAAGCGGATCCATTGTTCGTGCCGGCCTTCGATCCAGGTCAGTTCGACCTCGGTGAACGCATCGCGCGGCGGCGCCGGCGGCGCCGGCAGCGTACGCCCGATGCGCGGCGAAGGTCCCGGCAATCCGAGCGCTGCCTCGGCATCGGCGCCGCGCATCAGCTCGGCTCCCGCCGCGCGGGACGGACAATGCCGCTACCGGGATCGGAGGTCGAGGTGCGGCGGCCGAGCTCGACCCAGGCGTCGAGTTCGTCGATCGCATAGACGACGCGGCCCCCGAGCTTGCGATAGACGGGTCCCGTTCCGTAGCAGCGATGCTTCTCGAGCGTCCGGTGCGAGAGGCCGACGCGTTTTGCCGCCTCGGGCGTCGTCAGAAAGCGCGGCGGGTGGCCGGTGGTCATGGGGGGCTCCTTCAGGCCGCCGGACCCCGAAGAGCGGGCCGGCGGGCGATGTCGCGTCATGGCGCGGAGCAAGGCGCACGGGGGAGCGGCTCGATTTCACCGCTGTTTTTGTCGCCCCGGCATACCAATGAGCAGCGAGCGGTAGCCGCCGGTGGCCAGCGCCTCGGCTTCGCGGATCAGCCGCTGGGTCCGGCGCCGCTCAGGGGAGGCTTTCCAGGCGGCACCGCGCCCCATGGCGGCGCGCGGATAGACGAGGCGGCTTGCGACCTCGTGGCTGGTGATGCGGGTCCCGTCGCGAAGATCGAGGATGGCGAGCAGCAGGTCGAGTCGCTGCGCCTGGTAGACGGTCGGCCGCGCCCCGGGCTGCGAAGAGGGCGCTCCGCGCAGCGATCGGTCGAGATCCTGCACCGCCTCAAGCCTCGTCCCGGTCATGCCGTCGAGGGGAATGATGGCGACAAAAGTCGCGCGCTCCGGATCGCCGCGCAGCCAGATGCGATGAAGCGCACCGCCATGCTCCAGAATATAATGGTGCCCGCCGACCGCGGCCCGGTCAGCGACACGTCGCTCGGCGAAACGAAAATCAAGTCCGCAGCCGAAAACCGGCACAACCGGAATCGAAGAATCGGCGGCGTCGACCACCACGACATAGGGACAGGCGGCCGCGTCCCAGAAGGCGGGGCCACTGAGCGCCGGGAGACGCGGGTCGGCCGGGAAAGCAGAGGCCCCATCGCCGGGCCATCACCTCCTGCAACGCCGGCCCCGCCTCAGGGTCCGTCATCACCTGCTGATATTCGCGGCGATAGGCCAGGCTGCGACGCAGGAATTCCTGCGCATAGCCGGGAAAGTCGAGGCGCGGCTGCCGGTCATCGTCTCGCCTCCCTTTCCGCGCCATATCTGCCTCCGTTCGAGGCAGCAGAATTGGCCGTCGAAACGCGACCGCCAATTCCAAGAGGCGGGAATCCCCATCCCCATAAATGGGTATCCCGCCCGGCGGCGCCGGGCGGGTCCTGCGGCTCAGTCGCCGCGGCGGGTCTGGCGGCTCCAGACGAGGTCATGTTCGCCATCTTCGCCCGCGAACAGCTGCGCGAAGATCGGCGCGGTGAAGCTCGGATCGTCGAGCTTGACCGAGAGATAAGGGCGCTGATCCTGCGTCATCTTCTCCCACGCGGCGCCGACCTCGACATCGCCGATGAAGACACGGTGGCTCGGTGCATTGCCGCTGGGGTCCTTCTCGGGCGCGATGCGAACCGATTTCGCCTGCACCGAAAGAGTGGTGATCTGACCCCGATATTCGCCGGAGACTTTCTTGAACGTGCCGATCCTGGCCATGATGCATTCCTTCCTTGGCTCGGGCCGCACCATCGCGGCCTCGATGCGCATCGACCGTCGGCGGGGACCCGGGCGGGCAGCCGCAGGCCCGTAGCGAAGCGAAGGACCGCGCCGGCGCGGTCCTTC
>Ga0247823_10001493_pt1 | contig 19510 bp, 14 predicted proteins | sample 13C_PalmiticAcid_2_FD_192426 | JGI IMG/M metagenome (GOLD analysis project Ga0247823, IMG submission 192426) | Soil microbial communities from agricultural site in Penn Yan, New York, United States - 13C_PalmiticAcid_Day30 | ecosystem: Environmental > Terrestrial > Soil > Agricultural land... | reverse complement strand
CTGGGGGGCGGTAGAGGGTGGGCATGCAGAGCTCGGGGTTGGGGGTGTAGGCGGCGACAAAGGAGGCGCCGTAGTCGGAGATCTTGATGATGGGGTTGCCCAGCTTGTCGGCTCGGGTCTCGATGGGCAGGGACCAGACCGCGTATGGCGGGGCGTGGGGCTCCGCGGTGGCGCCGTCGACGCGCTTCACTGGCGCGGTGTCGAAGGCGTAAAGGGCGTAGAGCTCGTTCGGGCTGAGGTGGTCGATGTTTAAGCCGTAGATTAGAAAGTTGTGCATGTGCAGGTCTAGAGGCTGTCTTAGCTTCGGCGGATGCAATGTGTGGTGAAACTGGGCCGCGGTGGGGTTGCGATGGGTAAAAGAAACGGTGCATGCTGTCCTCACCTCCATGGCAGACCCCACGAGAGTGCAGGTATCCCAGTCCCAAAATGAGCTGGGCGGCGATGGACCGGGCTGTTTCAACAGGAAACATATTGTTGGAGGACCATTCTTTGGTGACGGCGATGCTGCAAGCAGCAAAGTCTTGGACCAGACAGAGGTGGCGACCATTGGGCCCGTCGAAGGTAAAGTCATCCAGGAGTCGTGGGATATACCGTCGTCCTATGTGCGTTGGCTCAGAACTGGAGCAGGACAAAAAACGAAGTATCTTCACCTCGTTGCTTTGTGAAGATTGGCGCGCGATCAGGATCTTCAGCGAGACATAGCGTTGCAAGTGTCAGTCTCGCGCCAGCCAGATCGTCGAGTAGCTGCCAAACCCGAGCTTGTGAACAATCTCATATCGGCCCTCGTGGAAAGTGTCCCCAACCACAGTAGGATGGTACCCGCCGACCCTGTATTCCTCAAGATTTTCCACCTCAATATTAGGAAAATAGATTCGTTCATGCTGCCGTCCAGCGTTGTCGGCGATGGTGGACGAAGCGCGGGATGGAGCCTGGCGTTGACTCAAAATGGCGGAGCAAGGAGACGTGAGTGAGGGGAGTGGCAGGACATGCAGAGGCACAGAAAAGTGCGAATTGGCCCTCCAATAAAAAGAATGGGAGTTGAGGCGTAAATGGCCGCACGCCCCAGAAATTATGTGGAAGTGAGACAGCTTGCGACTGGAAGACTGCCTCCTCATGGTGGAACGCAGACAGCGGTTGTTGCATGTGACCTCGAGAGTGGCTCGTCCCAAAAACGGGGACTCTTCCAAGTTCACACCGCCCAACAGACCAAGTCATCTTAAATTTAGAGCACATGAAGCACAGACCTCGGCCGCTTGGCCTGGCCAATTGCTGGTGCCCATCCATCTTGCAATCATCTTCGACGACGAAGCGATTGGTTGTGTTCTCGACTACGAGTGTGAGGTTCCCGAGCGATGACATGAACCGAGGTCGAGAAGTAAAAAGAACAAAATAAACGGGCTGGACTGGGACGAAACGCAAGGCACCTCTGCACTGATCAGGATAGCCCAAACTGAACTCCGCGGCACCCACTCCACAGTCAACACCTCAAGCCATAGCTATGTTTAGGCCTTGCTCCGGATATCTCTTTGCCAGGTAATCAGATGGCTACCTACGTACCTAAGTGAGCAGGGCGTCACATGATTGGGCTATGGCTGGCCAGTATTATACCGGGTGGCCCTGTAGGGGACAAGAGGGCTAGTCGATGTTTGTCCTTCTGTCTGAGGGGCAGTGTTGCGTAGGACACTATCACCACAGCAGGCGGTACTAGGTGCCCTCGAAGCATCGGGTTGTCGAGATTCCTAACCCCTAGTAGGAACCTCGACAACCTGATGCGTTGAGGGTGTCAGCACCTGTGTCGCGGCCGATGGCGGGTCGTTGTGTGTATGGCCCGAGAGTGTCAACAGGTGTAGTGACTCTGTTCCAACATCTGTCTCCTGGCGTTCAGTTGGCGTATATCAAGTAACACAACTCTGTAAAAGAAAGGGAGTGCAGATGGGGTGTCGTTTTCCGCAATCTGAGGCGTTGCGAAGCAGCGTGTCGCTTGATGCCGCTGGCACTTTGTTTGTGGCGTCGAGGATGTGCGTTCAAAAGTGGAACGCGGAGGATGTTGCCATTGGAACACTGTATATTTGCGTCGGGACTGAGGTTTTCGGAAATTGCCTTTGCGTCGTGACAATGGGTTGAAGTCTTGTTTGATGTTGTGGATCGGTGGTCGAGACGGGGTCTCGAGTTTCTCCAGGTACTGGAAGGACAATGTCCCTAACCCCTTGCATGTGCTCTTCTGTTGAGCCAACCAATGTCAGTCTATTCTTTCTTCATCACCGAATCGGGAGCAAACAAGAGACTCACAGTCCCCAACGGCGAAGGTCAAGCAGGTTTTGTCGAATCGCAGGAAGCGAGGGTCTGTTGGCGTGAAAAGCAAGCCTGGCAGGTGGTCGACAGAAAATTGGGGAGACCTGATAGCGCGGAGTGCCATGGAGCTGGCCTTCGGGCGCCCATCAGATCTTGCTGCAATGCATTGGGAACAGAGACTGCGAGAGAAGGAAATGGAAAGATTTGGCAACTCGCCTTTGTGGCGAAGCGGGGGCGTGTCGAAGATAAGCCGCAAAGTGAGAATCGCAAGGTGAGCGTGTCAAGGGGCAAGCGGTCAAGCGGTCAAGGACTCGAAGCAGATCGCCCATGACTCATTTCTGCTCGAGCTGAAATGCAGCCAAGACATTAGCACGGGGTACACGTGTAAACAGAGCACGTTAATCTCCTGTCTGACAGGGCGGGGGGCCGCAGGGGCCACGTTTCCAGATGTTGGTTCAGGTTTCTGGAAGGCACACACCAACCATGTTTGGATTGGTGCTCGGGTCCGGTTCCCGGGGTTTCAAGTCCGATCAAACCACCAGCCTGTCTCTCAGCAACAGCAGGCCTTCATTGCCTGGCAGCTTTGCATTCTTTCCCGTTTCCGAGGTGGTTCGCGAGCCGGCTTTTTCTTTTTTTCTTCTGATCAGGCACTCCACGTCAAGGCTCTGCAGACACGGCACCAGGATGAACCCAGCCCTCGTCGAGATTTTCAATGGCCCCTGTCTGCGACAGGAAGCACGAGGCTGGACAGATGATGACCCAACAATCCTCGTCAAATACATCCGGCTGCGCCGCTGCTCTGCTTCTCATCCCGGTCGTGGCGCGTTCGTCTCAGCGGGCCCTGAAACCATACCGGAATGGGGAAATGGAAAACCGCCATCACGCACAAACGTTTGTCGAATTTTGGAAACTCTGGCAAAACACGGCGGAATCGCGTGTTATGGTGCCCGCTGCGTAGACGCAGGGAGAGACTCGAGATAGAACCTCGAGGCGTACGAGGCACGGAGACAACAGGTGATCAGGAAGCTCAAAGCTGATGTGTTTCTCGACCTCGAGAGAGACACATCATCAAGGCGATCGTTCTAAAATACGTGTGCGGGGCAAAAAGAAACTCTGCAACAGGCAGGCAGAGTTGCGGCCGGCAAAGGCGGCTCTCTTGGATTTTGGGCCTTGGAGCGGTGTCGCAAACTCGCGCTGCCCGCCCTCTCCGGCTTTGAGATGCATGCTCGCCTGTTTCCCCGGTCTCAGACCACATCTTTCATCGTCCAACAGTGACTTGTCGCTGTCCTGTTCCTCTTGGGGACTTGGCCACGTCAGATGCTGTGCTGCACGATGGTTTCCCTGGAGGCCTTGCCCACCAAGCAACCAAGGTGGCCTCACTTTCTCGGTATCTCTGGGAACTCCCCGGTTGGCCCATCAAGGTGTGCCATCCATCTCAATGGCCGCCGGTGCCATTGTTTTTCTTTTCTCACCTCGAGTCGTCACTGCGGAAAAGGCGCGCTCAAGCACCGCGAGAGACCACGCCAAGGTGGTGCTCCCTGTTTTGTTCCTCGCTGTCCGCGGCACCAGGATAATGTTCACTTGCGGTGTGCACTTGATAAGCATGAACAAGACGCAATCGGCACAAGACACTCGCGGCGGAGAGGTCAGGGAACTCCGCGATACCAATCACCAGAGCCAGACCATCAATAGTCTCCCTCTATGCCTCAACGTATACTCTGTGGGTATAAAAAGCAGGTCCTTCGCCTTCTAGTCCTTTCTCCATACGCTCATTCTCGACAACTCCTGAGCTTAGCTACCTTACAGCAAGCCCCAAAAGCTCAGAGATGGGTAGGTCTCCGTCTTGTACTGCTGTGCTTGCAGTCATCACTTACCTACCATCAACCTTCGATGATAAGGTACTAATGGAATACCATCGCCGTGTTGCAGCTTCCCACACCTACAACACCACCACCCAAGACTTGCACGGAATTGGTGGATGGGCTGAATATCCTCTCAGTCCTCCCAGCTCCATGGATGCCATGGCCGTGGGCCTTCTTGATAGTCCGCTGTCAGGTGCGTACAACGAGCCAGAACCCAGGCGTTACCGCTCCCGGATTCCCATCATGATTCTGATTCTCAGCAGCCTGGGCAGGACTGAGTGACGATCGCCTCATGCGCCGGTTCTCGACGCACTCCGCTCCATGGACGCCCCTGCAGGTCCACCACCCGGACCTCGGTGATCCCAGGACCTGGCATCAGGTTGTTGTTGTCTTGGAGCATGGCTGGACTGGCCCAGGCTGGGTTGTTGTCGATCTCTCGGGGCACGGATCTAGTATTCATGATGAGGGGGTTGACGAGACAAGCTCGTTGTGGAGTTGCGGCTACTTGGACCCCGCTGCGCTCGAATGAACTGCCGACTTGCAGGTTGGAGTGGGGGGCCACCCAGGAAGCTGAAAGTCTTGTGTAACCTTGGGGCGCGTGTCGAGGCGCGTCACGATCGCGTGTGTCCCGTGCATCAGCTAGCCAAGAGCACAACGGTTTGATTCGCTTTCCATTGGGTATCTTGCCGCGATCAGTGTCTCGGGGATTGGCAGCCACCCGTCTGTTGCCATGCCAGATGCGGCAGCCTGGCCTGAAACAAGGTCGGGTCGTTCCAAAACGGCTTCGAGTGTGGTCCAGTCGGAACCCGTCCATTGTCTACACCATGGCGCGCCGCGGCAGTCCATCTCGTCACTCCTTTGCACTGTGCTTCATCAGGGCCGTTGAAGGAACACCTCTGTGCAAGACCTTGGCAGGCCACGACACAGCCTTGTTTGCGCTCTTCTTTCCTCCCCCTCCTTCCCCTGCCCGGCACAGACCCGAGCCTGGCCCCGGCGCCACCCTTATCGGCAAGGCAACCATCGCTCCTCAGGTCGGTCTGCTCGTGGCCGGGAAAAAGCAGCATCGCAGTTCACCGAGCCTGGCGGGATCGTGCTGAACACGAAAGAGCTCGGTGCGTCCAGGATCTTCCAGACCGGTTCCTATTTCGGGACGAGATGCAAAGATGACGCAGCCGTCGCAGCGGCTTGCTCCATCCGGGACGCCAACCACGATTGTTTTCCCAAACATGTGGCCCTCCTGGCGGTGTGGCGTCGAGCACGAGGGGAGCCCTGGACTCGGTCCCGACAGACCACCTGCGGGAGCAGATTTTGGACACTTGAAATATGACTCCGGTCCTCTGCAGCAAGCCTGGGAGCTGCAACTGTTGATCATCCAGGGCAGCATGGAGATACTTGAACTTTACTCGAGAACATAATGCCGAGCGTGTACCAACGGTCCAACAACCATCGCTCAACCCGCTCCCCGTCCTGGCGAGAAATGATCCAATCCAGCAGGTTGCGGCGAAAGCCTCGCGCGGAGCGGGGACGATCTCCATTCCGAATTGCCGCAAAGCTACCAGAGGCTCCGATGAATCTCTGACCGGTCTCAGTTTGGGGGAGGGGGGATGGCGAAAGGAGAATTTGCAGGGTAGATCGCCGGAGCTTTGTTCACTCCGAGGCGCTTTGCTCCAGAGGCGCTTTCCTCCAGAGGCGCTTTGCTCCCTCGAGCACTGTCAGCCTTGGGCACAAGCGAATATTAAGCGACGGCAGACTGGAAATTCCCCGTTGCCACCCCACTGCCACCCACTGCCCACAAACTTTCAGGTTCAAGGAAATGGAATCTGAAATGAGCAAACCAAAAGGCGCTGCGCATGTGCATTGAGAGAAACATTCAATTGCAGGCAGAAGCCGGGACGGCAGCACTGCCGCAGCAAGCTGAGGGGAGAGCGGCCGCTCCTTCCATCGAGTTCCATCTGGGCAGCTCCAGCCTCCCCCAAGGCCCCCCAACCATTTTGCCGGCGGCAGTTGGTCTCGTGTGCACAGAACTTGGGTCTTCTGTCACGTTCTGTGTGCCTGCAATGCTCGAGTTGAACAACCCATGGTGCTCCGTAACCCATCTTCCATCCCTTTTCCTGCACCTCGAAACTCCTCTGCTGAACCGTGAGTCGCGCGGCAACCGACCACTTTACACGTCGGCAAGAAACTTTGACGTTCCGAGCTTCCAGGCTCAAGATTGCCACAAGAGCTCCAAGTTATTACCTTCGTTCCCCAAGATGGACCACCAAAACGGTTTGCGGATGCCGTGCTGCCAGCTCTCTCCCTTGCGCCAACGGATGGCTGTCCAGCTCGATGTTGCAAAGCCGGTGATGTGCCAGTCGACTTTTCCTTGCGTCAAAAGTTTCTACTATTTGCCCTTGGAAACAACAGAGGCATCTAACGTGGAAAAACAGGAGCAGTGGCAGCTCGAACCATCAAGACACGAAACCGTGGCACACCGATCCCCTTCAGTCCACACCCCTCTTCCCCTCTGACATCATCGACACGCCCTTCGTACCGAGTCAAGGTCTCAATCTCAGGGGTATCACTGCCCGAACCCCCTCCGGTTAGTACGAAGCGTCGGATTTCGTTCTAGGGGCAGACAGAAACCGATTCAACACACAACCGGTCCATTCTGTTGACATTCGGCGGCCGTCGACGACTCTCCCCAAACGGCGCAAACCACGATCCCTCTTCCGTTGCCCCTCGCCACTAAGAGCTGGCGTTGTGCTCCTCATTGTGAGTCAATAAAAGGTACCCACCCATTCCAGGCAAGACAGCAAACCCACTACCCTCTCAGAAGAAAAACCATGCCAGCAATCGAGACCCTCGCTTCGGCTGTTACAACTCGAGCTCCACAGTGCTGGCCACGCAGCGATCAAATCACGGAAGCCATCCATCGACCGAGGCGGCTCCTCACCGACTTCGAGCCCGTGACTCGGACCTAGCGGACGAGAGAGGTTTCTTCGCCATTCTAGTTACCAGCCTTCACAATCATGCCCAGTGCTGGCAGCGACGCATCTGCTAGTAACCCCATCAAGCTAACAAGCTGTCAATGATAGGATCGGTCGGCGGTTGTCAGCACTAGTCGTGACAGTCACCCAGGCGAGCGTCGACTCTGGCGAGAGGAGGACGAGCAGCACCAGTCCCCTGGCGAGATGCCAGTGTCAATACTAATAGTGGCCTTGAACAATACACACAAGGTACGACTGGGCTCAGGCAGAGGAACAAAAGCACATCCAAAATCCTTAAGCTTTTCGTCTACCTATCCAGTCATAACAGATTTGTGTGTATCTATGTGTCACCGCCAACGCCTGCCAGTCATGCATGCTCGTGTCACCTAACGCCAATATGGCCCTTAAATCACCACCACCAAAATGCTCTCCTCCAGCCCACTCCCTCAGTGATCTACTCCTCCGGCCCGGGCCTCCCGTCCAGCCACTTGGACATGTACGGCCCGTCCAGCCAATACCCCAGCTTGGCATAATAACTCCGCACCCCAACCCCCGAGATCACGCTAATCTTCTCGCTCCCGTGTTCCTCCCGCGCGATCCGCTCCGCCTCCTCCATCAGCAGCGTGCCAAACCCCTGATGCTGAAACTTGCGCGGGTCGCGCGCATGCACCGGCACGGCCATGCCGTACACGTGCAGCTCCCGGACCAGGCTCGTCGGCTGGCCCACCAGCTCCTCGCGGAACGTGTACTTGTCAGTGCACTTGCGCAGCCGCAACAGCGCGACCAGGATGTCCTGCTTGGGGTCCTCGTAGGCGAGGAACGTCTCCCAGCCGCCGTTGGCGGCGTAGTCGCGGCGGACCAGCTCGATCTGGTTGGGGCGGATCTTGTTTTTCACCTCGTTGACGCCGACCTCGCGCGTGCGCACGTCGCGGCACGTCGTGCCAAAGTCCTTCATGCGCGCCAGCGCCAGCTCGCGCAGGTTGCCGTTCTCGACGCCCGACGTCACCAGCGGCATGGGGATGTCGCGCTGCACGCGGTAGATGCGCGTCCAGGGCGGGACGAGGGCGAGGATGCGCGCGACGAGGTCGATGAGGCCATTGGGCGTGTAGTTTTGGTAGCGCCCCGTGCGCCAGAGCTCGTACAGCCCCGTGCCGCGGATGACGAGCGTCGGGTAGATCTTGAGGCCGTCGGTGCGGAAGGCGGGATTCTCGAAGTACTCTTTGAACTGGTCGAGGTCGCGCTCCATGCCGACGTTGGGCAGGTCGGGCATCATGTGACTGACCACTTTGAAGCCGGCATCTTTGGCGAGGCAGAAGGTCTCGGCGACGGCCGCGACGGTGTGGCCACGGTTGGTGTCTCGCGCGACGTCTTCGTACAGGGACTGGACACCAATCTCGAGGCGGGTGCAGCCGTACCGGAGCATGCTGGAGAGGTGGGGTTGGAGACAATAGTCGGGCCGCGTCTCGATCGTGATGCCCACGCACTTGATGCTGCTCTGCTCGCCGGCCCGTACGGCCTCGTCCACGTCCAGCGTCCCGTACCCGCTCAGCGCGTTGTGCAGCTGGGAGATGAACTCGTCCCGGTACGACTCCGGCAGCGACATGAACGTACCGCCCATTATGATATACTCGACTTTGTCCACCGAATGCCCCAGCGCCTTGAGCTGGTCGACCCGCCCGCGGGCTTGCTCAAAGGGGTCATACCGCGCCCGAATGGCGCGCATCGACGTTGGCTCGTACCCCGTGTAGGACTGGGTGCTGTACTCGAAGTCAGAGTCCGGACCGCCGGGGCAGTACACGCAGATGTTGCCTGTGTAGGCGATGTGCGGGCATCGATGCGGCTTGCACATGACGGCTACCACGGCGATGCCAGAGGAGGTACCTAACACAAGTCAGCAGGTGGGATCTCTGGCTTTCGGTATAGAGTGCTCACGGATTGGCTTGGCGATCAACCTCGGGAGGATGTACTTCTTGTAGTGTTCGGGGACGGCGGCGATAATGGCCGTCAGAGGCGGGACATTGTTGATCTTATGCTTTTTCGCAAACTTGGATCGCAGGGTGTTGAGGTTGATGTCCTTCCTGGGACGGGTTGGGTCTCTGGCCGCCTCGTGGTCTTCGATCAAGGCGCTGGCGATGTCTGCACAGCATCGGAGGAAGCGTTCGTTCTCTGGGGCAAGGTTTGCATCCTTCTTGCGCATCGTCGTTGTTACCGTTGCCGTCGCCATTGTGGGGGTTTAGTCGGGCGATCAAGCCCCATGCAACGTCTCGAATCGCTTTGGGTCTGTTTTTCGGCTGTTGAAGCGTTGGTGTTGCTCTGTCGTCCACTATCCCGCTTTCCTCGTTTGGCGATGTCGTCGATGAATTGGCAAGGGTTCAAGACTTGTGATCTTTTGGCGGGGCAAATCGAGATGGGGTTTGAGTTACACCACCGACGGCTGGCGTGTGCGCATCAGTTCAGAGCGAGCCGCGCCATGCAATGGAGAGTGGGGCCAAGGCCCCCGGGCGCTGTTTGAGGCAGGTGCCGCGTGCTAAGACCGTGCTGGGCGATTCGGAAAAACGATACCGCCGCAATTGCCGACGCCCAAGCCTTGGGCCAATGACAGCGGGATCAACCCTGCGGGTCAGCTGGAGGACCCGTTGGTTGAAGCTAGCGACAATTTTGGGCAAGGTCGCTGTTTGGAGAAATGACGAAGGCCGCTGCATCCCGTTGAACAACGCCCTCGACTCAGCATCGCCGTCCTGCATTGCATTGGCCGCCCGTTGCACTTTTCCTACCCAGCCAGCTAGCATTTCCTTTGCTTGTTTCTCTGCGCCCTTCACACACAGCACAATGCAGGCGTTTACAAGGCAATCGCGGCCCGCGGGCGCTCTCCTGCGACAGCTCGCCCAGCGCAGCTACAGCTCGTCGGCCTCCCCCTATGCCGCGACCATCCCCAACCTCCGCATCAACGGCGAGACCAAGGTCCTCTTCCAGGGCTTCACAGGCAAGCAGGGAACGTAAGTTGCTCGTCCTTTTCCGCGTTTCAACCCGCAGCCCGGCTTATCGCGCGTCGTCGCGATTTGCGACCCATTCTGCCGTTGCGGGAGTTCCCGGCTGACCACGACCGCCCATCCAGATTCCACGCGCAACAAGCCATCGATTATGGTAACCCTCCCTCACCGCGGACGACGACGGCTTAGCGTCGACGGGCGAACAGTGAACATTGGTTCTGATACGCGATTTCTCCAGGCACCAAGGTTGTTGGCGGCACAAACCCCAAGAAGGCCGGCCAAACGCATCTCGGCCTCCCTGTCTTCGCCAACGTTAGCGACGCCGTGAAGGAGACGGGTGCGACCGCGACCGCTATCTTCGTGCCGTAAGCCAGCCTCCGGCCAGCGATCCCGAGACAAGCCGCGCTAACAAGCCCCGAACCACAGGCCCCCGCTCGCCGCCGCCGGTATCGAGGAGGCCATCGCCGCCGAAATCCCCCTCGTTGTGTGCATCACCGAGGGTATCCCCCAGCATGGTTAGTTGCGCCCGACTGGCGATGTGGGACATGTGTTGACGCGTGGTGGCAGACATGGTGCGCATCACCTCGATGCTCAAGTCCCAGAGCAAGACCCGCCTGGTGGGTCCCAACTGCCCGGGTATCATCGCCCCCGGCCAGTGCAAGATCGGCATCATGCCCGGCTTCATCCACAAGCGCGGCCGCATCGGCATCGTCAGCAGGTCCGGCACCCTGACCTACGAGGCCGTCAACCAGACGACCCACGCCGGCCTGGGCCAGTCGCTCGTCGTCGGCATCGGCGGTGACCCCTTCAGCGGCACCAACTTCATCGACTGCCTCAAGGTCTTCCTCAAGGACGAGGAGACGGACGGCATCATCATGATTGGCGAGATTGGTGGCTCCGCCGAGGAGGACGCCGCCGACTTCCTCCGCGAGCACAACACCACCAACGGCGGCAAGCCCGTCGTGTCCTTCATTGCCGGCATTTCGGCGCCCCCCGGCCGCCGCATGGGCCACGCCGGTGCCATCGTGTCCGGCGGCAAGGGCGGTGCCGACTCCAAGATCAAGGCTCTCGAGGCCGCTGGCGTCATCGTCGAGCGCTCGCCCGCCAGCCTGGGCAAGGCCCTCCGTGACGAGTTCGTCCGCCGGGACCTCCTTTAAATTCGGGACTCGCTGTAGTACGGTAATGCTATCTAGGGGCCGGTCTTGTACATGTTGATCCTTTCATTTGTTTACTGCGAGTGAATGCGGTTTGGGAGGAGGCGAGTAGAGTGTGAGAGTAGGGCGGGTTAGTGAGCGGGTGAGGCCTGAAGCATATCAAACTTTATAGACGGTGGATTGGCGGTATGGCATAATATTTTGTGCATTATGAGCCTCGTGTCTTCTTGTGTATCTGATCAAGCAGTGCTGAACCGTCGTCGGTTGTGGCATGAAACAGGAGTGATCTCGTTACGCCTCGAGGCAACGGTTGTGAAGATCGGCACTGGTGCAAACGGCAAACAGATTCCCCGATGGAGCCAACTGCTGTGGTTGGCCGGATGGTTGGTCGAGTGTCGAGTGTCGAGTCAAAGCGATTATGTGCCTGCGCACCAGTCTTCCCAGGAATGCAGCCCGATGCACTCCATACACGAAAGCCAGAACTCATCTTGTTGGCCGTCGCTGGGTTGGCATGTATCGGCCCGGCTCGACCCAGCCAATAGCCAGGAACAGCCAGAAAGACGAACGGGAACCAGCTTGTCATCCCACCGATTGCTCGTTTGATCTTTGCTTCTTCCAGCACGGTCCTTGTGTACGGCTTGAAGCGAGGATGCACAACACCAGATAATGCAGAGGTACTGAAACGATCTGCTCGTTGGTTTCGGTGAGGAGAACACAGCTACATGCTCAAACCAATGCCTTGCATTCTTGTGTCAGGTCTAAAATGAGCAAAAAAGAAGAAACCGCAAATCCGATAGAACAGTTCGCCCGGAGCCTCCGTCCATGAACTCCTTTCCTGATGCTTGTAGGGGCATGAAGGGGGGTCTTCCCAAGCCAAGCTCCGCTGTGACGCCTCGAGCCCAGCCGGTCTCCCCCCTTTTCCACCGTTCACTGCCAAGTGATGCCCAAAGTGGAATGTAAAAATTGCAGACCGGTCTCGATCCCCTGATTACTTGAGCCGGCCCGTCGTCAGTCGTGCAAGAAACTGCTTTACTGTTCCCCGAGCAGTCGAGCGGTGATATCACCCATATATGCTTCCTCCAGCTCGTAGTCCTCGCCCCCGTTGCGGTCAATACCCACAAAGACGAAGGCGTCAACGACGGCATCGACATCGAAGCCCATGTTAACGAACCGGTCGACGAGATCCTTGTTGTAGCCCTTATACCTGCAGATCGGGTAAGAGACACCCAGTCAGCGCTATTCCCGTGTCCAAAAATCCCCCGTCGTATTCTCAGGTCCCCGGCCCAATCCCCCCATCCACTCCAGAAAGCAGCATACCTTGAGGGGTCGTTCTTGACGACGGGCGCGGCCGTCTTGCTGTAGTTGTGCGTGAGGGTCTCCCGCCGCGGGGCGCCGGCGTACTTGACGGCCCAGTCGTGGGCCTTGGCGGCAAACTCGTTGGGCTGCTCCATCATCATCTTGGCCACCTCGGCGTCCTGCGGGTCCTTGGGGTTCGGCGACTCGAGGAGCATGCGCAGCGAGATGAGCGCCATCTTGATGGTGCCCACGGGCGACCACCCGGAGCCGAGCGTGTCGAGGCAGATAGCGCCCTGGGAAAGAGGTCGGGTGTGGTTAGCTCAGATTATCGTCGTGTTTCTCTCGAGCCCCGTGCTGGGATTGCCTCGGGTTCGGTCCGAGAGACTGGCGCGCATTCCCCCGCCCGCGCAACAAACGTACCGTCACGCTGCTGACGTTTGGATGCCAGATCTTGGTGTCAAACTTCATGGCGGGCGACTTGAACGGGTACATGTCCGGAATGACAATGTCGATCTGGAAAGTGCCCCCGGCGTAGGGCGTGTCGGGCGGCCCTGGAAAGGTTCCCTTGAGGTGCGTGAGGTTGGCGGGGTCGACGGGATTTGCGACGACCCCCGAGGCATCCTTGTCGTTGTAGATGTCGGCCAGCTCCTTTGCAATCCGGCGCTCGCGGGTGGAGGCCATGGTCGGCGATGTTCCAACGACGAGTGTCGGACCGCTGGGTCGTTGGTGGTGGTAATTCGGCTACACGAGGGTGGGTTGCGGCTCTGAGACAGACAGCAAGTGGGTGTGCGGGCGGGGACTGCAGCCGCCGAAATGCGTGGAGGGGTAAGACGATGGAGACGGAAGGCTTAAAGAGGAACTAAATGTGCGCTCTGTCTGAGACGACGGGAATGTGTGGCAACGAGCGGAGGCTGAAGGATATGGGAGTTGAGTTGAACGGGGCACTGGGACTTAAAACTCCTACGTAATGAAGGCTACAAGTGTCGGAAAAGGTGTTGGGCAGGCAGCCTCAGGTTTCTTTCAATCGCGAGTCGCTGTGGTGATCATCCGAGTTCCCGTCTTTCAGTGTCAAACCGAATGCACCTTGCGGGCTGACCTGGGAGCCTGGCTGCTGCTTGTGCTCTGGGCTGGGACAGGGCGCTTCGGGTCTCAGCTCCCATGCAATATTGCAGAGACGAAAGCCTAGCATCATGCAGCCCACCGCGCAATCGCCGTCTCTGACGATGAGTGGAGGCGTGCTTCGGATGCGGAGCTCTTGCCAGTTGATGGAGATGGACTGGGCCGTTTGCCGCATCCAAGCTCAGCCCGAGCTCAGGTCCACCAGTCCCACAGGCCCGTGCAGGCTCCCTTGTGAAGGTGGCCCGTGCTTGGTTGGCGCGTCGTCCTGCCGCCTGGGCGGCTGCCAACGAAGCTCGCCGCAAGCTTGCACTTGCCGCAGCATCACACCTCCCGCTGAACCAACTCCCAACACCACCACGACCTTGACATCACACATCGCCTGCGGCATCGCATCCCCATCCAGGGAGCGAATAATCTTGTATTTGGCCCGGATAGATTTATTCTTTGCAAAGCGATAATCGGCCGTATCGCTCCAGCCGGAGTTCGACACCGGCACCATGGTATGGTTGCTCTGGCAAGAAGTGGTCGCCAGGCGCATTCTGACAAATCCTGCAGGGCCAGAGTCAATCGGGCATGGGCGGGGGTGGAGGAAAGGATGGGCGGGATGAGAAGGACAAGAAGGTTGGGCTCCCCGATGATGGCGATGGGCATCGACTGCCAGCGACAATGCTGACAACACTCGCCACAACAGAAGGACAAGCCCAAGTATGAGCCTCCCCCGAGACCCACCACGCGCATCGGCCGCAAGAAGAAGAAGGCTGGCGGCACCAGCGCCGCCGCGAAGATGCCTCCCGTCTACCCGACGAGCCGCTGCAAGCTCCGGTTACTGCGCATGCAGCGCATCCACGACCACCTGCTGCTCGAGGAGGAGTATGTCGAGAACCAGGAGCGCCTTCGGAAGGCCAAGGCGGTCAAGGACGACACAGCCCCCACGTCGGAGATGGAGTCCACCGACCGGATGGCCGACGAGCGCAGCCGTGTCGACGACATGCGAGGCAGCCCCATGGGGGTCGGCACGCTCGAGGAGATGATTGACGACGACCACGCGATTGTTTCTAGCACGACAGGCCCGGAGTACTACGTCAGCATCATGAGCTTCGTCGACAAGGACCTGCTGGAACCCGGCGCTAGCGTGCTGCTGCACCACAAGACAGTCAGCATTGTCGGCGTTCTCACAGACGATGCGGATCCTCTCGTGAGCGTCATGAAGCTCGACAAGGCGCCCACAGAGTCGTACGCGGATATTGGTGGCCTGGAGCAACAGATTCAGGAGGTGCGCGAGTCAGTCGAGCTGCCGCTGCTGCATCCCGAGCTGTACGAGGAGATGGGCATCAAGCCACCCAAGGGTGTTATCCTCTACGGTGCACCCGGTACCGGAAAGACCCTTCTGGCCAAGGCCGTGGCCAACCAGACCTCTGCGACTTTCCTGCGCATTGTCGGCAGTGAGCTGATCCAGAAGTACCTTGGTGATGGCCCCCGGCTGGTTCGCCAGTTGTTCCAGGTAAGCCTCATCACTGAACATTGCAGCAACTCGAACTAGTACTGATCCACCACAGGTCGCTGCCGAGAATGCTCCATCGATCGTGTTCATCGACGAGATCGACGCCATCGGCACCAAGCGTTACGATTCCACATCCGGCGGTGAGCGTGAGGTGCAGCGGACCATGCTGGAACTCCTCAACCAGCTCGACGGTTTCGACGACCGTGGCGACGTCAAGGTCATCATGGCCACCAACAAGATCGAGACGCTCGATCCTGCCCTCATCCGTCCCGGACGTATCGACCGCAAGATCCTGTTCGAGAACCCCGACCAGAACACCAAGCGCAAGATCTTCACGCTGCACACGAGCAAGATGTCCCTTAACGAAGACGTCGACCTGGAGGAGTTCATCGCCCAGAAGGATGACCTGTCTGGCGCTGACATCAAGGCCATCTGCTCCGAGGCTGGTCTGATGGCTCTCCGGGAGCGCCGCATGCGCGTGCAGATGGCCGACTTCCGCGCTGCCCGCGAGCGGGTGTTGCGCACGAAGCAGGAGGGCGAACCGGAGGGCTTGTATCTGTAATGTGTGTGTATGAGGGGACGTATTTGGAGGTGGAGGGGTGCGAGAATGCAAATAGACAAGCGAAGTTGCGATGCACGCTGTCCCCAATGTTTTTGATGCGCTGTTAGGCTTGAAGTGATCGATGAGGAACCCAAGAGCGCAGAGGAATCTTGATGAACTACGTTTGCCATTCGGCGTCTGGGCGGACCAACTTTCCAGTGCAAAGCGGAGAAAAGATAATAAACTCGATGCAAGCCATCGCAATGGGATCAAAAAGGGCTGGGCAATTTCACAAAAGGTAATGGGAACTGTGAGGCTCGAACTCACGACCTCAGGATATCCCGATTTGTCACCGGATCACACTTTCGTATGAGACCTGCGCTCTTCCAACTGAGCCAAGCTCCCTTTAATTCGTTAACGAAACAGACTCGCAATCTAAGCCTATGGCCCATAATCGGGGTTAGGGTTGCTCCGCAACTCGGAAATCCGAGCTGGGTTTTGGGACTAAAGAGTCCATATGCTTGTTGCAAGCTGTTGTGGTTTCATTTATCAGTTCATACTGTTCTTTACTGCTAGATATTGTTGTTGCTTGTAACTTTGTAGGTGGTCGTGGTTTCGAGTTCCCAAGCTTTTCTAAAGCGAATTGAACCATACCGAGGAGGTGCACGACTGGCATGTCTTCCATGCACCGATTTCCCAATGGTTCAGAGCCAGAAAATCACCGAATAAGTCTGTGGCTCAAAACTTTCATCTTTTTTCTTCTTCTTTGTCTACATACAGCTCCTTCGGGGTGTAGAACTCTTGGTTTCCAAGTTGTTTCGTGTGGAGTTGGTGCAATGACACCAAAACCTTCATTACAGCATCTCACCACGAACAGTATACGGATCATCAAATTTTGGTCCTGCCATTTGAGAAACTTTTTGCAAGACTCGAGTTGAGCTTCAAGTTGTGTCTGAAATACAATCCAACTTCGAAGATGGACGTTGTTGCAGAACAAAATGGGAAACTGAGAATGTCACAAAACTACGAAAATAAGTAATTAAATAAAAAGAAACCAGCGAGCTGTTATTTTCTAGGTTTTTGGTGAGCAAACAGAAAAACTTCCAAAAAGAATGGGCATACGAAATTATCACAATTATAGAGCCAGTGTGGCATTGTTCTCTCATATCCTCTATGACGGGATTGCCTAAAACGGAGAGTTGAGTGAAACAAATAAGAGAGCACAAGTCATGCTTTCTTGAGTGTCACACAGTCCAGGCGGCCACAGCTTCTCGTCACGTACTCGACTTGTAAGTGCGTAGTATGAGCGATGGTGGCGCTCAAGAATCAGATAGGGATCAAACGAGCCGAGGGAGTTGGGAAGCAGAACAGAATCAATACTTTTCTTAAACAACTTAGAAAACTCATCTACCGGGCAATCTTGAGTTTTTGTCAGAGGGTAGGTGGTCTGCGATGCGCGAAAGATTCACAAGGACAGCAGTAACTATTTAGGATTTGCATTTTTTGCCAGCCAGAACCAGATATCTGCCAGTATATCCTCCGTTTACAAAATTCTGATCTCATCCCGAATTTCAGCTGGCATGCAATGATCGTTCGTAATATTACCGAAGCACTACTCATATCATTTGAAGAAAAAGCCTTAGGCATTAGTTTTCCGAGTCATTTATTCATTGCGTACCATCCAGTAGAGAACCCAAGAACGTGCCCCTGGCAATCGCAACCACCATCCCTCTCTCGCTTAAGTTGAGTGCCTGGTTCACCCGAGTGTCAAGACACCTATCATGTTACCACAACCTATTTCCAGCGGTCCAGCACTTCGATTTATTTTGTCTCTCATGCTTTCAGGAACCAAAAATAACCCATCGGATATTCCCATCTCTCTCACAGATCTCTGTACACCGGCACAGACGTCTAGGGTATTTTTACTTCACGGAGACATGGCTCGAGCAAACATTGCCCCTCGCAGAGGTTAGTGCTCCTTTACAAGCACCGTCAAAAGCAAACCTGAACGACTGCAACATGAGTCTTCGCTCTCCGAGATACGGCTCAAGAACCAAGATAAAACCGTATATGAGACACGAAAGCGTGCTTCAGGTAACGCAACGGAGAGGATGCCCCCAGACTTCAACCAGCCTGAATCTTGCACAACAAATTGGGCTCAAGGCACACGTGGAGAATGCACCCATACTTTTCAGCCCCCAGGCAACCAGGACCAATGTCACGCAATCCCGGCTTTGGAGGTTCTCCTCTCAACCCACATTCTCAACCACAGCTGACCCTGAACAGAATATGGTTGCAACTCCGACACCAGAGCAGTCACTCGAAGTTTCACACAAAAAATAGACCTTGGGTATGGTACGCAAGGTGAATGACACGACTAACAGCTTCGCAAAATCCGAGCTTGGAAGATGGCCTGTGGCTGTTCCGCCGTCTGACACCATATCTCTCGACTTACACTCTCAGAAGAGCCCCAGCCCGGGTGCGTGGTCACAAGTCCGAAGTCAACTGTCCCACCCCAAAACATTAAGTTCCCCTGGATACGTCATCTTACCCACCTTTCCCTTGATGTCCGTTTCCCTCGGGCTGCAACTATCTGGGGCTTGAGAACGTAACTTTGGCCGGTCCCAGCCATCTCCATCAGCGAGGACAAGAGCTGGTTAGCACCCACTCATGGACACGAACTGGCTCCTGTGGCATCATTCGAACAGCAGGCAAGACCTCCAAATCACGTCAGCGAGACACTCAAGTTGATCCATCACCGGCCCACCAGAGCCCGTCCCTTTGCATTCACAGCTAAACTGGCGCCAGTACAGATTATGGTCGTTTATTCAGCATGAGCGGGGCACTGACCGAGGCATTCGGCCGTCATCTCGAGAGGCCCGACTTAACGGCGCCTCTGCCCAACAACATCACGAAGCCTCTCCGCCAGAGCCGGGTATTTTGTTTTGTGCTTTCTTCATCCCATGCAACCTCGGTCTCCATTGGTTGATCTCATGTATTTATGAGGTCCCAAGCCTGGGACGCACAGTGAGTCAGATAGCCATTGCCTATCCCCACCATCCACGCAAATGAAGTTGATGCCCTGAACCACCGCGCCAATCTAGAGTGAAATCGCATAAAGGACAAGGAGGTGTGCGAGTTGGCCACTATCTCTAGTAGCCGAAGGCCTGGAGGGCCTCCGTCGTCTTCGTGTCGACCTTCGCCGTCTTCTTCGCCTCGGTGAGCTGTCTCGCGGCCAGCTTCTTGCGCTCGTAGTAGGCAGCACCCTTGGCCTTGCGCCTCTCCTCGAGCCTGTAAAACAGCAGTCAGCATTTTCCATCCACTTCCATCCGCGGGGGCGGAATCCCTGATATCCCTCAGGTACGCACCTCTCGACAACGTCCTGGTACTTCCAGCCGACCTCGTGGCTGAGACGGCCGACGGTGCAGTACTTGCGGCCGGGCTGCAGGCGCAGGACACGGAGGGCCTGGGGAACAACCATCTTCTTCTTCTTGTCGTACGGGGGAGGGACACCCTCGAAGACCTTGAGGCGCTCAAGGGCGGCGGCACCGCGGGCGGTCTTGTGGGGGATCATGCCGCGGACGGCCTTGTAGAAGATCCGGGAGGGGGCGCGGAAGTGGAAGGGACCTGTGGGCAGTCAGAATCGCGAGGCCGCGGAATCATCGATCGAGTGTTCGACTCACCACCGCGGGTGGGGTTGTACCGGGTCATCTTGCGAAGGTAGGCGTGGTACTTGACTGTGTCCGACTGTCAGCTTCCTGTTCCTTGTGGTCCTCGTCTTCCAGT